>OGIE01005161.1_pt1 | contig 11356 bp, 6 predicted proteins | sample 1571581 | NCBI WGS metagenome assembly OGIE01 (sample SAMEA2582021, study PRJEB24529) | metagenome | biome: Human gut stool | place: China | collected 2011
GTGAACCCGACCCGCACTGGCGTTCTGGACGTTCTGCGCGACATGGGTGCGGACATCACCGAGTCGAACTTCCGCGATGAGGCCGAGCCGATGTGCGACCTGACCGTCAAGTACAGCAAGCTGCACGGCGTGGAAATCGGCGGCGCTATCATCCCGCGCCTGATCGATGAGCTGCCCGTTATCGCGGTAGCCGCTGCATTCGCTGAGGGCGAAACCGTTATCCGCGACGCGCAGGAGCTCAAGGTCAAGGAGTCCAACCGCATTGCCGCTATGGTCGCAGAGCTGACCAAGGCCGGCGTAGATGTCGAGGAGACCGACGACGGCATGATCGTGCACGGCGGTGCAAAGCCGCACGGCGCATCGTTCGAGACCTATAAGGACCACCGCATTGCGATGAGCCTTGCCGTGCTCGGTCTGGCAGCCGAGGGCGCAAGCCGCATTGACGAGCCGGAGGTCGTTGCTATCTCCTACCCCGATTTCTTCAACACCCTCGAACGTCTGGGGGACTGAGTCATGCTGCTTTCCATGGACGAATTTCGCGCTTTCGAGCCGAAAAAGACCACCTATGCCCTGTTTGGCTGGCCGCTCGGTCACACCATGAGCCCGGAGCTGCACGCGCAGCTGTTCGAAGCCTCCGGTCAGGATGCGGACTACATCGGCGTTGCCGTTCCGCCCGAGGATTTACCCGAAGCGTTCGAACTGGCCAAGCGCAAGCTCGGCGGCATCAACTGCACGATTCCGCACAAAAAGGCCGTCATCCCGCTGCTCGATGAGATTGATACTGCCGCCCGCGACCTGCACTCGGTCAACACGGTCCGCTTTGCGGACGGCAAGGCGACCGGCTTCAACACGGATATCCTCGGCTTTGCGGAGTCGCTGAACCGTGACGGCGTATCGCTCCAGGGTAAAAAGGTGCTACTGCTCGGCTATGGCGGCGCGGCTTCCGTGATGGCATACCACTGCGTGACGCAGGGCGCGTACCTGACCATCACGGGACGCAATCTCGAGAAGGCAGAGGCGCTGCAGAAGCAGCTGACCGATGCCGTTCCGGGCGCACGCATTTCCGTGTTCAGCCGCCGGCACATTCCGCGCGATATTCATATCGTGCTCAATTCCACGCCGGTGGGCATGTACCCGAAGGAAAACGCGGCTCCGCTGCATTATCTGCCGCACAAGACCGAGTATGTGTTCGATGCGATCTACAATCCGCCGGTGACCTCGACCATGAAGCTCGCCAATCCGCGCAAGACCAAAACACGCGACGGACTGTTCATGCTGGTCATGCAGGCGGCGCATGCGCAGACCATCTGGACCGGCGTAACCTTCGAGCCGCAGGCGTGCGAAACCATTCTGCGCCGCACCTACGGCAAAATGGCGGTCAAGCGTCTGCACGAGAAGCATGGCAAGAAAAATCTGGTGCTGTGCGGCTTTATGGGCAGCGGCAAGACCACCATCGGCCGTAAGCCGGCGCGTCTGACTGGACTGGAATTTATTGATGCGGACATCTACCTTGAGGCGAAGGAAGGCAAGAAAATCTCCGAGATTTTCGCTGAAAAGGGCGAAGCCTACTTCCGCGACCGCGAGACCGCGTATATTAAAGAGCTGTCTCAGAGAGACGGCATTGTGCTTGCGCTCGGCGGCGGCTCTGTCCTCCGTCCGGAGAATGTGGCGGCTGTCAAGGAGACCGGTCTGCTCATCTTGCTTGACACGCCGTTCTACCGCATTATGAAAAACCTTTCCTATTCCACAAATCGCCCGCTGCTCGATAAGCCGGACAAGCAGGCGGAAACACGCCGCCTGTACAATGCACGCAAGGCGCTCTACCATCGAGTGGCCGATATCGCGGTGCGCAGTCCCAGGCTGTCCGAGGTTCTGGAAAAAGTAGTAAAGAGCGTGTAAAGCACTGGACAAATCCACCAGATGCGTTTACAATTAGGGACATACTGAAAAGTATGTCCCTTTTCACACCCGCAATAAAAGGAGGAACTCAAAGGATTATGAGAACATCAGCCAAACGTCCCTGCCGCCTGATTGCAGCCGCGCTTGCCGCTCTGCAGCTATGCGCAGGTGCTGCCGGAGCCGTTTTCGATAACAGCTTCAGCTACACCTACTCTCTCGGCAGCGGCCTGCAATACAGCCGCACCGAGGGCAAAAACAGCGCCGGTCTGCAGCGCGCGAACGTACTGACATACTCGCCGAACACCGGTGTAACGCCCATCATGGTCTACGCCGATGAGCAGCTGTACGGCAGCAAGGCCACTATCACAAACGCGGTGAAATATCTGCAGAATCAGGGTAAAACCGTGCTCGGCGGCACGAATGCAGACTTTTTCGTTATGTCCACCGGCATTCCGATCGGTCTGGTCATCGACAGCGGCGAGCTCATTTCGTCCGATGCCTGGCAGTATGCGGTCGGCTTCAAGAAGGATGGCACAGCTGTCCTCGGCCGCCCGACTATGGGCATCCGCGTGAGCGGCAAGAGCGGCACGGTCAACGTATCCTACTTCAACAAGACGCGCACGACGGCTGGCGCGTACCTGCTCGATCACAACTACGATGACTCGACGCACTTTGCGGCCAAGGGAACAAGCATTATCCTCGAGCGCGTGGATGATACACCGGTCAAGGTCAACGGCTCGGTCAAGCTCAAGGTCGTGAACAAGGGCACGGGCAGCAGTCCCATTACGATCACAAAAAACCAGATGGTGCTTACCAAGTCGGACGGCGCAAATGTGCCCTCGTGGGTGGATTTCGAGGTTGGCGAGGAAGTCACGCTGTCCATCGCATCGAATGACAGCAGCTGGAGCGACGTGCAGTATGCAGTCGGCGGCAAGCTGCTGATGGACAACAGTGCGATCACGACCGACGGCATCGACGCAGGCTCGACCCGCAGAGCACGCAGCGCAGTCGGTGTGAAGGCGGACGGCACGGTTGTTCTGTATGAAATCGACGGCAACCAGCCCTCGTACAGCATCGGTCTGACGGCGGCAGAACTCGGTCAGGAGCTGAAGGAGCTCGGCTGTGTCCGCGCCATCTGTCTGGATGGCGGCGGCTCCTCCGCAATGGCGGTCCGCAATCCCGGCGAGAGCACCGCAGCATTGATCTCCCAGCCGTCGGACGGCTCGCAGCGCGCGTGCGCCAACTACATTTTCTTTGTAAACAACATCGCGTCGGACGGCGTGACGGCTCATGCTGTGCTCACGCCCAGCCACCGCTATGTGCTCCCGGGCGGAAGTACCTGGTTCTCGGTCAAGGGTGCAGATGCGTCTTACGCCTCGGCAGACGCACCGACCGACCTCAGCTACACGGTGAATGATGAGCTGGGCACGGTCTCCGGCCAAACCTTCACCGCAGGCAGCAAGGCCGGTCGCGCGACCATTACCGGCTCAAACGGCGCGGTTTCCGGCTCGATGAACGTGTGCATCACCACCGGTGTAGACTCGATCGCACTGCAGAGCGGCGGCAAAGCGCTCAGCTCTATCTCGGTCAAACCGGGCCAGAGCATCAACGTGGATGCGCTCGCGTACCACCTCGGTCATACGATGGGCGCTGCGGATTCCTGCTTCAAGTGGAGCGTGTCCGGCGATGTCGGTGCGGTAAATGCGGACGGCGTGTTCACCGCAGGCAGTCAGATGGCCTCCGGCACGCTCACCTGCTCGTATGGCAGCGTAAGCAAGTCCATTTCGGTCAATGTCGGCATGGGCGACGCGCAGAGCGCTCATACCGTTGCGGATTTTGAAAGCGGTCTGAACAATCTGACCGCATCGGACGGCGTAACACTCTCGCGGGTGACGGATTACACCTCGGTGGCACGCGGCACCGGTTCGCTCCAGGCGATGTGGAACGGCACCGGTACGGACGGCTTTACGATTTTCGTTCCGACGGCTGATGCTTCGAGCATGAAGCACCTGACACTGTGGGCGCACAGCAGGAACACGGCAGGCACGCTCACGGCGGTGTTTGCCGACGCGGAAGGCAATGAGCTGACCGCTCCCCTGTCCGCTGCAACCGGCAACAGCTGGAAGCAGCTGACGACAAGCGTGCCGGACGGCGCACAGCAGTTCACCGGTCTGCGGTTTGACAAATCCGGCGCAGGCTCCGGCGGCTCGGCGCTGTACCTCGACCAGATCGTACTGAGCGCTGATCATGCGGTGACGAATACGGATGCGCCGTCGGTCAAGCTGAATACGACCTCGGCAACGGTCAGCATCGGCACAAATGCCGCGCTTTCCGGCACTGCCACCATGGAAAACGGCAAATATCCGGTCCGCGCAAGCAATATTGCGGTCAAGGTGGACGGCAAAGCCGCTTCCGGTGCAGCTGTGATGAGCGGCTCGACCATGACCATTACAACCGGCACGCTGTCTGCCGGTACGCATACCGTGACTGCCGACGTGTCCGATGATGCAGGCAACCGCACGCGCGTTTGTGCGACCGTAACCGCCGGTTCGGCATCCAACGTGTTCGCGGACACCGCATCGCATTGGGCAAACGGCTATGCTTCCCTGCTGAGCGCACGCGGCATCATGAAGGGCGAAACCGCGAACGGCAGCACCTATTTCCGCCCGAACCGCAACCTGACCCGTCAGGAGTTCGCGGTGACGATGGCGCGTCTGCTGAATCTGGATACCTCCAGCACCTCCGGCACGCTCGGCTTTGCTGATGAGGACAGTATTCCGAGCTGGGCGCGCGGCGCAGTTGCCGCAGTTTCGCGTGCGAACATTATGAACGGCTCGAGCAGCAACGGTAAGCTGTACTTCAACCCGCAGGCCACCATGACGCGTACTGAGGTTATGACGGTCATCGGCCGCTGCCTGCCGCGCGGCTATGCGGCGGTCAGCCTGAATTATACGGACGCGTCCGTGATTCCGTCGTGGGCGACCGAGCAAGTCAAGACCTGCGTTTCCGCCGGTGTCATCGGCGGTTACTCGGATGGTACCATCCGACCGAACGGCAATATCACCCGCGGTGAGATTGCGAAAATTCTGGCTCTGTTCTGATAGCTGCCGTGCAACCGCGGTTTTGCAACAAAAACACCCGTCAAGAAAATCTTGACGGGTGTTTTCTTATGCCTTTTCAGTTTTCTTCGGAAGCAGCGAGCCAATCAGCAGACCGACCGCAGCCGGCATCAGCCAGCCGAAGCCGAGTGCGTTCAGCGGCAGTGCCCGCAGCAGCGGCGACAAGACCGGAATCGGGAATGCCGCGGCAATGCTCTGCACCGCAGTAAAGGCAATGCAGAGGCGGTAAACCGCACCGTGTTTCTCCGGCTTCGGGAGAAACGACAGCACGATCAGCACGATAGCGACCGGATAAATCGCGTTCAGCACCGGCGTGGACAGACGGATAATACCCGCCAGACCGATATTCGAAATAATCATGCTGGCCGCAGCAAAAAACGCCGCAATGGCCGGATACGGAATACGCGGCAGCATGGAAATACTGACCGACGCAGGCAATCAGGCCGACACAGGTATTGAAGCATGCAATAACGAAAATTGCGGCAAGCAGCACCTGCCCGACCGGGCCAAACAGACCTCTGGCAATATTGCTCAGCGTGTCCGCGCCAGTCGAGCCGCCCGGCCATGCCGCGCCGGACAGCGCGCCAACGTGCGTCAGCATCGCGTAAACCAGAAGCAGCATTGCGCCTGCAATCCAGCCTGCACGGATGGTGCTGCGGCGCACCTGCTGTTCGTCCTCGATACCGTAATCCCGAATATTCAGCGCGATAACCGCGCCGAAATTGAGTGCCGCCAGCGTATCCATTGTCTGGTAGCCATTCAGAATGCCCGTCAGGCCCGGCAGCGAAGCGTAGGCTGCGGTCGGCACGCCGTAATGCTCTGCCACCGGATGAAACAGGCAGCCGAAAAACAGCACGAAAATCAGTACGATCAGCGTCGGACACAGAATGCGTCCGAGCCAGCTTGTCAGCTTTTCCGGGTGCAGTGCAACAAAAAACGCTGCCGCAAAGAACACGATAGAGTAAATCAGCTGCCGCATTGCATCTCCGCCAATGAGCGGCGCGAGCATTTGGAACGATGTGCTCGCCGTGCGCGGGATGGCCAGACACGGACCGATCGACAGGTAAACCAGCAGCGCAAATACCTGTGCAAATCGCGGATGCACACGCCCGGCCAGCTCGGACAGCCCGCCTGCACGCGCGACAGCGATCACGCCAATAACCGGCAGACCGATCGCGCTGACCGCAAATCCGACAAAGGCCAGCCACGCGACAGTGCCCGCCTGTGCACCGAGATACGGCGGGAAAATCAGGTTTCCGGCGCCGAAAAACATAGAAAACAGTGTAAAACCTACCAGAAGCAGGCTTCTTCGGTTTAACTTTTGCATAGCAGTTCTCCTCTTCCTTATGAATAGTGAAAGCGCCATCATCGCGGGACAATGGCGCTAGGGTTTGCATCCGAGTCAGATGCGTTTGCTCATTTTTTCGCTGTATTCTGCGCGGTAAGCCTCGAATGTGCCGTTATCGAGTGCGTCGCGGATTTCCTGCATGAGGTGGTTGTAGAACCACAGATTGTGCATGACGAGCAGTCTCTGGGACAGCATTTCACCACTCTTGAGCAGGTGGCGCAGATAAGCGCGGCTGAACCGCTGACAGGTCGGGCACTGACAGCCTTCTTCAATCGGGCGGTCATCGGTCTGGTACTTGGCATTCATAATGTTCAAGATGCCGTTATGCGTGAACAGATGACCGTGACGCGCGTTGCGGGTCGGCATAACGCAGTCGAAGAAATCAATGCCGCGAGCGACACCTTCAATAATGTTGCTCGGTGTGCCGACACCCATCAGGTAGCGTGGCTTATGCTCGGGCGCATGCGGCAGAACAACATCGAGAATATGGTACATGACCTCGGTGCTTTCACCGACGGCAAGACCGCCGATGGCATAACCCGGCAGATCCAGCTCCGCAATTGCCTGCATATGCTCGATACGCAGGTCGTCATAAGTGCCGCCCTGATTGATACCGAACAGCATCTGGTGCGGGTTTACCGTATCCGGAAGCGTGTTCAGACGGTCAAGCTCGGTTTTACAGCGTTTGAGCCAGCGCGTGGTACGGTCAATGGAGTTTTTGACATACTCACGCGGCGCCGGATTCTCGATACACTCGTCGAACGCCATCGCAATGTCCGAGCCGAGGTTGGACTGGATGCGCATGCTCTCCTCCGGTCCCATGAAAATCTTGCGGCCGTCAACGTGCGAGTGAAAGGTTACGCCTTCCTCCTTGATCTTGCGCAGGGTCGCCAGCGAAAACACCTGAAAGCCGCCGGAGTCGGTCAGCATCGGACCGTCCCAGCGCATGAATTTGTGCAGACCGCCCATCTGCTTGACGATCTGGTCGCCCGGACGGACGTGCAGATGATAGGTGTTGGACAGCTCAATCTGGCAGCCAAGCTCCTTGAGATCGAATGCGTCAACCGCACCCTTGATAGCACCCGCTGTGCCGACATTCTGGAATACCGGCGTCTGCACCACGCCATGTGCCGTGCAGAACTCGCCGCGACGGGCGCGGCCCTCGGTTTTGATTAGGTTAAATTTTCCGATTTCCATAATTCCCTCTTATCCTGTTTTATTAGTACAAAAGCATCGAATCGCCGAACGAGAAGAAGCGGTATTCTTCCTTAATGGCTTCCTGATACGCGTTCATGACCATTTCTCGTGTTGCAAATGCCGAAATCAGCATCATCAGTGTGCTCTCCGGCAGATGGAAGTTGGTCACAAGATGATCGACTGCCTTGAATTTATAGCCCGGATAGATGAAAATATCCGTCCAGCCGGACTGTGCGCGCACGGTACCGTCGTCAGCCGCGATGGTCTCCAGCGTGCGGGTGGCTGTTGTGCCGACCGCCCAGATCTTGCCGCCTGCGGCACGCGTATCGTTGATGATCCCCGCGGTCTCTTCGTCCATGATATAATACTCGGAGTGCATGATGTGGTCGGTGATCTCATCCTCCTTGACCGGGCGGAACGTACCCAGACCGACATGCAGCGTCACGAATGCCAGTTTTACTCCCTTGGCTTTCAGCGCATCAAGCAGCTCGGTCGTGAAGTGCAGGCCGGCGGTCGGTGCAGCTGCAGAGCCCGGTGTTTTGGAGTAAACCGTCTGGTAGCGTTCGGGATCATCCAGCTTCTCCTTGATATACGGCGGCAGCGGCATGGTGCCGAGCTTGTCGAGGATTTCCAGGAAAATGCCCTCATAGTGGAAACGGATCAGGCGGTTGCCGTCCGGCTGAACCGCCTCAACGGTTGCGGTCAGCAGGCCGTCACCGAAGGTCAGCTCTACGCCGGTGCGGGTCTTTTTGCCCGGACGTGTCAAGCATTCCCACAGGCCGTCGCCCTTGTCGGTCAGCAGCAGAACCTCGATTGGCGTAACATGGCCGACAGCGTGGCCCATCAGCCGCGCCGGAATAACGCGGGAATTGTTGAACACCATGCAGTCGCCCGGCTGAACATACTCCAGCAGATCGCGGAAATGGCGGTGCGTCACCGAGCCGTCCCTGCGGTCGAGCACCATCAAACGGGACGCGTCGCGCTGCTCCAGCGGATGCTGGGCAATCAGGCGTTCGGGCAAGTCAAAATAAAAATCGCTTTTCTTCATCACAAAGGCAAGGACGCTTTTAAGGCAATATCGCCTTGAGCGCCCCTGCCGTTTTTCCTCCCTTGCGTGTTTTTTTATAGATTACTCGGCAATCTCAATGCCGGTAAAGTAGAATTTCAGAATCTGGTCATAGGTGAAGCCCTTCTGCGCCATTGCGTAAGCGCCCCACTGACTCATGCCGACGCTGTGTCCCCAGCCGGAGCCGCTGAACGTATAACTGGTCGGATTGGTAACGGTCGGCGTGGTATTCGAGCCGGTATTGCCCGAATTACCGCTATTTGTGTCCTCGTCATCGCCGGAATAGTCGCTTGTGGTTTTGACAAGCACAGTGCTGCTTGCGTTGTCAAAATCAACGTCAAAGCCGATCGCCTTGCCGATATCGCGCAGCTTGTAGTAGTTGTTGCCATTGATGATGTAGCCGTCCAGTGCGATCTCCTCGCCGTCGAGCATAATCGTCGAGGTGGATTTGCCGATTTTCTCCACCGCCGTGGACGAATCCGCAAGCTCACCGCCAACAGTCTCATACGCGGTGCCGGAGGTCAGCAGAATGCGTTCATTCTCCTTATCCCAACGGACGTTGAACTGACCTTTGGTGCCGCTCAGCAGATAGGCAATATCGCGCAGCTTGAAATAATTGTTGCCATACTGCGTGCCGTTTACAATGTAATACCCCTGCGGAGATACGGTTTTGCCGTTGACCTTGACGTTATGCGTCGAAGCCTTGACCTGCAGACTTGTCTTGTTGCCCGAGCCGCCGACCGGCGTGATCGTGTAGCGAATGCTCTTGAGACCGAACACTGTGCGGACGCTGCTCCTGGAAATCGTAACCGACTTGCCGCTCGTATCCGTTACGGTGACTTCGTTTACGTTATCGGTTGCGGTGCGCTTGGTGACCTGCACATTTGCCACCTTGCCGATGGAGTAGCCTGCGGCATTCATCTTCTGCTGAATCTCATCTGCGGTGAGCGTCACCGTCCACTTGTCCTTGTTCGGGTCCTCATACGGGTCAGCCTTGCCCTTGAGGTACGCGTAATCGCCGCCCCAGACGTTCGCTGCGTCCTCGGTTGCACCGCCGTCCGACGAATAAAAGTAACCGATGACCGAGCTGCCGTTGTACGACAGCGTTTCACCCTTGGTCGCATCTACTGCTGCATCAGAAGTCTCGGTTGCACGGTTGGCGCCCAGATACACCTGACAGTTCGTAGTGTTGCACAGATCGTACTCACTGCCGTGCTTGTGTGTGCCCAGTGCGAACGAACGAGCACAGACTGCCTGCGCCTTCTGTGCTTCGGCAGGCCAGTCCGGGTCGATCTCGTACGGCAGAACACCCTTCACATAATCCTCCACACCCACATAGTTTATAACAGTGATGCTGCCGTTCGATGCACGGCGGTACACAAAATCGCCGTACCACTTGTAGCCCTTGAACCACGTCAGCGTGCTGTTTGGACGGATGGCGATATGGTCTGCACCCGCTGCGGACGTATACAGCACCGAGCCGCTGTCGGTATCGCTGACCTGAAAGGCATCGTTCACCAGCTTGACGGTCAGCGCACTGCTCGTGATCGACTTGCTGCCGGAGAACGCGGTGCCGCTGACGGTGCCGACCGTGTAGCCGGTCCTGTAGCCGCTGACATTTTCAAGCTGCGGCGCAGCAAAGGTGGAAGCGCCGCTGATCGTCAGACCGACACGCAGGCGTGTATCGCTGCTCGCTGCATGTGCCGGAACAGCACCGATGCAGGTGACCGTCATCACGGCGCAAAGCAGCATGGATAACAGCTTTTTCATTTTTATCAACTCCTGTTTTATTTTTTATCCTTGTTTCGCCTTGTTTTTATTGACAAACTCAAGGGTATATTCTAAAATAAAAAGCGAAAGTATCAATACAGATAGAGGTGCGGTTTTCATCAGTACCGGTTGGAAGGGTCCGCAGACCCGATAATCACCCGGGAAAGGGACCTCCGCCGAAGCCGGTGCTTGTTGCGGAAAGGCCGTGCTGGACGCCGTCGGAAAATATCCCAGCGTCTGTCATCAGCGGAAACGCCGGTGGAGAGCTATTCTGTTTAGAGCGCAGCGGTTTGTTCCGCTCCCTCTATTATAGTATAGATCATACCGGTTTTTCAACCGGTATTTTTCTTTTGAGGTAACTCTGTACAATTCGTCTGCGGCACTTTGCGGAAAATTGCTCTTGCCGAATCATCCGAAGTCACCTCTGGATATTCTTTCTGTATGTTTTTCATCACATAATTTCTTTGTTAGAATACCTTTTGGAAGGATTTGATAAACATGAAGCAGTACAAAGTAGGCATCGTCGGCGCGACCGGTATGGTCGGTCAGCGCTTCACCCTGCTGCTGGAAAACCACCCGTGGTTCGACGTCGTAGCACTCGCTGCATCCGGCCGAAACAAGGGCAAGACCTATGCCGAGGCTTGTGAGGGCCGCTGGAAGATGACCGTTCCGATGCCCGGCAAGTACAAGGACATGGTTATGTACGACGCAACTGCCGACGCAGAGGAGATTGCCTCCAAGGTTGATTTCATCTTCTGCGCAGTAGATATGAAGAAGGATGAGATCCGCGCCCTTGAGGAGAAGTACGCAAAGCTCGAGTGCCCGGTTTGCTCCAACAACTCCGCTCACCGCGGTACCCCGGATGTTCCGATGATCATTCCGGAGATCAACGCTGACCATGCCGAGATCATTCCGGCACAGCGCAAGCGTCTGGGCACCAAGCGCGGCTTTATCGCC
>OGIE01005168.1_pt1 | contig 11334 bp, 8 predicted proteins | sample 1571581 | NCBI WGS metagenome assembly OGIE01 (sample SAMEA2582021, study PRJEB24529) | metagenome | biome: Human gut stool | place: China | collected 2011
TATCTTTTTTGTCGTTTTTGCCACGGGTGGCAACCATGGCAATAGTCGGCATCGGAATCAGTTCTTTCATTTCTTTTTCAGGGACTACATAGCCCTCCGGTGCTTTGCGTTCCTCAAACCACTCGGGATGAAGTTTGCGGAATTTCTGCAATAATGCATAGCCAATTTCTCGCTTGCTACATACAACCATGGCTTTTTGTACCACACCGGGCTTATTGTCACAAGAGGCAGTATAGTGTGTTATGATGTCGGCTGCAAGGCGTTCCAGTCGTTCTTCATCGCCAAGTATCTGCTCCATGGCACTCATCGCCTTTTTACTTGCAGCTATGTCAGATTCGGTTGCTCCCTCCTCCGCACATCGGGTATAATAATCCTCTATCTCCTTGACCTTTTCGGAATCGAGTGTTACTTGGGCAATGCGTGGAATATACTTGATGTCTTTAGTAATTTCATCGTCCACCGCTTGTTGCATGGTGTAGCGGTCCACTATTTCACCGAACACTTGAATCGTTTCGGCGATAGGTGTACCTGTAAAGCCGACGAATGTGGCATTAGGAAACGCCGTGCGGAGTTGTTCGGCATAGGGTTTGGTTACAAAAGCACCGATTTTGCTTTCATCAATTATTCTAACGGCAACTGCACCTGCTGAGGTTTGTTCCACCTTGGCTTCGATGTCCTTATGTTCAACAACTTTGATTTTGCTACTAAGGCGAATTTGGGTGCGGTGGGCCTCATCAGAAAAACAGATGATATTACGGCGAGTGTTTAACTCTCCGATTGACTCACAGAATTTCTGAATGGTACAGATGAAGAATCCGCCACTGTCGCGAAGCGAAAGTTCGGTTTTGAGTTCTTCTCGGTCGGAGATGACTTTGACTGTGCCGAGTTGCAAGAAGTCTTGCGAGCGCAAGAACAGTTTTCCAGCTTGTGTCTGCAAGTCGTCGCGGTCAACAATCATAATGACGGTGGGCGAACCGAGCTCTTTGCAGCGCAACGCAAGTTGCCTTGCAATGAACATCATTGTGTATGTTTTGCCGCAACCTGTAGCTCCGAAGTATGTGCCACCTTTAGAGGTCTGCTCTTTAAAGGCACGACGTATGCTGTCACTCATCATTCGAGTGGCAAAGAACTGAGGATAGCGACACACTATTTCTTCCTCCCTTCCACTTTTTTCATCGGGAAAATAGACATAGTCGCGCAGAATTTCCAAGAATCTGGATGGTTCATGCACGCCTTTGACGATAGTACGTACTTGGTCTATGCCCTTTTGAGCCGAAGGATCTTCGTTATTAACCTTTTTCCACGCATAATAGTGTTCGTATGGCGTGTAGGTAGTGCCGAGCCGTGTGTTGTTGTCGGTAGCATCACTGATACATGATAGCGGACAATAACGCAACAAATGAGGAATATCACGCATATACCGAGTGTGTATCTGCTCGTAAGCCTGCGCTATGTCAGCATCAAGTTTGGTAGGATTCTTCAACTCAAAGATGCAAAGCGGTATGCCATTGACAAAAAGCAACACATCGGGAATACGCACATCGTTTTTCATGCCATAGGCAACCTCGAACTGATTGACAGCACGGAAGATATTGCAGTCTGTATTGTCAAAGTCAATAAAACGAATATCGAAGTTCACACCATCGCCATGACGGGTATAACGGTAGCCGTCGCGAACGAGCTGAAAGGTGTTGCGCAAACGTTCAAAGTGGCTTTGCCCGGGAACGTGACGCAAATAGTTGATAACCTCGGTGACATCGCTATCGGCCAAGTCTGGATACTGATTTTGCAAATAAACGCGCAAATCATTAACCTTAGGATCTTCGATAAGCAATGGCTCCCGGAGTTGACGGTGGATATTTCCGCCATTAGTATATTGCCAGCCCTCTGCTTGCAGCAAATCAATCAGGGCTTTTTCATATTCACTCTCGTAAAATTTTCCTTTCATGATGTCAACTTTTAAGAGTGGGCTGCCCGCTGCACTAAGGCAGGGCAAAGAGTCTTGAGTTTCTCGCGTGCGGTAGCGGCTATTTGTTTGGCGTTTTCCATACAATGATAGACATCAACGATTGCTTGCTGCACTTCGACAGACGGTAACGGAATTTGTACACGTTCCATTTCCGACCAGTCAAATGTTTCTCTTGCACTCCCCCAAGAATTGAATCGAGAATAGCGGTCAAATTCAGGGCGGTTGAGCATCAGAAATAAATACTCAGGTAAGAGTTTGTCGGTATCCTTACTGCGGAATACGACATAAGAGGAAGAAACGATTTTTGTTTGACTGGTATTGTTTAATGCCAACGATATTTTGCCGCCATTTCGAGAGGTAACGGTTACATAACAAAACTCATTTGGCTTAAATATTTTATAGGGAGTTAAAGATACATCTTTCATGTCCGCTTTTGTTGGAATGGCAGATTTCTCGTTGCTAATACCTGTAACGTCTTCAAGTAAATACATTCCTTCACTATTACGTTCATCTGATTGCTCAATATACTTACCGAGGGGAACTGAGGGATATTTAGCCCGGCAATCCACGATATATGCTTGACAGGCGGCAGAAAGACGAGGTATCAGAGTCTCGTTCTGCTCAGCAAGAGACTTCAAGCCGTTGTAGGTATCAACTAATTCACGCTGGACCTCAATGGAAGGAAGCGGAATCTTGATGCCGCAAAAGGTATCCCAAGAGAATACTTCTGTGGAGCTGCCCCATGATAAGTATTCGGCATATCTATCCCATTCTTTTCTACTAAGAAAGATAAACAGAAATTCAGGGTGCAACTCATTTTCTTTATTAGGTTTAATGCGAAAAACGACATCATTAAATGTTATAATGTACGTGCTTTGTGTTAGGTTAAGCCCTATACCAAGTTTTCTACTACCGCGAGGATTGTAGGCAAAGCTTTTGGGTGGAACAAGAAAGAATTTATTGAAATCTTTAGATTCAATGTTGCCCCTCATTGGGAGTATAATCTTTTCGATATTAACTCCAACAGCATCTGCCTCACCATAAATTCCCTTGGAATTACGAGTCATGTTGAGTTCTATGTACTCTCCCAAACGCACCCATTTCGTTTCACTTACACTCATACCCCAACTGTTTTAATGCGTTACGTAGCGTTGCATCATTCTCACGTTGCAACGACAGAAGTTCAGAAACGGCAGAGGCGGTTTCGGAAAGCACCTTGTCGTAGTCGATGTTTGTGTCGCGGTCAACGAACTCAATATAGCGGCTAGGAACAAGAGAAAAGTTATTTTTCTTCAGTTCCTCGAAACAGACGGAGCAATAAAGTTCGGGCTCTGCAAAAGAAGCCCCATTAGTACCGACCGCTTGCCAACGAAAGAATATGTCAATGCCTCGCTTCACTTGGTCGGCTTTTAGTTCCACTTTCTTTTTCTGCTCACCTTTGACGGGATTCTCTGTCCAAGAACGCAAATCCATAAAAAGAATTTCGCCATGACGGTCGCGCAACATCCGCCCGTGGTGCATGCCTCCGCGCTTATTTTGATTGAGAATCCACAGCGTAACCGATATGTCGGTGGTATAAAACAATTCACGAGGCAGAACGACAATCGCCTCCACCTTGTCGTTCTCAATGAGCTTCTGGCGAATGGCAACGGTATCGTCGTCGCCGAGCGCACCATTAGCAAGCAGGAAGCCGGCAATACCCTTGTCAGCCTTGAGTTTGGAGAGTATATGGAGAATCCATGCATAATTGGCATTGCTCTCGGGTGGAGTTCCATAATCCGCCCAGTTCAAACCCTGTTGAGTAACGTCTTTGGTAAACCAATGCTTGAGGTTGAAAGGAGGATTTGCCATAATATAGTCAAAGGCAAGTCCGGCATGCCAGTCCTTGTCAAAAGTTGAAATAGGACCATCGCCCAAATGGTGGGATATGCCACGCATCGCCAAATTCATTTTGGCAAGGCGGAAAGTGGCGTCATCTTTCTCCTGACCGAAAACATTTACGGCCGTAATGTCACCTTGCTTTGCTTCAACATATTTAGCGCATTGAATAAACATACCGCCGGAACCACAGCAGGGGTCATAGAGTGTGCCGTCGAAAGGCTCAATAAAGGCGGCAATAAGTTCCACAATATCGTGTGGAGTGTAAAACTCGCCATCCTCTTTGGTGGCATTTACGGCAAAGGACTTCAGAAAGTACTCATAAACACGACCTATCAAGTCCTTTTCCTCACCAAATACCTTGTGGGAAATCTTGTTCACTTCGTCAACGACCTTTTTAAGTTCGTTGGGCTGAATCTTTACAGCGGTGAATAATCCGAGTTTTACACAGCCTTTAAGTGCGTCTCCACCGTCTTCTATTGCCTGTAAAGCATCGTCAAGCGCAGCGACAAGGTCAGAAGTCGGCACATTGATTAGCATAGACCAGCGTGCCGCCTCCGGTACATACACAATATTCTTATAACGGGATGGAGAATCAAGGAACCTCGCAATTTTTTCCTCGTCAGTAATTCCACGGTCAATACACTGCTGGCGCATCTCGGCTTGTGCATCATCGAACTTCTCACCGATAAACCGTAAGAACACAAGCGTAAGTATCACATCGCGTTTCTCATTGAGTGATGCGCTACCACGGAGATAGTCGCGGCAGTTAAACAATATGGTTTCAAGATTGAGGGAGTTCTCCTCTTTCTTTGTAGCTTTCTTCTTTGCCATAATCAATCATTATTACCGCCATTGATAAGTTGGCGAGGGTCAACATTCAAAAGTCCTGCAATCTTCACAAGCATATCAAGAGAGGGTTGCATTTTGTTAGAACACCATCGTGAAACAGTCGCTTCATTCTTTCCAACCTGCTCAGCTAACCATTTCCCAGTTTTACCATTCTCAACTAACACAACCTTTAACCTATTTATCTTTTGCGATTCCATACTTTTGCAATTTGCTTGATAACTACAATACTTTGATTTTTAACGCAAATATAGTAATAATAGTTGAAATTAGACTCCGATTTTCAAAAAAGTGCATTAAACAGAAGAAAAACTCAAATATATTGGCTACCTTCGCACCAAGAAATCATCCGCTGAAACGATGCGCAAAACGCAGAAGTCTGACGGTGGAGCAATAGGAGGAGATTGCTGTTAATGTGATTCTGAAAAGTAATGATATACAGTCACTTGTGGATATGTTACGATTCCTGGTGGCACCACTTGAAAAAGAGAGTTACAGGTAGTAGCTCTTTTTTTTTATATCTTTATCCCTTGTTTGAGCGACAGTTTAAGCAGTTTGTTTAAACCATAGTTTAAACCGTGGCAATTACAGTAAAAGTAGTTTGTTACAAATCTAAGATACTTAGTAACAACAAATCACCTCTAATGTTGAGAGTAACGAAAGACAGAAAACCAAAATATGTCAGTATTAGCATATTTGTGAATCCTACACATCCGTGATGACATAAAGGCAACACCGAAAATGAATTTGATTTTGGCTTGGGCTGACTACGGCCATCCTTCTGTAAAGAAGGACGAGGTATTCAAGGAGATTTTGGAACAGGCAGAGAATTTCAAAAAATATAACGTGTGATAAGATGATGACAATCGAGTCTCAAAACACAGGACTACACACACTCTCTCCCCCTATAAATTTCTAAAAAAAACCTTCATCTTTCAGTTCGTCCCGTAACCCATTGTCTGAAAGCCTATTGACGGGCTGAAGGATTAGGTGTGCATCTTTCAGCCTTCTGTCATGCAGAAGAGGCCAAATCATTCTGCGCCAAACGAAAAATCATTCTCAGCCGAACGATTTTTCGTTTGGCGCAGAAAAAAATAGTGTCATGACCAAGGCGATGGTCACTTCTCTACGAGGTACGGCTGAAACATAGCTGAAAGATGGTCAAATGAGCGTTCATCCAGTAATCAGCTTATTATGAATTTGTTATATCAAAAACTGAAGGATGATGGGCAATTTCGTAAAACTCTTGGGAGGGGGGAGGGAAGCCGTATGAACTATCCCTAATAATGGAAAGAGCTTCCCCCCACAAACTCACGTAACAGGGAAGTCGGTGGAATTTCATCGTCTGCCATAGGTACGAAATAGCGCAGGAACTTACGCAAACGATAAGCCTCGGAATACTCCGGTACATTTTCAGGCACCCTCTCCAATATCGGCAAAGCCTGATTGCGAATGACTGCCAGTTCGAACAACAAAGCACTGTTGAACATAGCATCGGCCTCCTCCTGATAAGGGAAAATCCATTTGTCTTCTCCCTCGCGTACACTGGGCCAGCGGCGGATGGTATCCAAGGCCGAATAACCCCGATATTTGTAATCGCGGATGATACGCCGCAACAAACGGTTGTCCGTAGTCGGAATATAATTATGCGCATCCAACAAGATGGTCGTCATGGCCGAGACATAAATACGATATTTGTATTGTTCCTCAATCTGGGCTGTCAGCTCAGGATTCAAACCGTGAATACCCTCCAGAATCAGAATCATGTGGTCTTCCAACCGAAGTTTCTTCCCACTCTTCTCACGTACCCCTGTCTGAAAATTAAAATGAGGCAGTTCCACCTCCTCACCTGCCAACAAAGCCTGCAGTTGACTGTTGAAAAACGGAAGATCCAAAGCATAGAGCGACTCGAAATCATATTCTCCATGCTCGTCCCTTGGCGTGTACTCCCGATCCAAGAAGTAATCATCCAACGATATGGGATAAGGTTTTATCCCGTTAGCCATCAACTGAATGGACAAGCGTTTGCTGAATGTCGTCTTCCCACTCGACGACGGACCGGCTATCAATATCAGTTTCAGATTCCGCCTCGACTGTATTTCATCGGCAATACGTACGATCTTCTTTTCCTGTAATGCCTCGGCTACGTTGATCAATTCTGTAGTCCGTCCCTCTTGACAAGCTTTGTTAAAGTCACCTACAGTACCCAGTCCGACGATTTCCTGCCAACGATGATGTTCCCGAAAGATTTCAAGCATCTTCTCCTGATGTACCATCTCCTCCAGTTTTTCAGGATTCTTCCTGGACGGAATACGCAACAACAGGCCATCATAATATTTCATTACGTCAAACACCTTCAACCCTCCCGTCGACGTCAGCAGTGAACCGTAAAAATAATCCACCGTCTGATCCAACTGGTAATAATGTGTATAGATAGCACCGTAACTCTCCAACAACCTCACCTTACTCGTCATTCCCTGACGGCGGAACATTTCTATCGCATCCTCCGTAGGACTTTGTATACGGTGAAAAGGTATATCGGCATCTACAATTTCACGCATCCGACGCCAAATGGCAGTCACGTCATCCTCTTCTATCGGCCGCCCTATACGCAAGTCGCAATAGTACCCTCTCGATACCGGCGTCTCAATGCGCAACACACACCCGGGAAATAAATCTTTCACAGCTTTTACCAACACGAAAAAAAGCGAGCGGGTATAAGTACGCATCCCTGAAGATGAAGTGACATCAAGGAACTCCACATCTTTATCATTATAAAAACGATAATGAAGTCCTTCCACCTTATTATTGACCTTCGCACTGACCGGTCCGTAAGGCATTTGCAGATTTAACGCATGATAAGCATCCCAAAGTGTACTTCCGATAGGGAGTTGAAGAGTTTTTTTATTATTTTTGCAACGTATTTTGATTTCTTGTACCATAAAGCTTTTCGGGGATTTGAATAAACACCTTAAAAATAGGCAATGGGACGGAGAAAACATACTATCGTTCACTTATATTTCGACTGTTTATGGTGGTTTTAGCATTTTTAAAGCTTTTAGGTTGCCTTGGCCTGCTGATGTACGGCACAAGACTCATGGGAGAGAGTCTGCAGCAACTGGCCGGAGACCGGCTCAGACATATTCTCGATTCACTGACCACCAACCGCTTCACGTCATTACTCACCGGTGCATTGGTCACAGCCATGATACAGTCTTCCACCGCAGCTTCTCTGATGACCGTCAGTTTCGTACATGCCGGTATGCTCACACTCGTCCAAGCCCTGCCTATCCTCATGGGAGCATCAGTAGGCAATACATTCATCGCTTGGATTATGGCCGCCGAATTCAATTTCAGCATCAGTAACTACATTTACCCCTTGATATTAGTGGCGTTTATAATGACCTACTACCGCAAATGGAATGCGTTGGGAAACTCTATCTTCGGCCTATGCTTCATCCTGCTGAGCCTTGGCCTGCTCTGCCACATGGCCGACGACATGACGCTGACCGGTCCTGACGGTATAGCCCGCTACTTGGCCGTCTCCCATGAGAATTACGGTTCATACGCCATATTGTTATTCATTGGTGCCGCCGTCACTTTCGGCGTACAGTCCTCGGCCGTTCTCATGGCCACTTCAATGGCCCTGTGTTCCACCGGCGTATGGTCCATCTATTCCGGCGTGGCTTTTGTGCTGGGTGAGAATATCGGCCGCGCCATCGTCACTTGCCGTGCGGCATCTTCTGCCGGAACGCCTGCCCGCCGTACGGCTCTCGGACAACTGGTTTTCAATCTGAGTGGCGTAACCTGGATGTTTTTGGCCTTTCCTTACTTCGTCAATTTGCTATGTGACTTTATCCATTTCGACCCGACGCAAAAACTCATGACGGCCGACAAAAATCTGGCTTACGTTTTGGCAGCCTTTCATACCGGTTTCAATCTTTGCAACGCCGCCCTGTTTATCGGTTTGGTCAACCCTCTCGAACAACTGGCTACCCGCTGGGTGGCCAAACCACGACACAACGACGAAGAGGAAAGCCAGTTGCGTTTCATTACCAAAGGGATACTCGACACTCCGGAACAGTCCGTCATGGAAGCCCGTAAGGAAATCATCAACTATGCCGACACCGTCACAAAAATGTTCACACAAACCCGTTTCCTATTCTCCGTATCCAATGAAACGGAATTTAAAAATATTTTCACCTTGGTGGAACACTATGAAGACATTTGCGATGAAATGGAAGTAGACATAGCCAACTACCTGAACAAAGTCAGTACCGAAGAGCCATCGGCAGACCTTAAACGTGCAATCTGCGGCATGCTACGCGAAGTAGCTGAAATAGAAAGCATCGGAGACAGTTGCCATCATATCGCCCATACTGCCCGGAGGAACTATCGAAGCACCCAACAACTCACGGAAAAACAGTTGGAACACATTCACCAAATGTTTCAACTGACAGAACAAGCACTGGAACAAATGCGAACCATCTTATCCATCCGGAAAGCCCCAAGAGAGGCTTCCACAGCCTACTATATAGAAAGGGAAATCAATAAATTCCGCAATCAACTACGTAATCTGAATTTTACAGACGTAAACAACGGTGTGTATAATTATCAGACCGGGGCAATGTATATGGACGTCATCAACGAATGCGAACAACTCTCCGACTGTATCCTCAATGTAACGGAAGCACGGTTGGAAGCCAAAGAATCCTAAAAACTCATGATTTTAATCCTTTTATCCCCACTTATCAACTTTGATAATATCAGACAACGGTCAGCAATGCTGCGCCATAGCTAAACCTCGCACTCTCCGGAACCAACAGCAATATTTTCTCACCTTTTTGTGCACGCGTAGCCATGTATTCATCCAAAGCAACAAAGATAGATGCAGACCCGATATTACCGACTTCAGAGAGGTTCGTAAACCAGTTATCCCATAATTCTACATTACGGCTTTGCATTTCCTTTTTCAGTTCATCTCCTATAAAAGCCGAAGAGATGTGAGGAATAACCGTTTTTATCTCATGTACATCCATAGCATATTCCTGTATACACTCTTCTATAAAATCCACCCAATACTTCATTCCGTTCATTAAAATCTTGAAATCCTGGCAGAGAAGGAAATTACCGATATTTAAACGGTCGCCGAACTCTTTCCAACCTTTCAATTCCCCATTCGGAAGCAACTCACCTCCCATACGCATACACGTAGAAGTCTCATTGGCATAAGATTTTGTCTTCACCCATTCTATTTTCAAAGAAAGACCAGCTTCATTCGGCCGATCCGACAAAAGCAAGGCTGCCGCACCGTCGCTCAACATAAACCTCAAGAAATCACGTTCAAACTCCATATATTGAGTATTGGACAACTCATCGCATACGGCTTCGGGCACCTCATAATTAACAGCCCTGAATGTAGGAGAAATCAACTCAGATGCCGTACAAATACCTTTATGACTTTCATTCAACCGAATGGCGTTGAACAAAGTCTTTAGAGCCTGCAAAGAAGTCAGACAAACACCGGAAAAAGAGAAAATCTCTACCGGATGACATTTCAATTGCCCATGAACCATAGAAGCATGCGATGGAACCAACTGATCCGGTGTCGTTGTCGCACAACACAAAATATCGATATCCTCTATGCATCCCCCGAGCGAAGATAATTTCTTGATAGCCTCTACCACCATTCCGGAATTCCGATGGGTCACCGCTCCTTCCTCATTCAGTGCATAATAACGATGCTTAATGCCATTACGCTTTAATACAATAGACTTAATACGTGATTTCTTTCCTTCGATGTAACCCAAGAAATCTTCTATATGTTCGTTGTCTACAGACTCATTCGGCAAAAACGAACTTAAACAATTTATATAAACTTTATTCATCGCTTTATAATATTATAATAAAACATTAAGTGCTTCTGTACCTCTTCTACCGTAAGCCCATTATTAAAAGACTCTTCAAAAGCACAACCAATAAAAATATACCTCAAGTGATGCGCTACCTCCTCGGCATCTAAATCTCTTATTTCCTTCGTTTTAATGGCATTTTTTACTACAGCCTTTATAAAAGAATACTCATGAAAAAACAGGTTGTAAATTTTACTATCAAATCCTTCATAGTTCTTATGTGCCTGATATAAAAGGCTGAAGTAACCTCCAAAGCCATTGTTCCCCTCCCAAACAAAAGGCTTCATCGATTCAATCGTATTCTTCGCCCCGTTTATATATACCTCAAGATATTCTTTCAAGGAAATCCACTTGGCAGCCTCCTCCTTAAAACCGGTCTTCTGCAATACATTCTGCTTGTTCAAGACAAAGCGATCTATGACGGCTTTAAAAAGTTCTTCCTTAGACTTATAAGAATAATATATGGCTCCCCTGGTCAGCCCTATTTCCGCTTCTAAATCGGACGTAGAGGCGCCTTCATAATCAGCATTTAAGAAAAGACGAAACGCCCCTTCCAAAATTTTCTTATCACTCTTAGTCATACGTATTTTTATAATGTGCCACAAAAATACCATAATAAAAAGAGAATAGCAAATAAAGTCAATAAAATAAAAACAATTATTATATTAAATCTATGAGCCTGTTTAAATTTTCCTGTTTGAAATAAAAAGAGTGCTTCTTCTTTCC
>OGIE01005185.1_pt1 | contig 11294 bp, 10 predicted proteins | sample 1571581 | NCBI WGS metagenome assembly OGIE01 (sample SAMEA2582021, study PRJEB24529) | metagenome | biome: Human gut stool | place: China | collected 2011
CGTCCTGCAGCACTCGCGAAAGCACTTCTCTTGTAAACACTTTTCTCTTTGACACCTGCTCTAAGTCCCTTTTTATATCCATCTGCTACTGGAACTCCCACTATATGCATATGAGGACTATCCTCGTCAAGATGAACTACTGCATTTGCCACAACAAATTGTGGAAGTCTCTTTATTAGCTCACCCAATATTATCTCATACGATAGCTTTATATATGATTTCGTATCATCATATTCTTTCCAGAACTCCCTGTCGCCTATCTGAATGATTATCTCTACCGCCATATCCTGCTCCTTACCAGCGACATGTTCAAAATAATCTTCTATCCGTCGGTCAGGTCATGTCTGCTTTTTATTATATTCTTCTAATACCTCATCGAATTCTTTGTGATATACTGTCTTTACATCATCAATCAGATTTGATGTACCATATATGATGCAAATGTTGTCTTTGCTATAATCTGATGATTTATATTTTCTCAGGTTATGCTTTGCAACAGCTGCAAGCTTAGATTTCGATGTAATGGCACTTTTCTTATTGCTCACATGAGCTGTATATGAAATATTTCCCATTCGCATCTCCTTATCTGTACTACTTTTTTATCTGTTAAATCTATCGGAGCAGTGCAGTTATCATCTTGGCTCTGCCACAGATGATAACCCCTAGCAGTTTTGGCAAGCCAAAATTGCAGTGGACTCTCCGAGGGTTTTATATATTATCTTTACCATTACCAAGAGTTTAATAATCTGTACTTTTTATGATTACAGACTCTAAACTCTTTCCTAGAATTTAGAATCTGCTTTTTCAAACATCCAGATTGTTAAACTCTTTATTCCGGCATTACCCAAGTCCAGTAAATTGTTCCATCTTCTGCTTTTTCTTTATCTGATGTTATACCCAGCTTTTTCTTTGCCGATAAAAGAGTATTTCTCTTAATGCTCCTCTTTGCAGCTTCCATCATTATTTCATTAGATGGAATTACCTTGTTTGAACCAAAGTATTCTTTGATAAAATTCTCCGCAATGTCGAGCTTCTTTTTTCCTCTTCCTTCATTGCCGGATAACAGCTCATCTATGGTGATGTCATATGGTCCTATGCATACCATTCCATTATCCTCAGTCATTTCAAATCCTATCGCATCCCCTGCCGGAGCTAATGAAGATTTATCATGTGCCATTATTCTTATATTAGGTTTATCACGAAGCCTCGCAACCAGCAGAACACTTCTGGCAGTTGCCTGTATATCAATAGAACCAAGTCCTCTGTATGTTGATTTACTTCCAGATGCCTTATTCATATGACCAATAAGAATAATTGCACAATTATGCTTTTCTGCTATTATTCCAAGATGCTTTAACACCGGTCTTATTTCATTTGCTCTATGCATATCAACTGTAGCTCCGATATATGCCTGAATCGGATCAAGAATGATTAACCTCGCCTTAGTCGCAATTAATTTATCTCCATCAAACATCAGCCAGAAATGATCAGCATAGTATTTTAATCGTTCTGCTAATTCTTCTCTTGTTGCTGCTTCTGCTGGTGGAAAGCATTCTGCCTCTACAGATGTTACTGCTTCTAGATCTTTGATTGTTGCGGTTCTTATATTCATATTTTCCCCTTTTTTGTTCCTTGTAGTTTATTATATGTATTTATTTTAACACGGTGTTATTGTATGATGTAAGTATGAATAAGTGGGGAAAACATTTTGGAATAGGAGGAAAGTAAAAAGTATGAAAAAGATAATTATAGGCGTGATGATCGTAATTTCGTTTGTATTTGTGCTAAAAATCAGTTGTGTTCAAGCACAAAATATTATGGGAGATGAAACATCACAAGAAGAAAATTGTGAACAATTAAACTGGACATTAGAAAACGGAATTTTGATAATATCCGGTCAGGGTAAAATACCTATGGATTTTTTTGAAGATAATTCAATTGATCCAGACCAACCGAAAGAACTGATTATAAAAAGAGGAATAACAGAAATTGAACCAGATGCATTTCGTGAGTGTAATAGTTTGAAAAAAGTTACATTACCAGATGGATTGGAAACAATTGGACCCCGAGCATTTCAAGAGTGTCAGAACTTGGATTATATTGAAATTCCAGATACAGTTACTTACCTAGGAAGAGAAGCATTTCTGCTATGTAGCAAATTAAAATATGTAAAATTGTCAAAAGGACTGAAAAGTATTAGCGGCGCAGCGTTTGAAAATTGTGCAAGCCTTGAAAGTATCTGTATACCAGAGGGAGTTGAAACAATCCATTGGTATGCATTTAATTTCTGTGGACGATTAAAGATGATCATGATTCCAAATAGCCTAAAGGATATTAGCCCAATGGTATCATATGAATTTCCAGTAAAATTGGTTGCCATGGATGATAATCCGGTAATAGAAGAAGCTGTAAAAAGATTTCCGGAATTATCTTATGTAAGAAAAAAAGATTATATATGCAATCACCGTAATAATGATTACAGTATAGAAACTGCAACGAAAGATAAAGATGGAAAAGCAATTTTTATATGTGAAAGATGCGGTGAAACATCTATAGGAATTTTACCAAGAGTACAGAAAGCAGTTATGAAAAAACAGACATTTAGATATCAAAAGGGAGAAGAGCAACATCCATGGATTGACATTATAAAAAATGATGGTACAAAATTAGCTAAAAGATATTATCAGATAACATACCCTAAAAATAGTATGTATCCTGGAACATATCAAGCAACGGTGAAATTAAAAAACGGATATGAAGGAAGCATGAATGTTGAATATACGATACTAAAAGCGCAACAATATTTACATAGAAATAGTAACAAAATGATCACAAAATCATGGGACAAACCATTTTATGTGAATCTCAATAAGTATCCATCAAACTGTAAGTTTCAATGGAAGAGTTCTGATCCTAAAATTGCATCCGTTGACATGCAAGGAAAAATAATAGGAAAAAAGAGAGGAACATGTAAAATTTATGTTTATGCAAAAGAAGATGAACATTATGAACGTTCTACAACTGTAAGTATCAAAGTAAAAATTGTGCCGGGGAAAATCAAAAAGATTCATTTAAAAAGAATATCAGGGAGAAAACTTAAAGTAACATGGAAAAAAGATACAAGATATGATGGTTATTGGGTTGATTATGGCACCAAGAAAAATATGCTGGATTCCAGACAATTAACAATTAATAATTCTAACAAAAACCATATATACCTAAAAAACCTGAAACATAAAAAGAAATATTATGTTATTGTTAGAGGATTTAAGAAAATAAAGAAGGGAAAACGATATATACCTGAGTTTAGCCCAGTAAATAAACTGACAATTACTATCTGATAGACACAGATATTATTAGTAGTGCCAATACCGTAAAACATACACACTGTATAGTGGTTTGAATAGTGTTTTATTGTATAAGTCAGAAAGAAGATAAGAATAAATAGTTCTTCTTATCTTCTTTCTGACTTATACCGTAAAACACTACCTTCAAATCACAACTTAATATTCTTCCTTAATATTACGGATCACTGTCATTTCCTGATTTGTAATATGTTTCTTCATGATCTTGCGTGCTTCTTCTTTCTTACCTGCTCTGATCGCATTCACAAGCTCTTTATGCTCATTCAACAATACAATATGGTAATCTGTATCTTTTACATATTCCAGACGATAACGGTAAAACTGTTCTCTTAAGTTTCCAATGATCTGAATCAGTCGTGGATTCCCTGTTGCATCGAAGATGATGTCATGGAATTCCATATCGCTGTCTGCGATGGCTGCATTATCTCCAGATTCGATTGCTGATTCGAATTCTACTAATGCCTGATCTAACTTCTCCTGTCCTTCTTCATCCATACGTTCCGCTGCAAGTTCTGCTGCTAATTCTTCTAATGAACAACGTACTTCTAAGACATCTCTTAAGTCTTTTTCTGTGATCCTTGCAACTTCTGCTCCCTTTCTTGGGATCATGACTACAAGTCCTTCCAGTTCCAGTTTACGGATTGCTTCTCGGACAGGTGTTCTGCTGACTCCTAATCGATTCGCAAGTGCGATCTCCATCAGACGTTCTCCTGGTGCAAATTCTCCTGTGATGATCGCCTGTCTTAATGTATTAAATACCACATCTCTCAATGGCAGATATTCATTCATGTTTACCTTTAATTTATCGCTCATAGTTTCTTCTCCTCCTGCTTTCTCCAATGTATCTTCCATACTGCTTTCTTATTTGTGAAAATACATTATTGTATCGGTCTTACTACGTATGCCTGTTTGATGTCCTCAATACTTCGTAATGATTCCATTGCATTGTCTGCTGTTTTCTTATCCTCAAAGACCGCGAAGATCGTTGGTCCGCTTCCACTCATTAAAGCTCCCTTTGCTCCTTGATCCATCAGATGTTTCTTAACTTTCTCAATGATCGGATATTCCTTGATCGTGACTGTCTCCAGTACATTCTCCAGACGATTACAGATTCCTGTAAGATCTTTCTCTTTCAGGCACTCCAGCATTCCATCGATATCCGGATGCTTCGAAAGTGCTGGAAGATCAAGGTTCTTATATACAAATGCTGTTGATACACTGATCCCTGGTTTTGCGATCAAAATATAGCAATCTGGCATCGCATCAACCCTTGAAAGTTTCTCTCCGATTCCTTCTGATAGTGCTGTACCACCCCAGATACAGTATGGAACATCTGCTCCAAGCGTTACTCCTATCTCACATAATTCATCGATCGATAATCCTAGATCAAACAGCTGATTCATTCCTTTTAATGCTGCTGCGCAATTAGAACTTCCGCCAGCCATACCTGCTGCTACCGGAATCCGTTTGCTGAGATTGATCTCAACTCCATCTTTAATATGATACTTATCCTTTATGAGTTTTACAGCCTTATAAATGAGATTACGTTCATCGGTGGGCAGAAACGAAAGATTACAGGTCATCTCAATCTTGTCATCTTTCCTTTTCTTCATTGTAAGCACATCATAAAGTCCAACCGTCTGCATGATCATACGCACTTCATGGTATCCATCTTCGCGTCTTCTTAAAACATCCAGACCAAGGTTGATTTTCCCATATGATTTTAGAACAATACTATTATCCATATGCACTCCTTTATCTTATGTGAAATAATTTCTATCTCACACCTTGTATACAGAATATTATAGTATTGTTCTGAAAAAAATGCAATCCTTATTTGCTAAAATATTTTCATTTCTTTTACGATTAAAAGCTTATCTCCTGGTTTGATATCTGAAATATCCTCATTTTGTTCCCGAATGCTCTCAACCGTTGTAAAATACGCCTTGGCAATAGACCATAGAGTGTCTCCTTCTTTGACGATATACCCAACGATCCCTGGGATCTCACGTATTTTGTCATAGTCTATCGGTCCTTGCTTCATATCCGTCATAATCCGCTGTCTGGCTCTGTGAAAAGCGATAAAATCAAATAAAACAGAAGCTCTGATCTCTATCTCTTCTCCTTCTGTTGGAATCGCTGTCATCTGATCTACCCGCACATCCAGCTGATAGTCCTCATTTCCAGTCAGATTCTTTGTCTCAACAAAAAATGTAAACGGCTCCATATAAGAACTGCTCATCACTGGCGTCATATCTTCTGTGGACAGATATAAGACATCTGCCATCCATACACCTTCTACAGATAGTCCTTGTGCTGTCATTTCCACATCGTCTACGGTTGCACTTCCTTTAACGGATAACACTTGCAACAGCTTTCCTGACTCTTGTTCCAGCCGAAAGCGTTTGTCTGCTTTCATCACCGCTTGGTTCTTTCCTACCAGTGTCTCAAAATCGAACATATGATATTCTGGAATTAGCGTTTCTTCCATACTATATCCGTCATCAATATACGAAATCTTATGATCTTCATAAATTTTAATATCACAGTCAATCGTAACATCCAAAGAAATAATTCTTTCTTCTCCATCCTCATCAGGTCTTATCTCCAACTGCTGTCCTCCGAGTGTCATCCCGATCCGTCCGATCATTCCTGGCATACATTCATAACATTCCAGCTGCGTATCTACCGGAATCTCCCATCTCGCATACTGTACCGGCATCTGGGCATCTTCTCCAAGATATAATACAAATATATGCATTGCACCCTGAATCTCGATCATGTGCTCTCCAATTTTTGCCTGCAGATTTTCCATATCTACCTGTGTCCATAAAATCTGATAAATGTTCGCCTTATTTGCAGGAAGTACCAATTCTTCTTTTAATCTCGCGATATCCTTTTTATTTACGATCAGATCTGTGATCTGTACATCTTTCTTTAACACGGATACATTTTCTTCATGAATTTCAATGATCCCTTTTTCTTTCATTTCTTCCGTGATCTGAAAGGAAAACGTCAATAATACACGAATACTTATTTTCCTTGAATTGATCAAAATCGTATTGATGTCATCGATCGTATATTTTACTTTTACATAATCCGATGGGAGCACTCCTTCTATATGTACATATTCCTCAAACGGAAGTGAATATTCCAGTGATTCAAGGTATGCTGACGTATCATTTGTACCATATAGACCCTGAAATACAAATTCCCCCTTGATCCTTACCCGATCAACCATCATTTCCGTTTCCTGTATCTTTACGATTCCTCTGGTCTGGATCATCTTTTCTACATCTGGTTTTGTATCTGCAACATTACAGTCCTGATCGATCGTGATCTGCATCTGTTTCTTCGCTTTCGCCACGATCCCATAAAATTCTTTCTTGTCAAAATCCATAAAAAAATTCCTCCCTGTCTGTATATACAAATATATTCAGACAAGAAGGATTCTATGCATCATCCATTAGTTTTCTAATAGCATCATACGGACATCTCGTGTAATCACGTCCTGGTAGCTGAAACTTACAGTTTTATTCTGGTCATTGCCATCTGCATTCTCTAACTCTACCAAAAAGATATTAGGATATGTCTGTGTGATCACTCCCTTAGCTGTTACAAATTTATGTCGTCCTCTGTTTGCACTAATCTTGATTTTGCTGCCAATCTGATTCTTGATGGATTGGCGTACTCTGTTAAGATCTAATTGTGTCATAAATTCACCTCTTCCATATACAGAATATTCTGGAAATTCTATATAATGATTTTAATATTATAACATTTTGCCCAGTTTTTGTCAAATTTATGCATACAATATCCAGTTTTATCACTATTATTACCAACAAGAAAACTGTACACCGATGAGGCGTACAGTTTTCTTAACATATTATATGGAGTTTATTTTTATATGGAGTGTTTTAACTATTATAGACATCCTTGTCTAATTCATTTTCTTTATAGCTGACGATCACTGTTGTTGCCGCATCACCAACAACGTTCAATGTAATTACAGCCATACCCGGCAGATAACTGATCGCAAGTACTAATGCGTATGCTACCATACACAGATCAGAACTCAATCCTAATCCTGACATGATAACAAAGATCAATGTTGTTCCAGCTACCGGAATCGCAGGTGTTCCCATCGCTACACAAATAGACAGGAATGCTGCTGTGATCAGCTGGGTTGGTGTGATATTGATCCCAGCTGCTGTTGCGATAAATGTGATCGCAACCATATGCATGGCAGTTGTTCCGTTCATATTAATAGTCATTCCCATTGGAAGTACGAAACTACTGATTTCCTTGCTGCATCCAAGTTCTTCCATGCATGTTTTTCTGTTTAAAGGAAGTGTTGCTGCAGATGACTGAGTCGCTGCTGCGAACATTCCAACTTTAAAAATCTTCTTTGCAAACTTAAGTGGATTTAAGCCGGTTAAGAGGAAGATACCGATTGGATAAATCGTTACAACCAATGCTAAGCTGATAAAGATCGTTGCGATCATAAATGTTAACGTTGGTCTGATATATTCTGTTCCATAAGTTGCAAATGTTCTGGCTAACATACAGAAGATCGCAATTGGACTGACCTTGTTGATCAAAAAGTCCATATATACCTGTACGATATCATTGAGATTCTGTAATAAACTCTTAATGGTTGCTGCTTTGTCTCCCAGAGCATTCATTGAAAGCCCTAAGATCACAGCTACTACAACAACTGCCAGAATGCTGTTGTTTGAACCAAGTACTTCCACAACATTTGATGGCACCGCATTGATCACTGTTGTCAATGGATTATATGCCTCCAGTGTTGCTACATTAGAAGTTGTTGTTTCTGGAAGATTCACAGAGAACCATCCCATGGATTTGATAAAGTATGCAAACAATCCAGCTAATGTTGCACCGCATACATAAAACCCTACGAATGTTCCAATTGTCTTTCCTGCGATCTTTCCAAGTCTCTTTGGATCTGCCATGCTGCATAATGCAAGGCTTAATGATGATAAAACAAGTGGTACGATTGCCAGCTGCAGACCTCTCATAAATAACTGCTGTATGATATAGAATAATCCAAGGGAATAAAATCCCTTTTCCTGTGTGATGTCCTGAAAGAAGATTCGATTGATCAGCTTCCACGTTCCTTCATTGCCGCCTGCTGTTAGTGATTCACGCAGCCACAAGCAAACAACTCCTAATAGAATTCCTGTTACCATCGCGATCATGATCTTCTTCATGATAGACATGCTTTCTTTCCGTTTTGCGTCCATTGTGCACCTCCGTTTTACCATGTGGTGCGATTGAAACGGTAGCATCACAGACTATCATATCTTCTTAATAAATCAACGTGATTCCTTTTTCTTTACAAAATTCAACCCATTGATCTGACGGTCTTTCATCGGTTACCAGATAGGTTACCTGATCCCAGTCTAAAAATTGTACAAATGCCGTTCTCTCAAATTTTGTATGATCTGCAAGAAGAGCTACTTCTAGTGCCTGTTTTACCATCTCTGTCTTGACATCTGCTTCTCGTTCACTGGAGTCCATGATACCTTTGTCCATATCAAGTCCTTTACAGCTGAGCAGTGCAAGATCCACATGATACCTTCTAATATTTTCTTTTGCTAAGTTCCCTTGCAGAGAGAGGGAGTCCTCATTGAACACGCCGCCTGTTGAAAGAATATGAATCTCTGATCCTGTCATCTCACGGAAAATCTCTGTTGATGAACTCAGTACGGTAATATTACGGTTTGCCTTCAGTAAACGAATGGCTTCCATGACAGTTGTACTGGCATCTGCTGCTATCGTTCTCTTCTGATCTAATACTTCCTTAAAGAGTTGCGCGATCTTAGCCTTTTCCTTTTGATTGATCGATGTTCGCTTGTAAAAATGGATATGTTCCTTCTGACTTGCACTGTTTAATACAGCACCACCAAATGTTCTCGTCAAAAAACCTTCCTTTTCCAGCTTTTCAAGATCTCTTCGAATCGTCTCTTCCGTTACCTTGTAGATCTTACTTAGTTCGGATACTGTGACTTTCTTTTCATTCTTAACTTGTTCTCTTATATGTTCTAAACGGTTCTTCACGGGACACCCCCCCCTTGTAAATTTTTTAATATAGTATATATTCTTATTTGTCACATACTTCTTAAATGTTCTGTGACTTTCTTTTATTCTATCATTGATTTTGTGGAATTCAAAGACTTTTTTCCATGTTTTCCAACATTTTCAATTTTTCTCTCACAAGGGATCTCTTTCTGATTTTTATTTATCGATTGCTTCTGCTGATTCTCTCATGAATGCTACATCTTCAGGATCTAATTCTAATTCTGCAGATTTTACATTTTCTCTGATCTCGTCTACTGTTGTAGATCCACTTAATAAGTTTAAGAAATCTCCCTGTGCAAGAATCCATCCAAGTGCTAAGTTAGCAATTGTGCAGTCATATTTTTCACATAATGGTTTCCAAGATTCCATCATATCCATTGCGTTCTGCATGTTTTCTGGCTGGAACCATTTCTTAGGAATCTGAGCTCCTACTGGTTTGTAGTCTCTTGGGAATGTTCCAGATAATAATCCCATTTCAAGTGGAGAATAGCACTGAATTGTGATGCCATTTTCACGAGCGCATGGAATAATTTCATCTTCGATTCCACGGTCTAAGATAGAATATTTGCACTGGATGATATCAAGATCACCATATTTGATGTATTCCTGGATATGGTTGATGTCTACGTTAGCAGCACCGATTGCTTTGATTTTTCCCTGTGCTTTTAAGTCATTTAAAACGTCCATTGTTTTCTGGATAGGAACGAAATATTCTGTTCCTGGTGTAGCTTGCCAATGTGTCATATATACATCAACATAGTCTGTTCCAAGACGTTCTAAAGAAGCTTCGATCTCTTTTTTCACAGATTCACTGTTTAAGTTCTTGTATAACTGAATTCCGTTAACTTTGTTGAACAGGTCACCTTTCATTTCCTGATCCCATGTTACACCACATTTTGTAATGATCTTAACATCTTCACGATTCATTCCTTCTAAGGCTTTTCCTAAGATTTTTTCACTGTTACCAAAGTTGTATCCTGGAGCTGTATCGATTAAGTTAACACCAGCTTTTGGAGCTTCTCTGATCGTATCTACTACTGTCTGAAGATCGTGGTCTCCACCCCAGGCAGATCCACCACCGATTGACCATGTTCCAAGACCGATTCTTGAAACGTCCATTCCTGTTTTTCCTAATTTCATTGTTTTCATTTTAAATTTTCCTTTCAAATCTAACAATCAATTAACCAAATATTATAAAAATTATTTATAATCTTCTTTATACTTCTTAAGCATATCTTCTACCATCTGACGATTCTGTACTCCTGATGTTGCTCCTGGATGCTGTACTGCGATCGCCGCTGTACAGTTTGCATATTCACCACATTCTTTGATATCTTTTCCCTGTAGCAGGGCTGCGATGAATCCAGATGCGAAGTTATCTCCTGCACCGATCGTATCAACTGCTGTAATTCCTTTACATGCTGGCACGATCATAACACCATCTTTGTTGCGGATGTAGCATCCACGAGTACCGATCTTCATAACTACGTTTTTGATTCCGTAAGAGAACAGTTTATCTGCCACTTTTGCTTCATCTTTTTCACCTGTCATCAGACAAGCTTCATCATAGTTAGGGAAGAAGTAATCTACATACTGTAATGCACCAGCGATATCATCTAATGTCTCTCCTAATCGAGGCATAATCATATCAGCTGTAATTGTCATTCCGTGTTCTTTTGCGAATGAGAAGATCTTTTCCAATGTTTTTCCATCCAGTAAAGGACAGTTAAAAATACTTGCTAAAGATAAGATTTTTGCTTCTTTGATCTTGTCGAAGTTTACATGTTCGATATTCTCTTTCCAAAGACTTCCGTTACGGTTTGT
>OGIE01005188.1_pt1 | contig 11281 bp, 7 predicted proteins | sample 1571581 | NCBI WGS metagenome assembly OGIE01 (sample SAMEA2582021, study PRJEB24529) | metagenome | biome: Human gut stool | place: China | collected 2011
GTACATGGTCATGGCCGACTTCAAGGATTACCGCCGTGCACAGGCCGACCTGCAGAAGCTGTATGGCGACCGTGAGAAGTGGGCACAGATGAGCCTGAAGAACACCGCCAACAGCGGCATCTTCAGCGCCGACCGCGCCGTGCTGGACTACGCACGCGACATCTGGCACGCTTCCACTGTGCCCATGGGCAAGTAAGAACCCTCTCCGTCATCTTCCCTGAATGTTTCCCTCTCTTGTAAAAAGCTCCCCCCTCGGGGGAGCTGGATGCCGAAGGCAGCCTGAGAGGGTTTGCTAAAAATCCAAAGCCCCGGTGGCGTTTCGCCCGCCGGGGCTTTTTTGAGAAAGGACGACTCAGTTTTGTCTTGTCTGTTCAATAGCTACGACCCCTATTTCAAGCAGCCCTTTGGTGCAGTGCGGGCCGGGCAGTCCGTGCACCTGACCCTCCGCATCCCGGAAGAGCTGGGCTATGTGGACCCTCATCTGGTGATCCAGAAGGAGGGTAAATACGACGTACCGGTGCATTACCGCATGAAGTTTGACGGTCAGACCCCCAAACAGAACCACTTTTCGGTGGATGTGACCCTGAACGATGTGGGCCTGTACTTCTATTACTTTGACCTGTATACCGACTTCCGCCGCATCGTGCGCGGGCCGGACAACTGCGGCGTGGTCAGCTGGCAGGACGGCGAAAAATGGCAGATCACCGTGTATGAGGCAGACTTCCGCACCCCGGAGACCTTCAAGGGCAAGGTGTTCTACCAGATCTTCCCGGACCGCTTCTGCGAGGGTGTGGAGAACAAGCCCATGCCCTTCCCGGACCGACTGTATCAGGCCGACAAGCACGCCGAGCCCTTCTGGCAGCCCAACGAGATCGGCGGCCACCTGAACGAGGACTACTTCGGCGGTGACCTGAAGGGCATCCAGCTCAAGCTGCCCTACCTGCACGAGATGGGCGTGGATTACCTCTACCTGAACCCCATCTTCGAGGCCCACTCCAACCACCGTTACAACACCGCCGACTACCTCAACGTGGACCCGCTGCTGGGCACCAACGAGGACTTTGAGACCCTGTGCAAGGAAGCTGCTAAGTATGGCATCGGCATCGTGCTGGACGGCGTGTTCAGCCACACCGGTTCCGACAGCCGCTACTTCAACCGCGAGGGCCGCTACGGCGAGGGCGGCGCTTACCGCGACCCCAACTCCCCCTACCGCAGCTGGTACGACTTTGACCCCAAGTACAAGGGCGGCTACCGCAGCTGGTGGGGCTTTGAGACCCTGCCGGAGGTCAACGAGGAGACTCCCTCCTTTGTGGAGTTCATCACCGGCCCCGGGGGCGTCATCGACACCTGGCTGCGCCGGGGTGCGGCGGGTTTCCGTCTGGACGTGGCCGACGAGCTGCCGGACGCCTTCATTGAGAAGATCCGCGCCGCCGTCAAGCGGGTGAGCCCGGAAAAATTCCTGTTGGGCGAAGTGTGGGAGGACGCCACCACCAAGTATGGCTTCGGCCACCGCCGCACCTATCTGCTGGGCAAGGGGCTGGACAGCGTGATGAACTACCCCTTCAAGAACGCCGTGCTGGATTTTGTCAAGGGCAAGCCCGCCGAGCAGGCCGCCGGAGAGATCCTGTCCATCTGCGAGCACTACCCTGCCCCGGCTCTGAACACGGCCCTGAACTTTTTGTCCACCCACGACACCGAGCGCGCCCTCACCGTCATCGCGGACGAGCCCGCCAACGGCCGGGGCCGCGAGTGGCAGAGCGGCCGCAATGTGTCCGGCGAAGCCTACGAGGAAGGCATGCTGCGGCTGCGCATGGCCTATGCCATCATCTACACCCTGCCCGGTCTGCCCTGCCTGTACTACGGCGACGAGATCGGCATGCAGGGCTACCGTGACCCCTTCAACCGCGGGTACTACTGCTGGGACAGCCACGAAGAGCGGCTCAAGCCGGTGCTGGCGCAGCTGGCCCATCTGCGCCACAGCTGTGAGGCCTTCCGCACCGGTGCGCTGCGGGTACTGCGGGCCGAGGGCGGCGTGCTGCACTACCAGCGTGTGGGAGCCACCGAGACCGCCGAGATCATCGTGAACCGCTCGGAGCACATCATCGTGGAGCCGCTGGCCAGCGGCAAACACACCGAGGTGAACCCCATGGGCTTTACCATCGTGGTGGAGGAAAACGGCCACAACCCCAACCACAGCTATTACGACATCCAGTAATGCCTGTAGGCTGTAACGATTTATAGCAATTCAACTTTTTAATGCAACAGCAACAACGTTGAATTGCATATCGCAAATATGCTGTTTGAATGTTGCGCTAATTTCTTGACTTGCGATAAAACCAACCTGCGTCAATTTGTCAAGCCGTCACATCCTCAAACTGACTGTTGTACAAATCGGCATAGAACCCGCCGGCTTCGATCAGCTCGTCGTGGGTGCCCTGCTCGACAATGTCGCCCTCGCGCATGACCAGGATCAAATCGGCATCGCGGATGGTGGACAGGCGGTGCGCGATGACGAAGCTCGTGCGGCCCTGCATCAGGCGGTCCATAGCCGTCTGGATGCGCTGCTCGGTGCGGGTGTCAACGCTCGATGTCGCCTCATCGAGGATCAGGATGCGGTTGTCCGCCAAAATCGTGCGGGCAATCGTCAAAAGCTGCTTCTGGCCTTGGCTGACGTTGGAGGCGTCCTCGTTCAGCTCCATCTGGTAGCCGCCGGGCAGCGTGCGGATAAAGTGGTCGGCGTTTGCTGCCTTCGCGGCGGCAATGACCTCCTCGTCCGTGGCATCCAGACGGCCATAGCGGATGTTCTCCATGATCGTGCCCTTGAACAGCCAGGTATCCTGCAGCACCATGCCGAAGCCCTCGCGCAGGTCGCTGCGGTCAAAGTCCCTGACGTTATGGCCGTTCAGCAAAATTTCGCCGGAATCCACATCGTAGAACCGCATGAGCAGCTTGACCATTGTGGTCTTGCCCGCGCCGGTGGGGCCGACGATGGCGACCTTCTGGCCGGGCTTGACATTGCAGCTGAAATTGTGGATGACGGTCTTTTCCGGCGTGTAGCCGAACTTTACATGGTCAAACGTGACCTGACCGTCGATGCAGGCGGGGTCGGCGCGGCGGGCGGGGTCGGCCAGCTGGTCCTCCTCGGGCTCGTTCAAAAATTCAAAGACGCGCTCGGCGGCGGCGGTCATGCTTTGCAGCATGTTGGACACCTGCGCCAGCTGCTGGATGGGCTGGGTGAAGTTCTTGACGTACTGGATGAACGCCTGAATATCGCCGATGGTGATGGCGCCCGCTGCGGCAAAAATGCTGCCGACGATGGCAACGGCCACATAGCCCAGGTTGCCCACAAAGTTCATGATGGGCTGCATCAGACCGGACAAAAACTGCGATTTCCACGCGGATTCGTACAGCTTATCGTTTGCGGCGTTGAAGTCGTCCAGCACGGCGGCCTCGCGGTTGAACGCCTTGATGACGTTGTGGCCGGAGTAGACCTCCTCGACCTGACCGTTGACAACGCCCAGTGTCGCCTGCTGCGCCTTGAAATACTTCTGGCTGAACTTGACGACCACCAGCACCAGCGCCAGCGAGACCGGCAGGATCAGCAGAGCGATCAGCGTCATTTTAGGGCTGATGGACAGCATCATGATGAGCACGCCGACCATCGTTGCAACGCTGGTGATCAGCTGGGTCACGCTCTGGTTCAGGCTCTGGCCCAGCGTATCCACGTCGTTTGTGATACGGGACAGCACCTCGCCGACGGTGCGCTTTTCAAAGTAGGCCAGCGGCAGGCGGTTGATCTTTTTGCTGATCTGGTCGCGGAAGTCGTAGCAGACCTTCTGCGACAGGCCGGACATGAGCCAGCCCTGAATGAAGCTGAACGCCGCGGACAGCAGGTACATGCCCAGCAGGAACAGCAGCACCTTGCCGATGTAGGCAAAGTCGATGCCGCCCACGCCGCGCAGCTTGGCGATCCAGCCGGTGGCCAGCGCCGTGGTGGCCTTGGCCAGGATCTTCGGCCCTGCAATGTTGAAAATGGTTGACAGAACAGCAAAAACAATGACGACGACCAGCGACAGCTTATACTTGCTCATGGCGGCCAGCAGCTGGCGCAGCGTGCCCTTGAAGTCCTTGGCGCGCTCCGTCGTCATGCGTCCGTGTCTTGGCATATCACTCACCCTCCTTCTGCAAATTCAGTTCCTTCTGGCTCAGCTGGCTGCGCGCAATTTCCTGATACGCGGGGCAGCTTTCCATCAGCTGGGCATGGGTGCCCTTGCCGACGATGCGGCCCTCATCCAGCACCAGGATCTGGTTCGCGTGCAGCACGGTGGAGATGCGCTGCGCCACAATAATGACCGTGGCGTTGTCGGTTTTAGCCTTCAGCGCACGGCGCAGTGCCACGTCGGTCTTGTAGTCCAGCGCCGAGAAGCTGTCGTCAAACAGATAGATCTGCGGGTGCTTGGCAATGGCGCGGGCAATCGAAAGGCGCTGCTTCTGCCCGCCGGAGACGTTGCTGCCGCCCTGGGCAATCGGGCTGTCGAAGCCCTCGGGCTTAGCGGAGATGAACTCCGTGGCCTGGGCGATCTCGGCGGCCTGCTCTGCGTCGGCGTCGGTGATGTGGTCGCCGCCGAACTTCAGATTGGATGTGATCGTGCCGCTGAACAGCACGCCCTTCTGCGGTACATAGCCCAGCTCGTCGTGCAGCTGTGCCTGGGTCATGTCGCGCACGTCAACGCCGTCAATCGTCACGCTGCCCTCGGTTACATCGTAGAAGCGCGGGATCAGGTTGAGCAGCGTAGATTTGCCGCAGCCCGTGGAACCGATGATGGCCGTTGTCTCGCCGGGTCTGGCCGTGAAGCTGATGTGCTCGAGCGCGTCCTCGTCGGAGCCGGGATAGCGGAAGCTGACGTCATGGAACGCCACAACGCCGTGGGTGCCGTCCGCGGGCATTGCCTTGGGCGCAGCGGGGTCATGGATGGTCGAGGGGGTCTTGATGACCTCGTCAATGCGGTCCGCAGCCACACCGGCACGGGGCAGCATGACGGCGACCATCGAGAGCATGAGGAACGACATGACGATCTGCATCGTGTAGGTGATGAACGCGATCATCTCGCCCACCTGCATGCTGCCCAGATCCATCGCCTTGCCGCCGAACCAGACGATGAGCAGGCTCGTGCCGTTCATGATGAGCGTCATAAACGGCATCATGGCGACCATCGTGCGGTTGGTGAACAGCTGGGTCTTCATCAGGTCGGTGTTGGCCCTGTCAAAGCGCTTTTCCTCAAATGCCTCGCGGCTGAACGCGCGGATGGGCATAATGCCGGTCAGGATTTCGCGGCTGACAAGGTTCAGCCGATCCACCAGGACTTGCATCTGCTTGAATTTCGGCATGGCTACGTTCATCAAAACGGCGATGAGCGCCAGCAGTGCGGCCACGGCCACAAAGATGATCCATTCCAGCCCCGTGTTGCCGCTGGCAACGTGCATAATGCCGCCAATGCCCAAAATGGGCGCGTAGGCCACCATGCGCAACAGGATCACACAGACGAACTGCACCTGCTGGATGTCGTTCGTGGTGCGGGTAATCAGCGAAGCAGTGGAAAATTTTTCGATTTCGGCGTTGGAGTAGCCGACGACGGTCCTGAACACGTCACAGCGCAGGTCACGGCCAATGGCGGCGGAGACGCGGGACGCAATAAAGCCTACGGCGACGGCCACGGCAACCATGAGCAGCGTTAAAGCCAGCATCTGGCCGCCCGTGCGCAGCAGATAGGACATTTGCACGTCATGGGCAATGCCCTGAGCGTCATATTCCAGCGCGACGAGCAGCATGGCCTGGCTGGACAGGCTGTCGGCGACGGTCTCGTCCAGCTGGGAGAGACCGTCCGTCAGCTGGCTCTGCAGCATTTCCCGTGCGCCGGGGGCCTGGGACGCGGCGGCCAGCTGCGTGGCGACGGCGTCGAGGTCATAGGCCGTGGGGACCACGGTGTCGGTGGTACCGGCGGCAGTGGCGGCATTCTTCGCCGCGGCCATGTACAGCACAACGTCCGGCGTTGTGAACGCATTTTCCAGCGCGGCAGTGTCCGCGTCCGGGTTCAGTGTGCGCACACCGTCCGCGTCGGGGTCGGTGTAGGCTTCGTCCGCCAGTGCGGCGTCGTCCTCGGACATGAGCAACTCGAGCGCCTGCAGCGTTGTGCTGCGGACGGTGTCGGGCACGGGGCTTTCAATGCCGCCCTGCTGGATGCCGGTGTCCACAATTTTGCTTGTGTAGTCGGGCAGGCTTAAATCGCAGTATGCCTGCACGATGAGCAGCGCAACGACGGCCAGGCAGGCCGCCCAGTGCCGCCCCAGCTGCTTAAAAATTTTCGTCATGCGGGGGTTCTCCTTTCAAATCGGTTTTCATAGCGGCGTTCTCGGCCTCGATGGCGGCGAGCAGAGCGTCCTTTACGGCGTTGGCCTGCGCCAGCTGCTCCGGGGTCAGCCGCGCCATGATGCGGGCAAAGTAGTCGTTCATGGCCTGCTCATTGGCTTTGCGGGCGCGCTCCCCTGCCGGGGTGATGCGCACCAGCGTCTTGCGGCGGTCCTTGGGGTCTGTCTCGCGGACGATGTGGCCGTCCTGCTCCATCTGACGCAGCCCGCGGGAAATCGCCGGCATAGGCTGGTGCATCTGCCGCGCAATGTCCGAGACATAGATCGCGCCGTCGCGGCCGTGCTGCTCAATGAGATTGTACAGACTTTGCAGCATCCCATAGCGGCATTTGGGCTGCCCGGCCAGTGCCATGCGCATCCCGCGCTTGGACAGTGTGTGCAGCCGCGCCACAAAGCGGAACATCCCGCTCAGATAAGGGGCTTCAGTGCCCATTGGTGAACACCTCCTGTTAATAGTTGGCCTGTGTTAATTATTAAAGCATGATAATAATACACCCTCCTGCACCGCGGTGCAAGAGGGCGTAAGAAAGTTTTAAGATTTGTTCATAAAGTGGGGAGAAGGGCCTCCCTTGTCAAAGGGAGGCTTTAGGCTTATTCCTTCACACACGCAAGATTGCTCAGCGTCACACCCTTGCACAGCCCCAGCGGCAGGGCGACGGACGGCTTGGTGATGGTAATATCCTTAAAGACAATGTCCTCGACCTCATAGCCCGGCTTGTCAAAGCCCGCGATCTCGAGCGGGGCGGCATCGTGTCGGCTGCGGTCATGGTCCAGCACCTCGGCGGTCAGGGTAAGCCGCTCAAAGAAGCAGTGCTCGAGCTTCGGCGGGGCACCGGCGGGCACACCGTCGTCATTGTACGGTACGCTGTGCAGCATGACGCGGGGCGTGATGCAGTCCCGCACGGTCACGCCGCGCACATAGCCGCCGCGCTTGGGCGTGGCCTTGATCTCGATGCCGGACAGCGAGTTTGCCAGATCGCAGTCCCAGATCTGCACGTCCTCCACGCCGCCGCTCATCTCGCTGCCGATGCAGATGCCGTGGCCGCAGTCGCTGTGGCAGTCAAACACCCGGATATGCGCGCAGGGACGGTTGATTTCGTTGCCCTCGGGGTTCTTGCCGCTCTTGATGGCGACAGCGTCGTCCCCCGTGGAGAACTCCGACGCAAACAGCGTGCAGTTCGTCGAGGAATCCGGGTCCCAGCCGTCGCCGTTCCAGACGCCCTCGGACACAAAGGTGCAGTGGTCGGTCTGGATGTCGTCGCAGTAGATCATGTGGACGTTCCAAGACGGGCCGTTTTTCAGCGTGATACCGCTGATCCAGACGTTCTCACAGTTGCTTAAATTGATAAGCCGCGGGCGGACGCGGCCCGGGATCGTGTCGCTGTTCTCGCAGCTTTCGACGAGCTCCCGGTTGTCGTCCAGAAAGCTCTTGATACGGGCACGCTCGTCCTCAATGATCTTGCGGGCCAGCTCCTGCCCGCCGCCGCAGATCGTGCCCCTGCCGCGGATGATGATATTGCGGCAGTTCGGGCCGGTCTTGTGGTTCATGTCGCCCGCGTTCAAAAGGCTTGAGTAGCAGCGCATCTCGGTGCCCTCAAACCGGCTGGGGATGCGGGGCGAATAGTCGTGAATGTTCGTTGTGCCCTGCAGGACCGCGCCCTTGGCCAGATAAATTTCCAGATCGCTGTGCAGCCGCAGTGCGCCGGTCAGGAAATCGCCCGCCGGCACGTACAGAATATCGTCCGCGCCGCAGTCGTTGATGGCCCGCTGTAAATTGTCGGTGTTCAGGATATGGCCGTCGCCCTTGCAGAAGTAGGGCGCGGCGGTAATGTCGATGCGGCGTTTTTCCCTGCCGAACTGCAGCGTGGCCGAGCCGATGCAGTAGCTGCCGCTGACCACGTCCACCCGGAAGGCACTGCCGTAGCTCAGCCCCTCTATCGTAAAATGGGTGCGGTCTGTGCGGCCAATGGCCTCGCCGTTCAGGGAGACCGTGTATTCCGCCCCGCTGGGTGCGGCGGCGGGTTTATCCCAGTACAGCACCGCGTAATCTTCGGTGCAGCGTATATTCAAATTGCCTTGTTTCATGGTGACGTCCTTTGGTTATGGGGAGTTTGCTCTTTCTTACATATTGTACCACAGTGTGCGCGTTTATCCAAGACTTGGGGGTGACAAAATACGCGGGCTGAAATGCTGCAGGTTTTTACACTTTGCAAGGTTGACAGACATCGGCACGCTGGACCTGATCGACGGTGACAAGGTCTGCCTGGCGAACCTGAACCGCCAGGTCCCCGGCAGCAACGCCTACGTCCCCGCCGTTGCCGGTCTGATCTGCGCCGGTGAGGTCATCAATGATATTGCGCTGAACCGCGTGTAACAGCTCTGCTCCGCGCTGATCCGGCGGGAAGCTTTGCTTTTGTGCGGGATGTATGGTACAATAGGGAAACACTGTAGGGGCCGGGCATGCCCGGCCCGCGGCCTGCCTATAGGCGGGCGTCCCCCGTGAAGCTGCGGGCCGCACATGTGCGGCCCCTGCTGCGCGGCGATTTATACTGCACGAAAGGAGCTGCCATGGACAAGGTTATATTTGAAACGGCCCATCTGGCGGCCCTGAACGACCAGCAGCGCGCGGCAGTGGAGGCGGTCAACGGCCCGGTGCTGCTGCTGGCGGTGCCGGGCAGCGGCAAAACCACCGTGCTCATCACCCGGCTGGGCTATATGACCGAGGTCTGCGGCATTGCGCCGGAAGCCATCCTGACAATGACCTACACCGTCGCCGCCACGCAGGAGATGCGCGCCCGGTTCGCGGCGCGGTTCGGCGGCGAATTGGCCGCACGGCTGGAGTTCCGCACCATCAACGGTGTGGCGGCGCGCATCATCGCGCTGTACAGCCGCATGTATGGCCGTACCCCGCCGGAGCTCATCCGCAATGAGAGCGAGACCACGCCGCTGCTCATGCGGCTGTGGCAGGACACAAACCACGAGTACCCCGCCGAGAGCACGGTCAAGGATCTGCGCACGGCCATCACCTACATTAAAAATATGTGCCTGACCGACGCGGAATTGGACGAGCTGGAAACCGACATTGAGAATCTGCCTGATCTGTACCGCGGCTACCAGAAGGCGCTGAAGGCCGCGCACAAAATGGACTACGACGACCAGCTCTGCTTTGCGCTGCAAATCCTGCGCGGTGCGCCCGCGGTTGCGGCGGCGTTCCGCAAACGGTACAAGTATTTCTGCGTCGATGAGTCGCAGGATACGTCCAAGGTACAGCATGAAATTATCCGCGTGCTGGCGCAGGAAAGCGGCAATATATTTATGGTCGGCGACGAGGACCAGAGCATTTACGGCTTCCGCGCCGCCTACCCCCAGGCGCTGATGGACTTTGAAAAGACCTATCCCGGCGCACAGATTTTGCTGATGGAGCAGAACTATCGCTCCACAGAGCCGATTCTGGAGGCTGCCAACCGCTTTGTGGCGCGCAACCGCTATCGCCGCCCCAAGACCATCGCGCCGACGCAGGGCCCCGGCGCACCGCTGCAGATCGTCACCGTGCCGCGCCGCGCCGACCAGCTGCCATTCTTGTTTGAGACGGCGCAGCACTGCGATACCGGGACGGCGGTGCTGTTCCGCAACCACGAGAGCGCACTGCCCATCATCGACCTGTGCGAGCGGCGGGGCATCCCCTACGCCTGCAAGGCAGTGGACCAGACCTTTTTTACCAACAAGATCGTCCGCGATGTGACCGATATTTTTACGCTGGCCGCACACCCCGCGGATGGGGAAGCTTTTCTGCGCTGCTACTATAAATTCGGTGTGCCCGTCACCCGCGCACAGGCGCTGTTTGCCTGCAATCAGGCGCGGCAGTACGGGCAGGGCTGCTGGACGGCCTTGCTGAATGAGGACAGCATCCGTCCGCGCACCCGCGCCGCCATGGCTGACGTGGCGGACGGTCTGGCGCGTCTGCCCAAAATGGCCGCGGACGATGCGGTGCGGTTCCTGGCCGACCAGCTGGGCTACGGCAAATATCTGGACAAAAACGGCATGGACCGCACGAAGCTGGCCGTGCTGGAAATGCTCGGCGCACAGGAGCCGACGCCGCGGCACCTGCTGCGTCGGCTGGAAAAGCTGCGCAGCATCATACAAAACCATGAGAACCCGCCCGGGTGCAGGTTTTTGCTTTCGACGATCCACTCGGCCAAGGGGCTGGAATATGACCGGGTCATTTTGTTGGATGTGCTGGACGGCATCCTGCCCGCCAAGCCGGAGCTGTGCTGCTGCACGCCCGGTGAGACACAGCAGTATGAGGAGGACCGGCGGCTGTTTTACGTGGCCATGACCCGCGCGCGGCAGCAGTTGGTGCTGTTTGACTGCGCGGCGGAGCGCTCGGCCTTTGTGGATGAGGTGCTGTCCGGTCTGCCCGGCCAACGCAAACGCCACGACGCCGAGCCCGCGGGCCGCCGCACACCCCCGCCCGCGGCACGCGCCCCGCTGCCGCCCGTGGATGTGGACAGCATCACCGCCGTCGGTGCCCATGTGCGGCATGCCGTCTTTGGCCCCGGCACCGTGGAAAGCGTTGCGGGCCGCCGCGTGACCGTGCGCTTTACGGCAGGTCCGCGCACACTGGACGCCCAGGTCGTCGCGGAGCGGCATCTGATGTGGGCGGAGTGAAAAGCTCTTGCCTCCCTCTGCGAGACAGACTCCCCCGATACGGGGGGAGGTGGCGCTTGCGCCAGAAGGGGAGCGGTGGCCCGTAGGGCCGGAGGGAGAGAACTTTGCCATGACCCGAAATATTTCGGATAACCGCGAAGCTCTCTCCCCCACCGCCTGCGGGCGGAGCCCCCTCGCAGAGGGGGCC
>OGIE01005189.1_pt1 | contig 11278 bp, 15 predicted proteins | sample 1571581 | NCBI WGS metagenome assembly OGIE01 (sample SAMEA2582021, study PRJEB24529) | metagenome | biome: Human gut stool | place: China | collected 2011
GAAGGCAGATCAAGCGGCACATGGGAAGTCAGCGCATCAAGCGGCTCCGGGGCACAGTCTTGGGTGATTCTATTTTAGGGGCTTCATGCTAAACGAAATGATACTGGCGGGAATCCTACATTCTCCCCGCAATTCGGACACTTGGTAAAAGCGTATCCATGGCTCCCACGTGAGAGGATTTCGATCTTGTGTCCGCAGTAAGGACACAGGCGTGCCAGTGTTATACTGCTGCTCTGGGAACACTCTGCCCGGAGTTTTTCCTGCTCCGCCTTTACCTGAGCGTACTTGGCGGGATTTTCCTCCCGGATATTACATCGCGGCATCTTGCATCGTCCTCCCTGCTGAAACATTCATTCTTCATCGCATACGACACGAACAAGCGCATAAGGGTCCTTCAGGTCATCCCTGTCCAGCAGGTGAAGCTGCTTCATCCGGATGGCCAGGGCGGATTTTGATACGCCCATTGCTTCTGCCACGGCAGCAAACTTCTCATATTCCTTGGGCGCAAAGATTTTATTCAAAAGCCGGAGGTTATTCCCAAGTCCCGCTGTGTGCATCTGTTCTATCAGCAAATCCTTGGGCATTAAGATCGAAGCAGCCAATGTGTTGACGCGCCACTCCTCCCAATTGATCGGCTTGATCCGGTATCCATACATGGATGATGTATAGCAGCAGACTTTCCGGCATTGGGCTGGCGGCATATACTCAGCCGGGAACAGCATTCGGAAGATCTGGTGGCACGTCTCATGCATCAGGGTGAAGTTCCGGCGGCCGGGATTGGCCTTCTCCCCGGCGAGTGAGGATTCGAGCAGGATGGTGTGGCCGTCCAGGAAATAATAGCCTGGCGAATTATCCTCATAAACTCGAACGCCTACGTTTTCAAACGCTGTCATTCCCAAGATGGAACCATTCCGAGACAAAGTACGGTATTCCACCTTCAGGCCCAAGAGCTTTTGCGCGAGTATTTCCGGGCAAATCCTCTTTTCAGCGCCAGCCTGGGAATTCAATCTCCAGTATGCGTCCACAACTCTCGCCGCAATCCCCTCGATCTTCTCTCTGGATAGATACGGCATCCAGCCATCTCCCCTCGATATGCGTGCTATGTTTTTAGGCTTACTTCATTTCCCTTGTCATCTGCTGGTCTAATAGTTGATGTCGCAAGTATATCAAACAAATGTTCGATTGTCAAGAGTTCAAAAGATCTCACATATTCATTGCAGGCAGTTGTAAAAGCACAGTCGGCAACTTTTTCAAAAATCAAGTGGGCAACCTAAAACTCCCCACTCGGCTTTTTAGTAAATTTATTATTGTTTCCCAAAATTTGTACTAGGGTTTTGTAAAATTATCATTAGATTTGTGTTAAATGCGAAATTATTGCATCTCTTTTTGGATATTTGCCTGATAGACAAAACAAATGTTGAAAATTATAATAAAAATAGAGGCATAAGCTTTCAAATTTAGACAAGAGAGGAGAAATATTATGCAAGTCAAAAAAATCTTTAGTTTTCTATTTGTGATCTTGCTTTCCTTAAATCTTTCTACCACCTCTTTTGCTGCCGCTCTTCCTGAAGAAGGGTATACCATCAATTTTCCGTATGAATACCCAGTCTCCCCTGATGATCCTGAATGGTATAACTTCACTAACAATGACGATATGGTTGCTGCTTGCCAAATTCCGGATACCATGTTATGCAAAATGACAACCGAAGCTTTGTTAGAATCGGTTTTGAACTATCCGATGCAGATTGATATCTTTATGCATGGTTCGTTAAATAAAGGGTTGTTAGCAGTTTCAGAATATTTCAATGGGCTAGATGAGCTTTTGAATCGGCGAGATTTGCAAAACGTGCTTGAGACGAAGATGAGTACAGAAGAACTCGATGAGCACAATAGCACTGACTATGATTCTTATAAAAGAGAAAAAATCATGACTGCTTTGTATACTTTTAATCTTGATGTAAGCAATCCTAGCCCTACTTCTACACCTGATTACGTCTTTACGCCAAGGGGATCAGTAGTTCCTGTAAAAAAAGATAGTACTTGGCATGATATTCTTGATATAGATGACCCTAATTATAGAGATGATATAATTGCGGATGTAGAAGCTGAATTTCCTAGAGCAACTCGTATATCAGAGGCATCACCCAAGTATAATTGTCACTCTTACGCTTGGTACTCTCAAAGTACATCCAATCCATACTGGATGGAAAACCCGTACAAATATATTGAGGATGGAAGTTATGTACGAACAGGCTCTGTAAGGGTTGGAGATTGCGTTCTTTATGGAGCTATTGATGCTCCGGAACATTCTGCTTATGTCGTTTCTACCGCTATTCTTGTAAGATCTAAGTGGGACTGGAAAGGTGTTTATGAACACGCACCGAACTATGGACCATATAAAAAGAGCACTAGTTTTTGGACTCTTGCATAACACTTTAGGAGAAAGCAATTCTTATTCTTACTTTTGTTAGACTATTATGAAATATTAAGGGATACATCACGAAAGAGCCTTGCGATTTCGAGATGTATCCCTTTTTCTTTGACCCTGTAAACCCAAAAGGAGGGAATCGTGATGGAAAAGAGAAACTATACACGGATATTGTTCTTGATATTATCAATCCTTATTTGTTTTGCTTCCTATCAGGTCGGGAAAAAGGAACTTGAATGCCAAGTATATCCTATTGATAGGCCGTATGAATTTCCAATAACACCAGATTCCCCTGAATGGGATAATCTCGCAATGGCTGGATTAGCTCAAAACGCTTGCAGGCTCCCAGAAGGATTAGTAGAACAAATGACCACAAAAGCTCTCCTCGAAACAGCTATATCATACCCATTTTCCACAAATATTCTTGTTCATGAAGATGAGGTGTTGGGCTTTTGGGAAAACGCAAAATATAATGAAGCATTAGGCGAATTTGTGCAACGCCCTGATGCAGTCACTGTGTTAGAGAGCGCAATCATTGAATTGCCCGAACTTTCAAAAGGCATGGAATATGATATGCAAAAAAGATACTATCTTTTATCAGCATTTATGGATGGGCTAAAAAATCCACCTCACGATGGCTCCCACTACTGTTAATAAGTTTGAGCTTTTGGAGACCATCCTGACAAATCAATATCACGGCGAAAATATTCTCCAGATATTAAGAAAAAGTCATCCGGGACCAATCCAATCCGCGTCACATCGCGGCTACTCCTCATCTGGCAACGCTTTCCGTAACGTTGCCGATCACCGCGTCAGGGAGATGGGGCGGTGATCGGAAGCAAGAATGTCCATGTGATGGGTGATGCCTTGAACCATGGGCATCAGTGCTTCGGACAGCAGGAAGTAGTCCAGCCGCCACCCCCGATTCTCCAGCCTTTTGTGCAAACGCATAGACCACCAGGTATAGGCGCCCTCTGCTTGGGGATGCAATGTGCGGAATACATCTATCAATCCTAACGCCAGCAGGCGCTCCATCCCCTCCCGTTCCGAGGATTGAAAGCCCGGTGGATCAGGGTCATTTCGAAGGTGGGCCGGATAAACGTCGATGAAATCCCGGGCCACGTTGAAGTCTCCGCACAAGATCACCGGCTTGTCCAAACTCTGCACAAAAGCGCGTAGGGCCGCGTCCCAGGCCGTCCGATAGTCCAGCCGGGCGATAGTCCAGCCGGGCAAGGCCGCTCTGAGAGTTGGGGACATAGACGGTCATGTCATAGTAGCCGTCATATTCCAAAGCGATCAAGCGGCCCTCCTCGTCAAATTCCCGAATCCCCATGCCATACCGAACGGAAAGCGGCTCCTTGCGGGCAAGGGTCAGCGTGCCAGAGTAGCCGGGGCGCTGGGCTGGATTCCAAAACTGGGAATATCCTGGAGTAGAAAGAGGACAGTGCGCTTTAATCTCTTGGCAGCTGAAGAAGATATGAGATAAAAAACGCCGGTCAGAGCTCAGATTGCTTTGACCGGCGCTTTCAAAGTGTAGTATTTAGCCTTTCAATTGACCTCTTTCCGAAACGCTTTATGTTGACTCATAAAAACAACAATATCAATGATAGGAACAATAATAATCGGATATAAATATTTCCATCGGAGACATTTTCTTGTGATTGTTAGGCATCAGCTCACTTTCAGCTCGAATGATGTCGACGGTTTTCCTTGAGAAAAGCCTATCCCCTACGTCGTTAATGTCAATCATCACCATTTCTCGGCCAGGAAAAGAACTGATTTGAGATCAGGACTGGTTGCCGCAAGCGTACATTCGCCATGATTCCAATCCGAGTACGCCGTTTCCCCATAAAGCACATAAATCGTATAGTCATTTGGAAGCCCGGACTCCTTGAAATCCAGAACGTAAAAATGGCTGAAAATTCCAGCTTGTAGGGATACTGCATCCAAGGGAGACCCCGTCCAAGTCGCATCCTGTAAAAATTCTCTCACGTAATCTTCTATTACTGATTCTGGAGCGGAGAATGACAGTGCAAGCTGAAGCCCACTCTGGCCAAGCATCTTTGGAGAATACGACAGTTCGATTTCCGTAGCATCAAGTGGTATGCGGTTTGGGAATATGTTATCCGTCAAGTTTTGGGGGATTCGACCGCTGCAAATAATTCTCTCATATAGGTCGCTGTTTGTTATGCTAGCGGTCGCATCATAATTCCAAAATATCAAAAACGTGAAAATGGTTCCCAGCACAGATAAAGCCACAGCCTTCCAGTAAAGTCCATAAACTGATATCCGTTTATACATAACAGTCATGATCCCTAATGGCAACAAGAAAACGAAACCAGAAATGTAGAACTGGTGTATGGTATACTGAGTCAAGAAAAAGTATGGAATTACAAACAGCATCAAACCGCTCAGAAATAAAACCATACATGAGGGGCAGAGCATCCCATGCTGATCAGAAGTGTTCATAGGGGCAAACAATTAAGAAAAGCTGGGGAACCATGTAATAGTAGTATAAAATGGGACAAGTTCACCTGCTTTTTCAGCGGCAGCAAGCGTACTAATTGCAATTCCTGCGATACTGGAATAGTCAAATTCATCTCCATCGCCATAATTATAATAATCGCTAATTGTTATAACCCCCCCAATACTCTTGCGGCTCCAGTTGAAATGATGGATCCCATAATACAAATCCATCTCCTCTGTACCACCGGTCTTAGTAAAGGTTGCCCTTCCTGATTTAGTGGACCCCTCATTCAATATGTCCATAACAGGTGAATATCCAACAATGTCCTGATGAACTGGATAATACGCTGAACCTAAAGTCTCATTCGTCTCTTCATGTACTAATAATTCCGCAGAAAGAACATAGTCGTTCGCTCCGAAAAATGCAACAACAGCACCAATAGCAGGAGAATAAATGCTGCTACGCTGGATCTGATTTTGTCCCGTTGTGTATGATGTATAATCGTCTTTCAGATCTTCAAGGCCATCGATCAAATCTTGAATTTTTGCAGTATTATCAGTAGAAGCAGTCTCTAATTCTCTGCTGAATTCGCTTATTAGGTTTTCGAGTTCCGCAACCACAGTGGTATTGTTCACAGACAGCTCTTCTTGAATCTGCAAAATTGTCTCATCGACTAACATCCGTCCATTTTCATTGGTATCCGCAGCCGACTGGTCGAAATGGATTTCGCTTGCGAATACAGGGCTACTCATGGTTAGGCAAAGAGCAGCGGTTATGCATATACTTACGATCTTCTTTAACATTTTTTCTTCCTTTCTGATAAAAACAGTCTCGGTATCCAACAATCGCTCTATTACATTTATAGGCATCCCCCCTTGTATTATAAGTTATAAGTAGGATATCTGGTTGTATTATTCATATTCAACGTAGTGGGTTTGGCTGGTCTTTTACAAATATATTTTAGGAGTGGTCATCAAGCCATGTCTTATTTATCCCCCTCAATACCTTTATGTTTATAACAACGGATATTTGGACATCGTTATATAAAAAATTACGGATTCCGCAAGAAACTATAAAATTCTTACGGTAGTCGAATGTATGTAAAAAAATTGTCCCGCCCATTCAGGTTTACTGCTATGGCGGGGCTTTCTTTTCGCGCATACAGTGGAAATGATAGATACCTAATCTATCTCCTCCTGCAAGAATCTCCGTTCCTACACGATCCACAACCATGTAAAGCAAGATTCATCTTAGGGACAAATGAACGCATTGCTGCTGCTCGTTCTCTCTGCTGATTTGCTACTTGCTTTTTTCGAAGTAGACCTTCAGGCGGAAGACCTCCTCTTTCCAGAAAATAGATCACTCGTGACATCTGATAAATCAGGCACCACCTATTATTTGCTGCCCATCGAATTTACGGGAATGCCAGTTCTCTCCCGTCCCTTTCCCCAGCACCTCCCTATCAGTCATTTAATACGTTCCTATTAGGTTATCGAGAAACTGTCTATTAGGCACTATACTCTCACCTATCAGGAAGTGAGGGATTTTGGTGAATAAAGATGAATTGGCTCGCTTAATTGGTAATAATGTGCGATACTACCGAATGAAGCGAAAAATGACTCAAAACGAGCTTCACTGATCGTCGGCATAAATGCTTCAGCGATTACTCGAATCGAGGGCGGTACCCGCATGATGAGCATTCCAGTTTTGATCGATGTTGCAAATGCGCTATCTATTAGCACCGATGCGTTGTTGTTTGACCCTAAGGCTCCAACTCATTTGCAGAATATCTTCATGCTCTTGAGAGGGCAAACAGATGAAAGCCTTGCACACATAGAGCATTTCCTTCAGGTTCTAGTAGAGGAATATAGAGAAATACAGGACAATTATTCAAAAATATGATAAAATCATTCAATAGAGAAGGAGGGAGCTCGAATGAGACCTGATCAAGATTCTGTGCTGGAATCCCTCTATCGTACGCATTTCCACGAAATAGAGATCCACGCATTTCGCTATCTTGGGAAATGGGATGATGCCCATGTGGCAGCTCAGGAAACATTTCACATCGCTTGCGAGAAAATTGATGATCTGATGAAGCAGCCGAACCGGATTGCTTGGCTAAAGAATATTGCGAAAAATGTCTGCCGGAATATGTATAGAGCTAGGAAGAAGCAGCTATCGCTGTTCGTCTCTTTGGATAGTCTCGAGGGAATACATGAGCCTGGACAGTCTGATGACGTTTTTGACCCGTTGGATACTTACAAAGGCACGATTTCCGACTCAGAAATAACGTTGCTGCGAAAAATTATTTTGGAGGGGATGTCCTATCTCGACGCAGCCAATGAACTGGGGATCGGTATGTGGGCTTGTAGGAAACGAGTAGAACGAGCCCTAAATAAAATCCGAAAAAGCAAAAATTGTGTAAATAACAAAGAATAATTTAGGTGTCCAAAAACACACCTTATCAAACATATAATAACTGGAAGGAGTTCAAGTAATGACTGATTTGTCTAGATTAAAAAATCAGAAGTACGCTTACTTGAACCAGCTCAGCACAGAAAAACTGGAAGAGCTGTTAAAGATGGATCGCTTATCGGAATGCGATGAAGCGACTTCTGAATATTGCGATGCGATTGAGGAGGTGATTTTGCGTAGAGAGGAGCAGGAACCCTCCGGACGGCTTTCAAATATTGACGACTCCTGGAAGGAATTCCGGGAACAGTATGCTGTGCCAGAAGGGAGGAATATGCGGCTCTTCCCAGAAGATAACAGTGGCGAGGATAGCAGTGAAGACTTAGGCACTCCTTCTGATAAGCAGCCAGCTGTTTCAAGATATCGTTATAGGCCATTGAAAAAAATGGTACTTGTTGCGGCTATCGCTGCTACGCTATTAGCTGGAATGGTTGTTGCCCAAGCTGCGGGTTTGGATATATTTGGACGGTTGGCCAGATGGACGGATGAAATATTCCAATTCGCCCCCTATAACACGGGCACTGCTGCTACAGATCAAAACAGCCCAGGTGAGTCTGATGAAATCCATGATATTCTGCAAGCAGAGGTCTCTGATTGTGGTATATCTGGACCAGCAGTTCCAACCCATTTCCCGGATGGCTATACATTGTTAGAAATAAGCCACGGCCAAAACGATATTTCTCAAGGCGTCTTTTGTGCGCTTTCCAATGAAACTGGAGATTTACTCACTATAGATTTCCAGAAATATAGTGATATAAATCAAATTGGGAGTCTTGCAATTGAAAAAGACGGCTCTCCTGTTGAGGAGTATATTTCTCCTACTGGTCAGCGTGTCTATATCATGGACAACCGTGGAACGACCGTAGCAACGTGGTCTTGGGGCAACTGGTGCATTACTATTGACGGTATCATTAGTAAAACAGACATGAAGATGATGATTGATTCGATAGGAGAGTGTCAAAATTGAAGAGAATTACCTCTTTGTTTCTATGCATAATTCTTACAGCAACACTTTGTTGTGGATTTGCAAACGCCCGAGCTAGCGACTATCTCAAGTTATATAGTGCAGCCCTGATTACAGGAGATAGCCGGGGGCAGCTCGAGTTGAATTACAACGTGTCCGCAAAAACGACCGTGACTTCTATTGGGGTTTCCAAGATTGAACTCTACACAGCCGATGGGGATCGTGTGAAAACGATTTATGGCTCTACATCAAACGGGCTGATGTATTCTTCCGGCCTTTCTCATTATGATACCTATACTATTTCTGCAACGGCTGGAGAGGAATACTATGCGGTGGTCACTTTTAAAGCCGGAAACAGCTCGGGGAGCGGGACAGGGACTTATACGACTGGCGTTGCTATGGCTAAGCGGTAAAATCCGATAAAAAAGACTTGTTACCTCAACTCTGAGGTAGCAAGTCTTTTTTTGCAAAAATTGTCCAATTTTGCCTGTGATGCGTCAATTCAGGAAATTCCTTGAATTTCCATACTGGATGTGATATAATTTAAAAAAATATGTAGGAAAGAGCAGTGCTTTTCTATACTAAATATTGATTTTGCCACTCGCCGGAGCAGTCCGGCTTTTATGTTATTGGACGGAATATTGATTTCGCCTCTGCGCGCTATACGACAAGCCCCAGACGCTCGAGCTGCCGCGCGTGCTCGGCTCCAGAGGATATCAGGTAAATACGGGTGGTCTCCACGCTGGAGTGTCCCAGCAGGTCCGCAAGATGGGCAATGTCCTTGCAGGCCCGGTAAAAGGCCGTGGCAAACAAATGGCGCAGGTTGTGGGGGAAGACCTTTGACGGTTCCACTCCCGCGTGCCTGCACAGCCGTTTCATCTCTGCCCAAATCTGCCGCCGGCTCAGTGCTTTTCCGCTTCTGGTGAGAAAGATCTCGCCGGAGGCGATTTTTTGCCCCTTGGCGTATTTCAACAGCTTCCGGCAGAGTTTTCCTGGCAGCAGGATGGTACGGTTCTTTCCCTTCAGTGCGATTTCAGTTTTGCCATCCCGTGCGGCCTCCACAGTGATATAGCGGACCTCAGATACCCGGATTCCAGTGCCGCAGATCGTTTCCATCAGCAGGGCCAGTCGGTCCCGGCCCAACGTCTGAGCCGCTTCCAGCAGACGGTTATACTCGGACCGATTCAAATCCCGGCGCTCCTCCCGGAACAGCCTCCGCTGCACTTTCAAGAATTTGACCCGGCACTCCTCCCAGCCCAGAAACCGAAATAGGCCGTTGAGCGCGGACAGCATGGAATTGACCGTGACCGGAGCGTATCCGCGAGCCTGTAATTCCTCTTTCCATTGGTGGACTAGTTCTTTGGTGATCGGCCGCCCATCCAGCCAGACAAGGAACGCCCGCAGAGCCCGAAGATACTTCTCCCGGGTACCTGGGGCCCGTTCGTCTGCCCGCAGGCAGGCGTCATAAGCTGCAAGCTGTTTTGCGGATAAAATTCGTTGATCCATGTGAATCCCCTCCGTTCAGATAGTGACTTTAGTTTACCTGATTCCGGCGAGGGCTTCCCTTCCATTTCTGTTCCCTTGCTTTTTCCTGGAATAGAACCTATAATAAAGAAAAATGTGCCCTGCCAGGAGATAGAAACTATATTTTGAGGGGGAACTACGGATGAAAAAACAGCTTTCGTTCTCAGCCTGTGCCTGCTGGGCTCACTTGCTCTTGCCAGCTGTCAGGGAAGCAATGAGGCTTCTGCACCGCAGACCAGCTCCAGCCATCAGCTGGTCAGACCAGGAGATGTTTCCACACCGCCTGAGGAGGGGGACCCATCGTTCTATGTGGACCCGGTGAAACCGGCAACTCCTTCACCTGCGGAGGAAACCACGGAGCAGGAGGACACCGCAGATACGGGCGTCACGGAGTTTGGGTGGACACAGTATGACCAGGATGAAATCAACGGGACAACTTACACAAATTCTATCGAGGTATCCAGCTATAATGGAACTAATCCCCAAATGGTGATCCCGGAAGAGATTGAGGGGCAGCCGGTACGGAGGATCTATTACAATTCGTTCTATGAGGCGGAGATCACCGGGGCTGTGGTTCCGGACAGTGTGTTGTATATCGGAGAGAACGCATTCAGTTACTGCAAAAGCCTGAAATCCATTGACCTGGGAAAAGGAGTTCAGGTCATCGGAAATCAGGCGTTCTATGAGGCCGCCGCTCTGGAGGAGATCACGCTCCCGGACTCTGTGACAGAGATCGGTGTAGGGACATTCATGGGCTGCACCAGTTTGAAGACTGCGGACCTGGGAAGCAGCCTGACCGGTATTCCGGCCGCAGCGTTCGCCAACTGCTCCGCGCTGGAGTCTGTGACAATCCCGGAGTCGGTAAAAACCATTGCGGATAACGCCTTTGAAGGCGTTGACAGCGCCTTGGTGATTTATGGCTCTGCCGGATCGGCAGCAGAGCAGTACGCCAGCCAGAACGGCTTTGACTTTGAAGCAGCATAAAAGCTCCATGAGCCGGCGGCTTAAAGTAAAAAGATGGCAGGCAAAGCCTGCCATCTTTTTGTTGCCCCTTATGCTTATTTATTCGGAAAAGCATTGCGCAAAAAGGATCGTGAAGATATGGTAAGCAGAATTTTATAAAATACCACAGACACACTTGAAGGATATGAAAACACCGCAGTTACAGTTAAAGAGTGCCAGAAAGCAAGTCAATCGGAGACCCAAAGGATAAATAAGTTATATCTTGAAATATATTTAGACAGCTCTTTATACATTCTTGCTGTTTCACGGTCCGGCTTTTTGACCGCAGGCAACCTTCCTGTCGTATTTTCATTGTTTATGCGACGCAATTTCTGCGCAGGCCCCTTTGTAACGCTCTGTCATAAAAGAGAGTCACCGCCGCTTTGGATAAGGGCTGCATCGCCCTTGCGTATCAGCGATA
>OGIE01005190.1_pt1 | contig 11273 bp, 9 predicted proteins | sample 1571581 | NCBI WGS metagenome assembly OGIE01 (sample SAMEA2582021, study PRJEB24529) | metagenome | biome: Human gut stool | place: China | collected 2011
GATAGTCCGCCTAATTAATTGAGATACTCAGTAAATCATCATTTCATTCAAAACCGCTACAAACATGAAGTAATCAGACAACAAATCTAATTTCTTCCCCCTTTTACATTGCCGCTTCATTTTTTATCGTACCTTTGTGATGTCGAATATTTTTTTACCATGCAGCAGGGAAACCTGCCAAGAAACCGTGGCGGGCATTTTTATGCCCGTTCGCGACACTCCTATATGGCGGTCCCTGCACCCCCATGGGGAGTGTTAATGCACCTCCAACAGCTGCGTGGTAGATGTTCGACAATGGGACAGGCGGGGATTGCCTCTTTTTTCTTTTTCTTCTCCTCTCCCATAAATCGAATTATTCACCTTTTAAAACTTAATGATTTATGGAAAACAACACTCAAATGGTAGCCGTTCAGGAATTACCCAATGCCGCAATGCACCCACGCACAGACTTCCCATCAGAAGACGCAATGAAATTGTATTATTTGCAATTAGCCAACATCATGAATGTAAATTATGCAGAAGAGAATTCAGAATACCTGAGTATGAAATGCCTATATCGTAAACTAAGACAATTCATCCATACTCTGCAACTAATAGGTACACACGAATGGGGACAGGGCATTGCCGAAATACAAAACGCCAGTGGAGCCTACATGATGCAAAATAACACTCCTCCCAAAATCCTTCTGCAAAATAACCGGGAAATCGGTCTGCATCTGCAATTCGTGATGCAACTAGCAGGAAACGTGGGTTTTCTGAAGCAATTGGAAGGTATCTTACACTATCACTTCCAAAACATAGAAACTCTATTAAGAAGTCTGAAAGAAGAAGTTGACCATAATGACGCACTTACTTCGTATATAAAATAGACCTTAATCCTCTCTGACAAATAAAAAAGGAACGTTGACTCTTCATATTTGAGATGCGTTCCTTTTTCTATTATTCATCACAAGGTAAAGAAAATCATCACCTTACAGAGTACTAAACAAGGTAATAACAAAAGATACACATCAACCAATAATATTATGTACAAACAAAAATCAACCAAATTATTTGCTATTTAAAAATAAAGCACTACTTTTGCATCCGCAATTCGGGATGTAGCTCAGCCCGGTAGAGTACGCGTCTGGGGGGCGTGTGGTCGCAAGTTCGAATCTTGTCATCCCGACTACCGATAGAATAAGTCACTGTAATACAGTGGCTTATTCTGTTTTTAAGAAAATAGCCGGGACGAAATCGGGACGGTCATTATTAACGTATTTGTTTTTGCTGAAGGGCAAAGACAAATAAAAAAAAATGCCTACACTCAAAGAAATACAAAGTTATACACCTCCTGTTCTTCATACAGGAAAAGACTGGTATATCGACTTTTACGCATTCAGCCCTGTACATGGCGCAATGCGACGCAAGAAAATCAAGTTAAATTTTATAGAGAAAATCACGGAACGGCGCAGGTATGCGAAGGACTATATGAATCGGCTGTCTGAGAAGTTATCACTCGGATGGAACCCTTGGATTGAACAGGAATATAGTAACGCATACATGCTTTTTAAAGACGTCATCAGCAAATATCGCACGTTCATAAACAAGATGTTGAAAGATGGCCATTACCGCCCTGAAACCTATAAATCTTACAGTTCTTATCTTTATAATATAGAACAATTCAACGAACGGAAGAAGGTTCCTATTACCTACATCTACCAGTTTGACAAAGATTTCTGTGTTATGTTCCTGGACGAAGTATATATAAACCGCGATAACACAGCTTTCACACGCGATAATTATCTCGGTTTCCTCAAGTCCTTCTCCACATTTTGCCTGAACCATAACTATATTACAAAGAATCCAACTGAAGGTATCAGTAGCCTTGGACGAAGAGGAAAAAATAAAACCAGAGCTGTGTTACCTGAAGATTTGCTAAAGAAGGTTTACGACTATTCAAGAGAGCACAACCCGCACTTCTTGTTGGCAAGCTATATCCTTTACTATTGCTTCATCCGCCCGGCAGAGATGGCAAAATTAAGATTATCCAATATAAACTTGGCAAAACAAACCATTTTAGTTCAGGACACAATATCGAAGAACAGGAAAGATGGAACCATCACTTTGCCTACAAAGGTAATTCACCTTATGCTTGACCTGAAAATATTTGACTATCCTAATGACTATTATCTATTTTCCAACGAGATGAAACCCGGCAAAGACGAGAAATCAGAGAAAATGTTCCGCGACTGGTGGACACGCCATGTTCGAAAAGACCTCAAGTTATCGGATAAATATAAGTTTTACTCGCTAAAAGATACCGGAATTACAAATATGCTCCGCCATAATGACGTATTGAGCGTGCGTGATCAAGCACGACATAGCAGCATTCTGATGACCGATATCTACACGCCACATGATATCCAAGAAGCTAACAGTCTAATTAAAAACTATCAAGGCGATTTTTAAAGCAAAAGCCCTGACCGTTACCAGTCAGGGCAAACACTTATCAAATAATAAGCATTACTTCTACAACCACAAAGATACTACTCCTCTACCATTGCCACAAGTTAAAAGTAACTCCAGCGCCAACATACCAACCGGTAGGATAACCATAACCAGCTTGTAAGCCAATTCCCCACCTTTTTTGCTTTACTTTTTCTTTCAGGTAAAAGCCCTTTGAGAAGATATGAAAACTATCCAACTCAGCCCTATACCCCGATACCCAGGCTTCAAAATCCGCCTCTTTGTAATGCTTCTGAGTAATAGGAATAATCACCTTTGCGCTATCCCTTACCGCACTATCCTGCGCTTTCTCTAAGGTTGTATCTGGTAATACAGGCAGTTTCACCACCTCATAACGGATAATGACACTATCGCGGGGTATCACTGTATCATATCGAATGGTATCATAAAAAGGTATTGTGTCATAATATGGCAAATTATGCACCTTCTCATCACCACAGCGGTAAAACAAACCTATTGTCAGGAGCACAACCAATATCCACGGTAGCGCTTTCATAGCAACTCCCATCCTTTCTCTACATCCTCCATCACCGCCGGAACACCGTTTTCAACCTGCGAAATTGCAGCTGCAAAAGCGCACATCGTTGCCCGGTCTTTCACATCAGGTACATAGCTATTAGGTACCTGCATTTCCCTGCACACCCGGTTGATATAGCCGGAAGTATTGTTCTCTACCGCAGGCGCCCACCGGTTAATAAAATCTGCTATCGTCTGACATCCCCATTTAAGGCGGTAGTTCTGGAGCGTGCGGATTAATGCACGGTACCCCCATTTCATCTCTTTGAACTGGAAGAATGACTTATCTTCCTGTTTCTCCCTTAACCCCTGCCACTTATCCTTTGTGATTCGGATGTTGCCGGGATTACAATTTCTTAATCCTCTTGGTAAACTCATTCCTTGTCCTCCTTTTCTAATAATCACTTGGCGGTTGCCGATTAGAGCATCCGCGAACATCACATTTCTTTATCTCAGCTTCTTTAAGGCGCAATTCCAACTCATAATTCTTCTTGATAAGCTCCAGCTTCTCAGCCTTTAGTTTATTGTTCTCAGAATACAGGAAATCTACTTTCCCATCTCTTGAAGTCATTCTTACATCGGACTTATCAAGTTGTCCAGATAAGTTGGAAATTACATTTAAAAGATTCTGAATTTCCGCGGCATCGGCAGAAGCATCTTCCTTGCGAGCATTCGTCTTTCTATTTACAAAGAAATTCACGACCCACTCGATAGCTTTTATTCCTCCTAAAGCTCCTATCAGAGCCAATAATTCATTTATGTCCATATCGTTTAAAGACTAACTAATATGCAAAAGAACACATTAAACGTAAGCAATAAAAGGACAAGTTAAACAGGAAAAGTATACAAATTATAGTTCTATCAGGACTCTGTAGATGAGCTGAGGAAAGTGTTTGACAGACTAAATCTGATTGTGGATGGAATTGCATGCGTGAGAATAGCAGACCCGGAGGTTCTGAGAATTTTAATAGATAAATTAGACGTAGATGGAATTGGAGCAATTAGCGAGAAATATGTTATTGAGAATCAAATCGAGGTTACTTCCCTTTGGTTTTACAATAATACTGTAATTGAGACATTCGACGAATTCGAAAGAATGAATGTTCTGTTTAAAGACAATAATTACGATGGTGTCAATTTGTTCCGTAACTGCACTTCGTTGAGGAGTATACAGCTACCTTATACGGTGAGTTTTATTCCCGTTTCTTGTTTTCAAGGTTGTGCCAACCTAACCAACATTATATTACAGAGGGGAATAACGGAGATCAGGACAAATGCATTCCGGGAATGCTCATCTTTGAAAAAGCTGATAATACCAGATACAGTTATCAGATTAGGAGGTGCAGCATTCATAGACTCTGGAATTGAGGTAATAGATTTACCAGCAAGTGTCACATCAATAGGCTCCTCAGTCTTTAATGCTTTGACAACTCTAAAAACTATGATTATAAGAGGAGAAGTCGTTAAGGCAGATGGTACAGGCGACGGCAGTATGTTCAAATGTTGGGAGAATTGTACTGGACTTGAATTCTTCGTTATGTTATCGGAGACTCCAATGGGATTTGGCTTCTGGATGCTTAACGGTACTACATGTAAGATATACGTGCCGGACAATTCTGTAGATATATACAAAGCAGCCTCCGGTTGGAGTGGCTTAGCGAATCGAATACTACCACTATCATCTTATCCAGGGGAATTATAAGGTTAGAATATACCGGAGCACTATGAAAAGATAGATGCTCCGGAAGAAGTTTATAATTCTACGTATTCAGATAAAGGGTGAATCAAACCGGCGCTCTTGCTCCAGCCGGAGGCCGTCTTATAAGTGCCCACACTCGTGTCAGGAACATAAATAGCAATAGGTTTCCCTTTATAGCTATTATCCCACCAAGCGCCATCAAATGTTGGCGGAGTTACTGCCCGGCATATCAGTCTAAAATAGAGACTACCTTGCCTATTTATGCCTGTTCCCAAGGTGCTCAGTGTCGAAGGTAGATCAACAAGTTCAAGTACCGTATTAAATGAAAGCATCTCATATCCTACCTCTGTACAACCTTCTGGAATAACCAACTTCTTTATTGCGGTGAAAGAGAATGCTCCACTTCTGATTAATGGAATGTTGGGCAGAGTTATTTCACTGAGTGACGTACAATTTTTAAACATGCCGCCCGACAGGAATGTTAAGCCTGTGAAATATCTAAATTCATTGAAGGTTTTAATAGTTGTATTTTCTGCAAACACAGAAGAGTTCATATCTGACCGGATACTTAACAATCTAATACTTTCCAATTCCGCTTGTGTCATCATACCATCTCCATCTTTATCAATGGATACCAAATCACCTAATTTACCAGTATTAGGATTATAGTCACAAAATGCTTTCTCTGTTGTGAGGATGCGTAATACTTCTGGATCAGCGAAGCGAACGGCACCTTCACCATACACTATTAGGTTCAGTCTGTTGAAAATCTTTCTCAGTGCATCCACAGAGTCCTGATAGAACTTAGAGTGTACTGTAATCTTACCATCCAACACCGGTATCGGGTCTTCTCCGGCAAGTCCTTCAGACGACAAACCTTCATAGGTGCCGTCAGCCAATTTTGCAAGCATATCGAGAGCGTCAGCGGTGTAATACTCCTCTTCGAAACCGACCGCACGGATGTGCTTCAAGACATGGTTAGTACCTTGTGACTGCTGCGCCTCAATAATAGTCGAGAGTATAGCCATAGGGTTCAATAGCGGACAATTCTCAATCAGGAAGTCGGTAATATTCACCGCACACTGGCCGATTCTCAAACCTTCTGTTGTCAGCATCGGGAAGTTCCGGAAGGTGATGTATTTATTGTTAGCCGGATACTCGATAACCTCAAGCCCGCCACCATTCGGAAGCTTAATCTGGCTCAGGTTGGTTCCATCGGCATATATCTCACGAATGTTAATAATTGCGCTCAAATCAAGTGTACCCTGCAATGTGGCAATATTAGAAAGTAGAACCTTCTGCATACTACCACAATCAGCAAGCGTAAGCCCTGTAATAGAAATGATTACGTTGTCTTCCTTGCTACCGAGGATAAGCTCTGTCAACCGTCTTCCGCGTACCACCATGGTACCGGAAACACTCTTCTTATGCCAGTCTCCGATACTCAATAACCAGCTCGCAGCCTGAATCGCATTCTGTTGGTCGGCACTACCACCAAGGTCAATAGTAATGCGGCATGTCTCCCCGGCTTTAGTGCGTTTCCCCGACACGATGGACGTACCGTTAGCGATTGCGGGATACATATCGAAAGCCGGAGTGATATCATAGTCTATCAAATCACCGGCAGCACGTACAATGATAGTGTCGGTACCATTGGCAGAGAATAAGCCATAATTATACTTACTCATTATATACATGATACGCTTCTTTATCCATGCCGTTTCTGCCGAATAGAAATCACCATGACTCTGCGTAATAGGGTCGGTATCATTGCTGTAGGAATCATTATCATAAGCTATCTTGGCAAGTTCATAACGCTTGGCATCAGCATTGACTAACGTAGCCGGGAAATACTCTTTTATTCCGAGGAAATATTTCTTGTAGAAAGCATATGCCTTGTCATAAGGAGTACCGGAAGACTGACCGCACAGTGCTTCCATTGCGGCGAACATCTTGCGCATTCCGGCAGTAATTTCAGCACTGAAAGCAAGTTCAAGCATATTCCAGAAGACAGATGTCTCACCATTCCAAATAGGTTGGCCGTTGTCGTAATAATCATGCATTTCACAATGATACGGCTTACGGTCCTGGCCTTGATTGTCTATCGGGAAGATGGTATCGGCATCATCCAGTCTCCACCTCCATTTGCTCCCTTCCTGACAAAAACTATACGGATAGGTATTCTTCGCCCGCTGGTCGGTTCCGGCTGTGAACTCAACAAAGTTATGATGGAATACAGCATCGTTGATGTCGAAGTAATTTGGCGCAGTCGTCCGGAATAGCTGCCCACGAGAATTGATGAACAGCTCATTCAGTTGGTCGGCTGTAAATGCAGACAGGTCGGATGCAAGGTATGCCGCCAACTGCGTTTTTAGATTGATCTGGCCATTACCGATATCGGAAGGAATGAACTTACCTTCTGCCGCCTCGTAATAATAGAGATTATAAAGGTTGGCATCACCGGCCTTGGCAATCCAATACTCATAACCTGTACTACGATATTCAACTATGGAGGCATTCAGTTCAGCCAGCGTTCCATTGAATGGACGGATACGGTTGTTGCAGACATATACGGCATTATACGCATCTATCCATTTCTGTGCAGACAGTGGTTCTGTTTCATCAGCGTTCAGTTCTCCGGCATCGAAATCCCAACAGTTGGTATTGTTATATTGGAAAGCTTCTTCATCCGGATTATACGCCCAATACGATTTCTGCGTATTCCAAGGTACACGGAAAAGCGCACCTAATGGAGCATTATCCGAACCTTCTACGGATAGCAAGGCAGGGAAAGCTTCTGTGTCATAACCGAAACAAAGATCATCTCCTTTATCCGGACCGAACGTAAATTCTCCCATGCAGGTATATACTTCCTGACCTTCTTCATTGATAGACTTGGAGAAGCCGATGAACGGTTCCTGATACACAGCAACGCGTATCTGCGGATCGGTGGTCATCGCCTCATTCTTCATACCAATCTCTTTGTATAGGTCATTGTAAGCGGCTACACTTCCGGCCTTGTGGTCCTGCATGGAGCTTGCCCAGTTCTTCTTGGCAGTCAGACGTCCGGACTTCGGCACACCGTCGAACATGAGTACCTTGTTCTTATCGGTAGTCCCGTCCGCATACGTGGCAATGGAGTTTATCTTATTGCCTTCAGTATCTTTCAGCCCTTTCATTTTGAAGCGGATGTTCCACTCCAGATATTTCTTGGAGGAGGTTCCCTGACCTTCTACAAGCAGATTGGTGAGCGTGAAATTCCGTTCGGGCTTATCCTTGAAGAAGACTTCCAGATTTCCCGCTACGCCCGATGGGTTGTTCAGGTTCGGGAAAGGCTTGTCAACGACAAACACATTGTACAGCATCTTCGTGGCATTGAAATCAATATTCACCCCTTCACCGTCCAGCACTTGGTTGATGCTCTTCTCCGTCTGTTTTTCATCGGTAGTCACAAGTTGATTGATATAGTTCTTCTGTACGGCCTCCGAGGTCAAAGCCGAATCATATACGCGCAACCCATACAGATACAAGTTGGCGTAATCATTGCCCAGAACTATCTTGCCACCATTGCGGAAATAGTCATTGCTCTCATAAGCATACTGCCGGTTCTTCTTCCCGTTGATGTAGATGGCGACAATATTGAACCCGGCATTTCCATAAGCATCAGGCATGATAACCACCGCAAGACGGATGCGAACGCCATTGTCAATAGGAACATCCTGCGTACTACTTTCATGCTCAGATTGGGAGAAGAAAGATATATTCTCGCCGGATACTTTCAGACCGACATTTCCCTCAGCGATAGTAATAATGTTCTTGCTGGCATCCGAAGCATTCTCCACCTTGAAATCAATCTCAATGGTCTTTCCCCGACGGGCAGCTTCCACAGCAAACGGCTGATAATCTATCACGGCGGAACTCCGGGCAAATATCTTCAAGGCTTTCACACCATCATCATCAGATACCCATCCATCATTACCCCAGTTGAAGTTGTTCCAAGTCACGGGGATGACCGATTTATCCACTTCATTGACGATACTGCGGCTGTTGGACTGTGAGTTGCTACGTGTACGGGGATTAATATAGAGTGCTGCGCCTGCCGTGGCTGAGTATCCAAGGGAGTTATTTACGTTCAGGGTAATCGGTTCAATCAGGTTATTGTTGCCACTGGTGACGGACACAACTACATCGAAATTCGCATCGTCATCCGTATCCACTTCCATCGGATAAGTGAGAGTATTCTTCGCATTCGTCACGATAGTGTCATTCTCCGAACTATACACCTCCATACCGTCTTTCGTAATGGAGAACAGCGCGTCTGTCTGGGCAGAACCGTCATAGATAGCATAATCAAAAACAATGTTATCCTGCCAGTTGGTAAGCAGGTCGGCCACGTTATTCACACACATCAACTTCACGGCTTCCCCGGCTGTGGCGACGCACATGATATTCACAGATACCGATTTCGTTTGAATCGTATTATCAGAGTTTGACAGGTAAAAACTCACATTATACACGCCGGTGGCTCCCGGATGCGGAAGCGTATAGATGTATGGCGTATCGAGATATACAGCCGTTCCAAGGTTCTGGCTATAGCTCTGGTTATAATCATCACCGGTGACAGTCACATGCAGCATCTTGCTGATATTACCGTTGACAATCATCGGGATAGCGATATCTCCGGCGAAAGCCGTCCACCAGGCGAAGTTCGGGGCACTGACGCCCAGTGAAGTCAACTGCACTGTATAAGTCACAGGCGCCGTCGTCTGGTCGGTATTCTCGCCCTTAATGGTAATCTTGACATTATTACTTCCAGAAGATAACCACTCAGCAATATCCTGTTTAATGGATACATTGGAAGACACTTCCATTTGCTTCACAACGGTAAAGTCTGCAAACTTCGAGTTCTTCATCATAATGGTGCACAAGCCAAGTTCTCCGGTAGGTTTATATGGCTCGCTGATATCATCCCGATACTGGGAGACGAAAGTAAAGTCAAGAATACACTTCTCACCATATTGGGAGGCAAAGCCAAGGGAAGACATATTATTGCGCACATAGACACTATACATCGTTCCAGCTCCGCCAGCCAGTTCACGGACGGTCTGTTCCAACGCAGCACCAGCGGCACCATCATACGCAGTACCTACCGTTTCACCGATAACAATCTGTGCACCTATAAGCTCGTTAATCTTACCTACTACCTCGTTCAACTCCTCAGCCTTAAGCACATTGCCCTTGACAAATCTCTTATTCAATTCTTCCATACTATCCTAAATAATCATTATCCAACCTGCCGGAATCCAGAATGAAGTCCGTACTTATCTCTACCTTTCCACCAGGAGCGGAAAGCGCATGCATTATCAGGTTCGTTTCAAGCATACTTGTATCAGCCATATCACTTTCAATACGGCTGATACGCGCATAAGTAGTATTACCTTGCTCATCCGTTGTACGGCTCAAAACAAACTTGATATACCCCATTAGTTACAATTCAACTGATTAATAATCTCACGTTTCACAGCCGCAATAAGCCGCGAGTTCTTCACTACAAGTTCAAGAGCCTTGCAGTAGCGTTCCGGAACTTCCACCGCATCTTTCGAATAGTAGATAGTTTTCGCCAGGTCTTCAAAGCCAATATCCAGCAAGATGCTGCCGTTGTACATCATTTCATTACCGATTGTTTCGGCTGCATCGAAGGTCTGTTTTCCACCTTCAAACGAGGTCTGCGCCTCAAGTGTTTTAAAATTAATTTTCATATTCTTATTAAATTATTCTTTAGGATAATTTTTCGTAACCGTACCATTTTTTTTAAATTCAATCCCAAACGGGCTTACACTTATTACATATTTATCTGGGGCGAATTGTTGCGACTCTGCATAAAACCGATCAGAACCAAGTGTTGAATAAGAGATTATATTGCCATCAGAATCAAGGTCATATAATTGGGCAGTAGCTTTGCTTATTTCTGTCCCATCTGGTTGGCGAGAAGACGTTAAGAATGAAAGTTCAAGAACTTTATGACCCTTTTCATTATACATATATATTTTATTATCTTCAGGATTAACTTCTATTCGTTTTCCCCCGGATGCAGTAATAATCTTTCCTTCGATCAAAGGTATTCCTCCAGTTCCCCAGCTTATCTTGCCATTAGCAAAACTTACACTGCCGTCAGCATTCATCCTATTTACACCATCGCCTTGTATTATATCCCCTTTGAAGACTCCACTATTAGCAGTAATATTATTAGCAATGATATCATTCAAGGTCAGGTTACCTTCCACATCCACGAAGAAAGTTCCATTCGCCACGATATTACCATTAAACCGGATTTGGTCAGCATCTATTTGAGCATTTGATATCAGTCTCTTAGTGTCATCCTCCGTGATGAAAAGTTTGATATCACTGCGTATAACATAGCCATTCGAATCAGCTTGTTCCGAAAACATATCTGCAAAGCCAGCCGCTGTGACAAGACCGGACATCTTTGTCATATCTACATGCCCATCTTTATCATACACGATTTCCTTTCCATACAATGCCGAAAAGT
>OGIE01005197.1_pt1 | contig 11251 bp, 9 predicted proteins | sample 1571581 | NCBI WGS metagenome assembly OGIE01 (sample SAMEA2582021, study PRJEB24529) | metagenome | biome: Human gut stool | place: China | collected 2011
GTATAATGCGCCTCCCCATTCCGGTCAATCTCCATCAGCATATACGATGGTTTTCTCCCGTCCTGTCTCGGATAAGAAAGACTTCCCGGATTCAGCACCACAAGCCCATCCTCACAGTACTCCAGATGCGGCTTGTGGGTATGGCCAAACATGACAATATCCACCTTTCTGGCTCTCGCCTCTTCCTTGATCGTCTCCAGCTCAAACGATACGCCGTACATGTGACCGTGAGTCAGAAATGCCCGGTATTTCCCGATGGAGATCTCCTTCTCCTTGTCTGTCTGGGAAAAGAAATCATTATTTCCGCGCACAACATGGATCACGCAGTTATCATTATTCACCCATTCCTTAAAATAGATCTCGCTGCCCTCGGTATCCCCCAGATGGATCAGCATATCGAACGGGGACTGTTTTTCAATAATTGCCCTGAGATTTCCATCTCTTCTGTGGGTATCGCTCACGATCAGAATTTTCATACCTTACTCTCCGATTTCTTCTGCAAGACATTTTTTCATCGCCCGAAGCGCTTTACCGCGGTGGCTGATGGCATTCTTCTCATCCATAGTGATCTCCGCCGATGTCTTCCCGTATTCCGGAAGCATCAGGATCGGATCATAGCCGAATCCGCCGGCACCGGCCGGTTCATGCGCAATCACGCCTTCCATCGTTCCCTCCGCTGTCAAGGTTCTTCCATCCGGAAGGACCGCTGCGATCACACAGACGAAGCGCGCCGTGCGCTTCTCCTCCGGGACACCATCCAGACGATGGATCAGATTCCAGTTCTTGATCTCATAGGAAGTCTTCTCCCCCATATACCGCGCGGAGTAGACGCCCGGCTCCCCGTTTAAGGCATCGATCACAAGCCCGGAATCATCCGCGAGAACGATCCCACCGGTCTTCTCCCAAACAGCTTTTGCCTTAATTAACGCATTTGCCGCGAATGTATCTCCATCTTCCACAATATCAACATCCACGCCTGCCTCCTTCATCGACAGGATCTCCGCTCCGAGGTCCTTTAAGATCTCACGGATCTCCCGCATCTTTCCGGCATTTGATGTTGCAAAAACAATCTTATGTTCCATGTTCTTCTCACTTTCCAATGATCCTGCTGTAGGCTTTCAGGCACACGTTGCATCCCTTTGACTCTTCGGTCCGCTCCCATGTGCCGCCATCAAAACTAATATACCCCTCACCGTCACTTATGTCAACATTTCCTGTCCGCCCGCTGCCTGCATACTCCACCGCCACCGGCTGCGTTGTCCCCGGCGTGTGGATCTTAACTGTCACAGCGAACGGCTCTCCTGCATTCACCGGCTGCGGTTTTGCCAGGCGGACCGTATAAAATCCTGTATCCGTGACCATGCCGGATGCCAGGACTTTTCCACTGTCCACCTGAAATTTCACACCGTTTTCCACATGTTCACGGAAACTGTCCCCGTCAAACACATACACTTCGTATTCCGTGTCCGGCGCCGTGGCATAAAATCCCACTGCCTCCAGCGTCTCCTCCGACTCTGCTGTATACACGTTCGCCATCCATGCGTCCGGCTCTCCATAGCCCATCTGACCGGTCCATCCGCAGAGATCACTCTGGTAATTCCTGTCATAATTATCCGACGGCTCGATCCCGCGATAGGAGATACTGCTCTCCGCGATCCGGCTGTCCTCGTAGGAGACATGAAAAAATCCACCATCCCCAAAGGTTTCTCCCCAGCTGTTGATGCAGAGAAACGCCCCGTCCGACTCCGGAGCTGATGCGAACTTTTCCTTCGGATAATCGTCATCCCAGCCGATGATCACGGTGTCATGGTTCGGCTCCTCACTGCCTTTATAACAGACATTTCCGTCGCCCCCACGGTTTTCCGCCGGAAGATAGAGCGATGTCTGGACGCCTCCGTATAAAAATACCGCCCGTTTTACCGCGTCATAATCCTTCGCTTGCAGGATCCTGATCTCCTGGACATGACAGACCGGTGCAAGACCGTCCGGTGAGGTGCTGTCCCCATATGGATCGTCCGCCTCCGAGACAGGTCCCTGCCAGGCGAGGAGGTAGGCCATCGCCATACTGTAATCCCCGCCGGAATTCTGACTGATTCCGAAGCTGTTGTGGATCGACATATGGTCCGCCGAGAGCGGCACTGCCATGGATTCCGGCATGGACGTCTCCACCGCCTTTAATGCCGCGAATGCCCAGCACGTACCGAGATCTCCCTGGTCGGAAACACGGATCGCCCGGCGTTCCCTCAGATCGTAGGATGACGGGAGTTCTATAAACTCCTGCTCCCCGGATCCATCTGCGGAAATTTCACTGTCCGCATCCATGTATTTCCGGTCAGCTCCCGTTTCATCTGTACTGTTCGCTCCGGCATCCGTCAGTGTTTCTTCCCCATCAGCTGCAGCGTCAGAATTCTCCGTGACGCTCAGATCAGGCTTCTCTGCGCTGTTTTCCTGATGGTCATCGTCCACTACGAGGTCGACCCCTGTCTTTGCCAGATCCAGGATCTCTGTCCTCGCAGCAAAAACCATGCCTGCTGCCAGCACTGCGACCGCTCCGGGCCACAGACCGCTCCCACGTCTTTTCCTTCTTCGGCTTCTCATCTTCTCCGTCTTACCCACATTCCGCCTGCAATCGGCATTTTCCCTGTCCTGCATGGCAGGTTACGATCAAAAATCCATTCCTGGTCGGCTGCGCCGATGGGATTTTCACCTTCAAGCCTGTGCTTTATTACGGTCAGCGCAACAAGTGCGCAGACCTGCTGAACAGTTACCTATCTCTCATAAACCTTCCGGACATTGTCCAGCTTCGCTACCGCATTCTGCAGCATCAGATCTGCCGCCGTAAACGCCGCCATGGTCTCTACAACAACCACGGCTCTCGGCACGATGATCGGATCATGACGTCCTTTGATCACGGTTTCTACTTCCTCGCCGGCCCGGTTCACGGTCTGCTGAGGTCTTGAGATGGACGGAGTCGGCTTAAAAGCCGCCCGCAGAACTACCGGACTTCCATCACTCATACCTCCTAAGATTCCACCGGAATGATTGGTGCGCTTTCCGATGGTCCCATCTGCATTTCTGCAAAAATCGTCATTATTGACAGAACCAACGGCTTTCGCCGCTTCAAAGCCATCACCGATCTCCACGCCTTTTACTGCACCGACAGACATCTCAGCATGGGCCAGTCTGGCATCCAGCTTCTCAAAAACCGGCTCCCCGATTCCCGCCGGAAGCCCGGTGATGACACATTCCACCACACCTCCCACGGAATCCTGATCTTCTAACATCTGCTCCAGATAGCTCTCTGCTTCTTTTGCAGCTTCCCGATCCGGCATACAGACCTTATTCTCCGATACCGCCTCCAGATCAAACCGTTCCATGGAGATCTCCACCGGTCCGATGGATCTGGCATAAGCTGTCACCGTCACTCCAAGGCTCTCCAGCAGCTTTGCCGCAATCGCTCCCGCTGCCACGCGCCCGATGGTCTCCCGGCCGGAGGATCGTCCGCCGCCCCGGTAATCGCGGAATCCGTACTTTTCATCGAACGTATAATCCGCATGTCCCGGGCGGTAGATATCCATGATGGAACTGTAATCATGAGATCTCTGGTCTGTATTCCTTACAAGAAGCGAGATCGGCGTTCCGGTAGTCTTTCCTTCAAACACACCTGACAGGATCTCCACCTGGTCACTCTCCTGACGCATGGTAGTAAACCTGCTCTGTCCCGGCTTTCTCCTATTTAAATAAGTCTGAATATCCTCCTCACAAAGCGCAAGCCCCGCAGGGCAGCCATCTACTACAACCCCAACTCCCTTTCCGTGCGATTCACCCCAGGTCGTCATCGTAAGCAGTGTCCCCCATGTCGATCCAGCCATAAATTATCCTCTTACCTTCACGATAGCACAGCAGTTCGGCTCATCCACCCGCACTGGATTCGCGCTGCCCACCAGAAGTCCTTTCTCGTAATCAATATGGAAGAATGTAATACTTCCCGTTTCATGGTTCAGGCTTGCGATATGCTGATCATCCGGGAAAATCGCGATGTCTTTCGGATACTCGCCACTGATCGGCAGACAGCAGATCAGTTCCAGAAGTCCGGTCTCCTCATCACGTTTGTATACACTTACCGTATCATCACCTGCATTGGAGCAGAACAGATACTTTTCATCGGAAGAGAACCGGATGGCGCAGGCTGCAGTCAGCTGACTTAACCGTTTCTCGCCTGTGGTGGAAATCGTCTGGATCTTTTCTAACTTCGGAGCCCGCTTGCCGGTCTCGTATGTATACACATCAATTACATTTTTCACTTCATACATCAGATACATATATCTGCCGTCTTTGCTGAAAATGAAATGCCTTGGAGCGGATTCCAGGTCACATGGAAGTGTATCCACCAGCATCAGCGTATCATCATTCTCATTGATCCGGTAAACCTTCACCTGGTCAACACCAAGATCTGCCACCATCACAAACTTTTTGTCCGGTGTCATACGGACACAGCTGACATGCGGACGGAACATACGCTCAGCCACACTTCCCAGTCCCTTATGGTAAACACCAGCTGCGATACTGCCAACGGTTCCATCCGGGTTCAGATTCATAACCGTTGCTTTGCCATCATGGTATCCTGCCACGAACAGGTACTTTCCATCTGGGTCAACAGAAAGCTGACAGCCCCTCATTCCTTTAATATTGGCTGTATTTAACTTGGTAATACTTCCGTTCTCATGGATCCGGAAGGAAACCACACCCTCATCGGCAATGGAATATAAAACCTTACCATCCGGTGATGCCACTACATAAGAAGAGTTGTCCACCTCAACTTCACATCTCTCCTTAAAAACGCCCTTTTCCACATCCACATCGTAGACCGTAATTCCCTTTGCGTTACCCGTATAAGAATAAGATCCCACATAAGCCATGTACATCTCTTTCATGTCACATTCCTCCTACCAAACTGAATGTCTAAATTGTACCATAGATTTAACAAAAAATCTATTGACACTCATATATTTTTCTGTATAATGGAGTTTGCGTCTGGTTTATTATTACTAAACTTTTTGATTATTTTTAGTGTCAGTTAGTATTTGTAAACTTTTCGATTACTATTATAATGAGGATGTGACTGTAAAGGTACTGGACAGTTACATAAATATCATATGAGCACGGAGGAGGCAACTAATGGATATTGGGCTGAAATTAAAAGAGCTGCGTATCTTAAAGGGGCTGACGCAGGAGGAGCTGGCAGATCGTGCGGAGCTGTCAAAGGGGTTTATTTCCCAGATCGAGCGGAATCTCACCTCGCCTTCTATCGCCACCCTGATGGATATCCTGCAGTGTCTGGGCACGACCACGGCGGATTTCTTCACAGAAGCCCCGGATGAACAGATCGTGTTCGGAAAAGCCGACTATTTTGAAAAAATTGATACAGACTTAAAGAATGAGATCAAATGGATCATTCCAAACGCCCAGAAAAATATGATGGAGCCCATCCTCCTGACTCTGGAGGCAGGCGGCGAAACCTACCCGGACAATCCCCATGAGGGGGAGGAGTTCGGATACGTTCTTCAGGGCAGTATCGCCATTCATTTAGGGAATAAGCTCTACCGGGCCAAGAAAGGTGAATCTTTCTATTTTACCCCGGACAAAAAACATTATCTTACAAGCAAAACCGGAGCCATCATCTTATGGGTCAGCTCACCGCCTAGTTTTTAAGGCCCGGCCATTACCATTATCAGGAGGAAACATATCATGAGTCAGCCACTTATTGATCTGGTGAATATCTCAAAAAGCTTTGACGGCACGATGGTGCTGGATGATTTAAATCTCTCTGTTAAGGAGAATTCCTTCGTAACGCTGTTAGGCCCAAGCGGCTGCGGCAAGACTACAACGCTTCGTATTTTAGGCGGTTTTGAACACGCGGATTCCGGTAAGGTCATTTTCGATGGTCAGGATATTTCCAGCCTGCCGCCTAACAAGCGCCAGTTAAACACCGTTTTCCAGAAATATGCCCTGTTTACCCACATGACCATCGCGGAAAATATCGCCTTCGGCCTGAAAATCAAGAATAAACCAAAGTCCTATATCCAGGACAAGATCAAATATGCGTTAAAATTAGTGAACTTAGACGGCTTTGAGAACCGTGACGTCAACTCCTTAAGCGGCGGTCAGCAGCAGCGTATCGCCATTGCCCGTGCTATCGTAAATGAGCCCAAGCTTCTGCTGTTGGATGAGCCTCTGGGTGCACTGGATCTGAAACTGCGTCAGGACATGCAGTACGAACTGATCCGTCTGAAAAATGAGTTGGGAATTACCTTTATCTATGTCACCCACGACCAGGAGGAGGCTCTGACCATGTCCGATACCATCGTGGTCATGAACCAGGGCTATATCCAGCAGATCGGCACTCCCGAAAGTATCTACAACGAGCCGGAGAACGCTTTCGTTGCCGACTTTATCGGTGACAGTAACATTATCGGTGCAACCATGATCAGAGATCGTCTGGTAGAGATCCTTGGTGCCCGCTTTGAATGTGTGGATACCGGTTTCGGAGAAAACAAGCCCGTCGACGTAGTCATCCGTCCCGAGGACGTGGAGCTGGTAGCACCGGAAGAAGGTATTATCCAGGGTACACTGACCCATTCCATTTTCAAAGGTGTCCATTACGAAATGGAAGTTATGGCCAACGGTTTCGAGTGGCTGGTACAGTCCACGAAAATGGTTCCTGTCGGGACCAAAGTCGGCATCAAAGTGGATCCGTTCAACATCCAGATCATGAAGAAGCCGGAATCTGAGGATGAGGAGGCGATTGGAGTCAATGAATAAAAAATTATTATCGCTCCCTTTTATCTTCTGGTCAGCCATGTTTGTCATCGTGCCCCTGTGCATGGTCTTCTACTATGGTCTGACCGATAAGAGCGGTGCTTTTACGCTGGATAATATTCTGGCGATCGCAACCGCCGAGCATTCCAAGGCTCTGTGGGAAGCGCTGAAGTTATCCGTGATCAGCACTGTGATCTGCCTGCTTCTGGCATATCCCCTTGCCATGATCCTGTGTAACATGAATGTCAACCAGAACTCGTTTCTGGTATTGATCTTTATCCTGCCCATGTGGATGAACTTCCTGCTTCGTACCCTGGCATGGCAGACACTGCTCGAGAAGACAGGTGTCATCAACAGCATCCTCTCTACCCTGCATCTGCCGGCGTTAAATATTATCAATACACCCTCTGCCATCGTACTGGGTATGGTATACAACTTTTTGCCTTTTATGGTACTGCCTCTTTATAATGTACTGGTCAAGATCGACAAGAGCGTAATCAACGCCGCTTATGATCTTGGTGCCAACGGTGTGCAGACCTTTGTACGGATCATCTTCCCCTTAAGTCTGCCCGGCATGTTCAGCGGTATCACTATGGTATTTGTCCCCGCCCTGACCACTTTCGTGATCAGTAAGATCTTAGGCGGCAGCAAAATCCTGCTCATTGGTAATGTCATCGAACAGGAATTTACCCAGACCGGCAACTGGAATCTGGGAAGCGGACTTTCCATCGTACTGATGCTGTTCATTATCTTCAATATGGTGATCTCCGTAATCACGGATAAAGAGGGGGAGGCGAACACATTATGATCAAAACAACGGCACAGAAAATATATCTGGGGCTGATCTTTATCTTTTTGTATGCCCCCATCGTTACCCTGATCGTACTCTCCTTCAACGCCAGCAAGACCCGTGCAAAATGGGGAGGTTTTACGACCAAATGGTATGCTGCCCTGTTCCAGAACGAACAGATCATGCAGGCTCTGTGGAATACACTGGCGCTGGCTGTGTTGTCTGCACTGATTGCCACCTTCATTGGTACGATTGCCTGTATTGCCATGCAATCCATGAAGCGTACCAGCCGTACGATCCTTATGGGAATCACAAATATTCCCATGCTGAACGCAGAGATTGTTACCGGTATCTCCCTGATGCTTCTGTTCTTAAGCCTTGGAGCCAAATTTGGTTTTGGTACGATTCTGCTGTCACACATTACGTTTAATATTCCTTATGTGATCTTAAGCGTAATGCCCCGTATGAAGCAGTTGAACCCCAGCACGTATGAGGCCGCCCTTGACCTGGGTGCTTCCCAGACCTACGCCTTTTTCAAGGTGGTATTTCCGGATATCCTGCCGGGTATCCTTTCCGGTTTCCTGATGGCATTTACCATGTCACTGGATGATTTTATCATTACCCACTTTACCAAAGGTCCCGGTGTCGACACACTGTCCACCAAAATCTACACTGAGGTAAAGAAGGGCATCAAGCCGGAAATGTATGCATTGTCCACCATCATTTTTGTGACGGTACTGGTTCTGCTTTTACTGGTGAACTACATGCCCATGGCAAAGAAGAAGAAATAATTCTTTGAAAATAGATTCAGGAGGAAAAGAAATGAAAAAATTTATTGCACTGCTTCTGTGCGGTATCCTTACCGCAACTGCTCTGACCGGCTGCGGGTCCTCTTCCGCCGGTGGTGAAAACGGTGAAGTCATCGTCTACAACTGGGGTGAATATATCGATCCCGATACGATCACCATGTTTGAAAAAGAGACCGGAATCAAAGTGGTCTACGATGAGTTCGAGACCAACGAGATCATGTATCCCAAGGTAGAAGCTGGTTCTTCCGCTTATGATGTGGTATGTCCTTCCGATTACATGGTACAGAAAATGATTGAAAACGACCTGATCCAGGAACTGGATTATGACAAGATCCCCAATGCCAAGGAAAACATCGGTGCCGAGTATTATGAGCAGGCTGCCGCTTACGATCCCGGCAACAAGTACTGTGTTCCCTACTGCTGGGGAACTGTAGGAATCATCTATAATAAGACTCTGGTAGATACCCCTCCCACCAAATGGGCAGATCTGTGGGATGAAAAATATGCTGACAATATTCTGATGATGGATTCTATTAAAGACAGTTTTATGGTTGCTCTGAAGAAAAACGGCTTCTCTTCTAACAGTCTGGACGAATCCGAGCTCCAGATAGCTACCAATGATCTCATCGCCCAGAAGCCTCTGGTACAGGCATATGTTGTAGATCAGGTACGTGACAAAATGATCGGCGGCGAGGCTGCGATCGGTGTAATGTTCTCCGGTGATGCCATTTATGTGATCGGCGAAAATCCGGATCTCGATTATGTCATTCCCGAGGAAGGCACCAATGTCTGGATCGATGGCTGGGTAATCCCGAAGAATGCTCCCAACAAGGAAAATGCAGAGAAATTCATCGATTTCATGTGTCGTCCGGATGTAGCACTGAAGAATTTCGAGTACATCACCTACGGTACTCCTAATACCGCCGCCAGAGAGCTGATCGAGGATGAAGATCTGAAGAATTCTCCCATTGCTTTCCCGGATCTGACGCAGTATAACAATCTGGAAACCTTCCTGTACCTCGGAGAGGACGGCGAAGAACTCTACAACAAATACTGGAAAGAAGTTATGTCCAACTAGTCTTTCAGACAAAACAAGCCCCTGAACTGCCAAGACAGTTCAGGGGCTTTCCTGTTACCCATATTTTCAGGAATTCTGCTCACATCCACAGGTCTCGCATCTTCCGTCATTTCTCCTGGAAAATGCCGGATCATCCACCGGTGTGAAATTCGGGAAATCCGGTCTGGGCGGTCTGCGGTCTCTGTCTCCACCGCGTCCCTCGTCTTCCAGACAACGTGCGCCGCAGGCATTCGAGCTGCCACAGGAACTACTGCTTCCGCAGGAGTTATTGGAATTCCCACAGGAATTGTTGTTTCCGCAGGAACTGCGATTGCTGTTTCCTATACAGCTACAGCCGTTGCTACAGGAATTTCCACCACAAAATAGTAACAATAACAGAATGATACAGTTCATAGGATCCTCTGCTTACCACTGTTTTTTACTATTCTATTCCGCTTTCTCCAGCTGGTGCCAGTCCATACACCGTTTATGCTGCACCAGTTCCTCTTTGATAAACCGGAAGGTCTTCTCCTCTCCCTCCTCTGCCAGCATTTCCAACACATATAGCAGTTTTGCCTTCGTCTCCGGATGAATGGGTGCCCTATCTGTCCCCTGATAATAGTAATCAAGAGGAGACCTGTCCGTGTATTCGCCTCCCATATAGACCTTGCTGGCAGCGATCCGATCCATGATCATTTCCGCAATATACTTATCCGGCATCGGCACCGGAGCCATTCCACCGGGCAGTGCCTGCATGCTGTAATCGATCCAGTATTCGTAATGATGTTTATTCCGGCCCTTATGGTGCAGCCAGGCGCTGGAATAACCGATATCTTCTCGTTCCGCATTGTTGGGGCTGCGTGTCCCCTGATAGTATTTTGCCCCTACCCAGAACTCTGTGGGACTATACTTGGACATATCATGCAACAATCCCTGTTTATACAGACCTACCTTAAAGCAGCCCTTTGCCACAAGGATCTTATGATGTGTGATCGTTTTAAAATGTTTCCAGATATTCATTTCGTTCTATCATCTTTCTCCGGCAGCATCTGTTTTCTTTTTTAAAGATCTTGCCGAAACTTTTTTCTCCTTGTCCTGTGATTCTGCCATCACAACGCCTTCATATACTGCAATACTTCTGGGGGCAATGATCCCCGTCTGCTCTCTGGACTGTTCTTCTTTCTCCTGCACTGTCAGAGTATCTTCCGCCTTCTCCGTTGCCAGCACAAGATTCCATTCCATACCCTTCGGCAGCTTTGGAAATGCCAGTTTCTGCGGCTCCCAGTGCATATTCATGGCAACATAGAGGAAAGAATCCTCCCCACCCTGTGGTGTCTTTGCATACTTTCCGCAGTACATAATGCCTACATGCCGGTTATAGCTCTCTGTCTGGGGCCTCCAGGCATTCTGTCCGTGATAGGACAGATCCGGATAACCACAGGACAGGCTGTCCAGGATTCGCAGTTCTTCGACAGGGTGCAGGATCGGGTGAGCTTTCCGGAAAGCGATCATCTGTTTCCAGAAATTCAATAATTCCGCATTTTTCTCCTTATCCTGCCAGTTCAGCCAGGTAATTTTATTATCCTGACAATAAGGATTGTTATTTCCCTGTTGGGAATTACCGAATTCATCTCCCATGAAGATCAATGGTGTGGACTGGGTCAACAACAGCATACAAAATGCATTCTGCAATTGTTTTTGCCGGAGAGCCAGCACTTTTTTGCGTCGGGACGTACCTTCCTCACCACAGTTCCAGCTGCAGTTATAATCGTTACC
>OGIE01005201.1_pt1 | contig 11242 bp, 8 predicted proteins | sample 1571581 | NCBI WGS metagenome assembly OGIE01 (sample SAMEA2582021, study PRJEB24529) | metagenome | biome: Human gut stool | place: China | collected 2011
AACAGAGTTCAACACATTCTGATACTTTTGTCTGCGAAGCTGATACTTCTCGCTTTATTGCTGAGACAGAATCACCGAACACTTCTATGCGTCTTTTTGGCAGTGGACTTGCCTCTAAAAGCTCTGCATCGTCGTCAAGCTCAAAGCCAAGAATTGTCAACTCATGACAGGCATCCTGGCGCTTGAAAATCAAAACCTCATGCACATTGTCTGGTGTCTCCTGAAGTGGAATCTCAATTGTTGCCTCACCTTCCTTTGGAATCAGAAGCTTATTTTGCACATCGCCCTCGACAACACCTAGATAATTGTCCCAATATTCATTCTTGTTGCGCAAACAAACCGCTAATTTGTTTCCCTTAAATCGAATCTTTACAAATGTTCCCGGATATGTCCATACTATAGCAAAAGGATCGCTCACGTCGATCCTTCCACTATATATGAGACTGCTGTTATTAGGCAGTATCTTCATATTTTATTTTCCTCACATCACACACTGCAGACTAGCAGCCTAAAGCCAGTCTGCAGCAATCTTGTTTTTTACACGGTTTAATTATGCATTTTTAATTGCTTCCATCAGCTCATCAAGCTTCTTTGCAGAATCATCAAGACTATTACCCTTAATACCTGCATAGAACTTAATCTTTGGCTCTGTTCCAGACGGACGAACACAGAACCACGCATCATTCTCAAGCTCGAAATAAAGTACATTGGACTTTGGAAGGCCAGTCGGTATCGTCTCGCCAGTTGCAAGATCGGTGATGACATCGTTCTTGTAATCACGCAGACGCAGTACCTTATATGCACCAACCTGTTTTGGTGTGTTCTTACGGTATGCATCCATCATATCCTGCATCTTCTTTGCGCCATCTGCACCCTTGAAGGTCATGGTGAACAGATCTTCCTTGTAGTAACCATACTTGTTGTAGATGTTTAACATCTGATCCCAAAGTGTGATGCCCTGAGTCTTGTAGTAAGCAGCAGCCTCGCAAAGTGCCATAACTGCAACAACAGCATCCTTATCTCTTGCATGTGTTCCAACGAGGCAACCATAGCTCTCCTCGAAACCAAATACATACTCGTTGCTTCCGCTCTGCTCAAAGAACTTGATCTGCTCACCGATATACTTAAATCCGGTCAGGCACTCGATAAACTTCATTCCGTATTCCTTTGCAACAGCCTGAGCCATGTTGGAAGATACGATTGTGGTAACAAGTGCACCGTTTTCTGGCAGAATGCCAAGTGCCTTCTTCTGAGACATCTCATACTCACAGATTAACATACCAGACATATTTCCGGTAAATACCTTGTATTCGCCGGTCTTAGTATCCTTTGCATAGACACCGAGGCGGTCTGCATCTGGGTCAGTTGCCAGAACAAGGTCAGCGTCAATCTTCTTTGCCAAATCAAGTGCCAAAGCAAATGCCTTCTTATCCTCTGGGTTTGGATAGGATACTGTTGGGAAATTGCCATCTGGCAGCTCCTGCTCTGGAACAACAGTTACCTGCTCGAAGCCAAGCTCCTTTAATACACGGCGAACTGGTACATTTCCTGTTCCATGAAGTGGTGTATAAACGATCTTTAAGGAAGATGCCATCTGCTTGATTGCCTCTGGATGAAGAACAAGCTTCTTTAATGCTTCCATGTACTTGTCATCGATCTCTTTTCCGATTACCTCATAGAGTCCTGCAGCCTTTGCTTCTTCTGTAGTCATCTTCTTGATCTCTGCATAATCCTTAATTGCATTTACTTCGCCAATGATCTGTGCATCCTTAGGAGCTGTAATCTGTGCGCCATCCTCCCAGTATACCTTGTATCCATTATATTCCGGCGGATTGTGGCTGGCTGTTACAACGATACCTGCTGTGCATCCAAGTGTACGAAGTGCAAAGGACAGCTCTGGTGTTGGACGCAGACTATCAAAAATATATGCCTTAATTCCATTTGCAGCTAATACGCATGCAGCGGTATCCGCAAACTCAGGAGACATACGGCGAGAATCAAATGCAATTGCAACGCCCTTTGCTGCAGCACCCTGCTTATTGATAAAGTTTGCAAGACCCTGTGTAGCCTTTCCTACAGTGTAGAAGTTCATACGATTTGTACCTGCACCGATTACACCGCGCAGACCACCTGTACCAAACTCCAGCTCTCTATAAAAACGATCAAAGATCTCATCCTCATTGCCCTCAAGTGACTTTAACTCTGACTTTGTGGCATCATCAAAGATTGGGGATGTACACCAGTACTCATAATTTTTCTTAACATTCTCGTCCATGTTTTTCTTGTCCTTTCTAAATTAACTTCTCGAATGCGCTGTGGCTCAGCACAGTCTTCGTCACAAGGTTACATGTCGTTCATGAAACAATCAGTGATACCAGATAGAACGGCCGCACAATATCCTTAGCATCTGTTACTGTGATCTCAATCCTGTGAGCCTTCTTTTCTGCATGATGCAGAAGTGGTTCTAAATAAAGGCAGTCACCCCAGTCCTCTGTGAAATTTCCATCCAAAATCACTGCATGTGCCTCATCGCCGTCAATTACTGCCTTGGCCTTTGGTACCGGCTGCTGTACCGATTTACGGTACTGAACAGCCAGACAGCTGCATTCGATCTCAAAACTAATTTTATCATTTGTATGCGCTGCTGTCCATCCATTTTTAAAAATATCAAGCAGTCCTTTTTTCTCAATTGGATCAACCAAAAAGCCATCCAGAATAGCTTCGTTATCCTGAATCTGAATCAAGCGGCTATATTCGTAAGCATTTTCTGTGAGTGGTGCTGGAAGCAAGATTGATTCATCTGTCTTCGTGCTTTTGCCCGCAATCGTTTCTTCTTCCACCTCTGCCTTTATGGAATCAAGAAGCTTGCAGATTTCATCTGCAACGAGGCGGTGTCCCTTATCGTTTGGATGCAAATTATCAGGCGTGATATCAGCACGCACGATCTTACCGCTTTCCACATCAGGATAAACAGTGTCCTTAATGCTGACATGCGGTATACCATAGTGATCTGCAATGCGGTTATGATAATCCTGAGCATTCTTTCCTGTATCGTAGAACACATTGTTTAACACAACTACTGCAGGAGCAGACGGTGCCGCAAGCAGACGACGAAGCGTTCCCTCATAAGTCTCCTCAAAAAACTCATTTGCATCATCATTAACTGAAAAGTCAACCGTCACAATATCAGGACGATAGCATAGTACATCCTTCCATGCACGCGCACCGCCGTAATGAGAAGTTGTACCGCCAATTCCACCATTTACAAAGGAAAATGCCGCGTTTGGAAATGATTTTTTCCACCACTCATAGACTAAATACGCATAGCAATTCTTTGGTGTTGACGATAGACTTCCTTGCGTGATAGAACCACCTAAAAAACCGATTACAAGAGATTCACCGTTTGCGGCTCGCTTCATCAGATTTTTTAATCGTGTCATATTGTCCATATCCTAATTTATTCCTTTTTTACTCTTCTTCTTTGCACTTATTGATATATTCTAAGTTTTTTCTGATCAAATCGCAGCGCTGCTGTACGCAAAGAACGCTTCTGCCTGGATCGGATGGAGTTGAGAATACATAATCTATAAGTTTATCTACTGTTGTAGATGCCACATGAAGTCTTGTATCACTTGCTGCATAATAAATATACACATTTCCATCTTTCTCAATCGCACCGTTTGTGAATACAACGTTTGATACATCACCGACTCTCTCCCAATCTCTTGGTCCGATTAACATGCCTGATGGCTCTGCGATTACCTTAGATGGATCGTCAAGTGCAGTTGCAAATGCGTAAATAACGTAACGAAGACCTGCTGCTGTATTTCTTACACCATGTGCGATATGAATCCATCCGCGGTCTGTCTTGATCGGAACAGCACCTGCACCATTCTTTGCCTCAGTGATTGTGTGATACTTTCTCTTGCTAGTGATAATCTCCTCGTCAATAACAGCGTGCTCAATGTCCTCGCAAAGACCAAATCCGATTCCGCCGCCACTTCCAGTATCAATAAAATCATCCATTGGACGGGTATAGAATGCATACTTGCCATGAATAAACTCTGGATGAAGCACAACATTTCTCTGCTGAGGAGAATGAAGTGTCTTTAAATTGTCCAGACGCTCCCAATGCTTTAAATCCTTTGTGCGCACGATTCCTGCTGCTGCAACTGCTGCTGAAAGATCACTTGATTTTGTATCTTTACTCTCAGAACAAAATACACCATAGATCCAGCCGTCTGCATGCTTTGTCAGACGCATATCATAAACATTTGTCTCTTCCGGACAGATATCATCAAGCAGCACCGGATAATCCCAAAAACGAAAACCGTCTACCGGTGAATCACTCTCTGCTATGCCAAAGAAGGATTTTCTGTCATTTCCCTCAACACGGGCAATTAAATAATATTTTCCGTTTAACTCAATAGCACCAGAGTTAAACACGGCATTCACGCCAAGGCGCTCCATGAAATATGGATTTGTCTCTGGGTTTACATCATATCTCCACTCAACCGGGATATGCTCTCTTGTCAAAACTGGATCAATGTAACGATCATAAATACCATTATAAAAATCTGACTTCTGATTCTTCTTTGCAATCAGCTTCTCTACTTTTGTTTTTTCCACATAATACTGTTCATGAAGCTTCATTGTATTATCTCCTCCTGTCTTCTTCACTGCTATTAAAGCCTATTAATCATTTCAAAACACATACGTCCATTGTGATATGGGCATTTCCATGGCTCTACAATTGGCTTTTTATCTGACGGCTGTTTGTTTTCATCAAGATCCCAGAACCATTCAGATTCTGAGCGTTTATCAACCATGTACGTTTGAATATACTCCCAGATATCCTGCACAGCCTTAAAATACTCTGTCTTTTCTGGATGCTTCTGATAATAGTTCATGAAGCCAAGCACAGATTCCGCCTGAACCCACCATACACGCGTTGTGTTATCTACACCTCTCTCACATTCGTTGATTACAGAATGATCTTTATAAGCAATTTTGTAAATCTGCTCTGCTAGTGTATCTGTAATCGGGGAGAGCTTTTCTGTCTCAGCCGGATCATTCAAAATCTCCAGTCCTCTGTCAATCAGCCATGATGTCTCTATATCATGACCATATGAATACAGATCAATCAGTGTATTCCAGTTTTTGTCAAAGAACACTTCCTGACGCTTCTTATCTGGATTATATACCTTTTTCGCAAAAATGTCTAACATCCAACGAAGATTTTCTCCTACCCTCTTATCCTTTGTCACACGATACAACTCCGTATAGCCTTCAAATACATGAAGCAGTGTATTCATTGTTTTCTCTGCCATGACGCCGTTTTCTGAGAGCTTTTCGTTGCTTACTGGCTGGAAATTGCGGTCAAACGCTTCTAAATATCCCTTATCATCCTTGCAGTGTGCCTCAATCACATCATAAATGCTAAATGCAATATCGAGCGCCTCTTTATCACCTGATGCATCATAATAGGAAGAAAGTGCATAAATCGCAAATGCCTGATTATATGTATGCTTCATATCTTCCTCAGGCTTTCCATCAAATGTAACAGACCAATAAACACCGCCGTATGTCTTATCAAGACATGCCTCTTTTAAAAATTCATATGCATGCTTTGCATAAGAAAGAAGCTCTGGACGCTTTTGGTTCAAATACGCATTTGCAAAAAACCAAAGAATACGGTTATTTAAAATGCATCCCTTGACAGCCTTTTTGTCCACATTTAAATCTATATCCATGTAACCGTAAAATCCGCCGTACTCATCATCTTTAAGACTTTCCCAAAATGGCAGGATGACTTTATCAAGATGATCCTGTATCTGCTGTTTCATTTTATTTATTTCCTGCATGACACGCTGCCTCCTGTTTGCCTTTTATCTTCTTCCGATCTCAGTGTCAGACTCTGTTACATGACTGTGTGTCTTAATATAATCTACAATCTCATCAACTGTTGTGAAGGCAAGTCCTACATAGCTGTCTGCACATCCATAGTAAACAGCAATCTTACCAGAAACACTGTCATGGATCGTTGCACATGGGAATGTTACATTCGGAACAAAGCCTCTCTCCTCATACCACTCTTCTGGTGTCAAAAGGAAGTTCTCACAGCGATACTTTACGATAGACGGATTGTCAATATCGAGGATTGCGCCGCCAATGCTGTACACATAGCCATTGCATGTACCAGAAACACCATGATAGAATAACAACCATCCTTCAGATGTTTCAATCGGAGCTGCTCCTCCGCCAATCTTTACACTTTCCCACCATTCACTGCTGCGTCCCATAACATGACGATGCTTACCCCAGTAAACCATATCTGGACTCTCTGAAAGGAAGATATCACCGAATGGTGTATGTCCGCTGTCACTTGGTCTTGAGAGCATAATGAAGTTTCCATTAATCTTTCTCGGGAAGAGCACAGCGTTACGATTAAATGGAATAAATGGATTTTCCAGACGAACAAATGTCTTAAAATCAGTTGTCTTTGCCATTCCAATAGAAGCACCGTAGAAGTCCTGACACCAAATGATATAATATGTATCCTCAACCTTTACAAGACGAGGATCGTATGCATAGAGCGGCATGAACGGTTTTCCATCCTCATCTACAAATGGAATTTTATTTGAATCAAACTCCCAGTGAATTGCATCCTTGCTTCTGCCTAAATAAATATATGGAATACCGTTTGTCTGTTCGCCACGGAATACACCTATAAATCCATCCTCAAATGGCATTACTGCACTGTTGAATATTCTTGCAACGCCCTCGATTGGATTTCTTCCAATAATCGGATTTTCACTATATCTCCAAATCGGCGCCCCTTTTAACCCTTCTGGCTTCTCCTGCCATGGTACGTTCTTTACTTCTGGACTAATCATTTTAACTTTGCTCATATTTCCCTCATTTCTGCGCACGTACAAAGCCGCGCACCTTATATATTTGTTTTTCGTTAAAGTTTTTAGGTAAAACTGCGGTCATTAACCCTTTACTGAACCTGCAGCAAGCCCACCGTAAATCTGCTTCTGACAAAGAATAAAGATAATCAATGCCGGAAGAAGTGTAATGATGACACCTGCACAGATGTAGTTATACTGATTTCCAAGAGGACCTGTAAACTTGTAAAGTGAAGTTGCAACTGTTACAAGACGTGACTTATCCTGCAGATATAAGTTTGCCATGTAATACTCATTATAAGTACCAACACCCTTTAAGATCATAACGGTGACAATTGCCGGCTTTAACAGCGGAAGTAAGATCTTAAAAAATACACCAAAATATGTACATCCATCCATGATAGCTGATTCATCCAGTGAATTTGGAAGATTCTCAAAGAACTGAATAAAGATTGTTACGGAAATAATATCAGTTCCGCAAAGAAGAATGATATAACCTGGGATTGAATTGATCAAATGCATGTTGTACATGATCTTGTAAACAGTAACCTGCATTGCAATACCAGGAAGAAGGCTGGCAAATAAGAACAGATTTTTAATTATGCCTCTGCCTGGGAAGGTGAAACGATTTAAGATGTAGGCAAGCATGGCACCAAACATGATTGAGAAGAACAATACAACAACAAGAATGATCAAGCTGTTTAGGAATGCCACTCCCATGTTTGCCTTTTGAAATGCTTCTGTAAAGTTTTTAAAATAAAATTTTCCAGGGAGCGTCATAACATTAGTTGACGCATATTCCTCCGGTGTCTTAAAGGCGGTGATCACACAGCTGGCAACCGGCAGCACGGCAATAAAACCTGCCAGAATCAGCGAAAAATATTTAATAAACATCCACAGATATTTCGCAATACGATTTTTTGCAGTCATGTCAATTCCTCCTTATTTGATACCCTGTTTTCTAAGCTGTTTTTGTATTTTACGATTTCTTCTCTCTTCTCTCGCCTCTTCATCAATCAGCTTCATTATTACCTGCTGGAAGATCGTTACAATAAAGATCAGACCCATCAATACAACTGCCATAGCTGCTGCCAGACCAATCTTGCCTTTCTCATGTGCTAAGCTGTTCATCATAACGAAATATGTTGCTGTTCCGAAGGTACCGCCTGTGATAACGTATGGCGGCTCGAATGCACTTAATGAACCTGAAATAGAAAGAATCATATTTAATACGATAACAGACTTAATACTTGGAAGCATGATATAGCGGAATTTAGGCCATGCATTTGCACCATCAATTGAAGCTGCCTCATAAAGACATGGATCAACAGACATCATTGCACCAAGAAAAAGTACCATATTTTGTCCCATGTAACGCCATACAGATGTTGCCGCAAGGGACGCATTGTTGATTCTTGTATCTTTTAACCAGTATGGAAGATTCTCTGGATTTAATCCGATACATGACAAAACAGTATCGAGTACGAAGCCTCTTGTGTAGAAAAATTTGAAAATAAATCCAATTGCGATACCACTAATCAGATATGGGAAGAAGATAAGTCCCTTAAATAAAGAGCTTCCTCTTACCTTGAAGCACAGAATTGTTGCAAAATACAATGCCATTGCCAGCTGAATAAATGATGCCACGATATAATATCCAGCTAGCTTTAATGAGTTAAAACAGTCATCTCTTGTAAATACATCAATATAATTTTTAAATCCCACATATGTATTGTTTTTGCTGTCGTAAGATTTCATCTTATATAAACTAAATTCAAACATTTTGGCAAACGGAACATATGAAAAAACAAGAAGCAACAGCACAGGCACAATCATAAATGATACAATTACCAGCCATTGCTGAACCTTTCTGCTTTTAAACCACTGTCCAAATGTTTTCTTTGTTTTCATACTTGTAGCGGAAGCAGCCATTGCATTTCCTCCTTCTTAAAAACGCATCCTTTTATCATATACGGCACACCTGAAAACTCAGATGTGCCGTTTGTGTAAGGTTTGCACCCTATTTTTTACTTTTTCTTTCTAAAACTAACTTTATTACTCAGCAGCTACGCCAGATCCGTATACATATGGTGCAGGAGTAATATCATACTCTTCCTGAGCATCTGTCCAAGCCTGATTCCACTCATCTGCGATCTCTTCCATAGTCTTGTCACCATTAAGCGCATGCTCAAGAACATCCTGTACATGTGTATTATCAGCATTCAAGGAAATTTCAGACTCAGTATTGATCTCACCAAACAGATCTTCCTCACCTTCTGGTGCCGGATTATCTACTACAAGCTCTACGCCATCAAATGCAGCAAGTACATCTGGGTACTCATTGCCTACACAGATCGGGATACCGCCCTGATCATATGAGAAGTTGGATTCTTCGGTCAGCCACTTTACATAGATCATGGAAGCTAACTGATTGTCATAATCAGAATGAACATTGATACCATAGCAATAGTCAGGACCTGCTGATGCATACTGCTTGCCGTCTACTGTGATCGGGAATGGCATATATCCGATATCATCTGCATTATCGCCTGCCTCCTGCATCTGAACAACTGCCCAGGAACCAAGAACCATGCAGCCGATCTCGCCATTGTTGATCATACCCTTGCAGCCTTCCCAGTCTGTTGTTGTCGGGTCATCCTCAACAAGCTCCTGTGAAACTGCCTGATATAAAATGTTGTAAACTGCAAATGGACCAGTCTCATCACCATTATCTGCGAATGGATTCTCACCATGTACCATACCGTAATTCATAAAGTCAGGATCACCAGTTGCACATCCGCCGATATAAGCATCCCATGCACCCATAGTCCATCCTGCTGCAAAGTTAGTGTACAGCGGAATTGCATCTGTGTTATCCTTAATTTTCTGCAGTGCTTCAATAAATTCGGTTGGTGTCTTTGGAAGCTCTGTAACTCCTGCTTCCTCAAATACCTTCTTATTATATACGATACCCTGTGCATTACCGGTAGAAGGAATTCCATAAACATTTCCGTTATAAGCGAAATTATTTAACAGAACATAATTCTCATCAAGAGTTTTCTTATCACCATAGCTGATGAATTCATCTTCCAGCTCATTCTTCTGAAGATTTGTTGGGATACCACAGATATCGCCCCAATCATCTGTTGTCAGACGAAGCTTAATGTCCTCTGCATAATCAGTAACAGCCTCGTACTCAATCGTAATGTTTGGATAAGACTCATTGAACTTCTTGATATAATCCTGGAAAATGGTGTCTACAATATCAGTTCTGTGTGTTAAAACCTTTATTGAAGCGGTCAGATCGGTGTAATCCTCACCAAGCTTAATTGAATCGATTGTTGGCAGCTCATTTGCCTCATCTGCAAATGCAAAAGTTCCCATAGATGCTGTCATTGCTCCTGCTAACATAAGTGCAGTCATTTTTCTTACTCTCATAAATTTACCTCCGTTTTTTTATTAAGTTAATTTAACTTAATTTTTATGATCTTATAATAGCATGTGTTTTTGCATTTTGCATCATTTAATCTTGTTTTTTATATAAGAATCTTGCAGAAATTTTCAAAAATAGCATAATGAACCTAATCAGTTTTATTTACTCATTATGAATTTTCACAAACGAAGTTTTATTTTTATTTACAGGCACAATTTTTATCATTGTTTGTCTATTGCTGTTTTATTTTATATTTTCATTATTTTTTAGTTAATTTAATCGTTTTATTTATTATTAAATTTAATCTTTCCATATTAAAACTATTGCCTTTTTAGTAAAAAGTGTTTATACTGTGATCTGGGATTTCAAAAATATATGATTCTTGCTAATGATCAAACAATGCTGCATTCGCATATTTTTATGAATAGTTACATTTTTGTATAGAAAGGGGGATTTTAACATGGTCAGTACTACTGCAAATTTTTTATCTAATTTTTTGTCAGGTATGACTTCTGCATCAAAAGTTTCCGTATCAGCGATGCGACGTTTAATCGAACATGCCAATCCACTCATTACCTCTCTCTTTGATCCTGAACCGCCGCTTTTTCTTCCTGCAGCGCTCTCACTCTCAGATATCCGCCTTTTTGATGCTAACTTTGCACCAACTGACGGCTATTGTCTTCTCTTAATTGCAGAAGGGCGAGGTTTTTTAGAGATCACAAAAAATACCGCTCAGAATATAACTCAGGATGGCACTGATCATAATAATATCGACCATCATTCTTTAAAAAAATACTCCCTGTTTTTCTTTCCACTCTCGAATCGATGGCGTTTATGCTTGGAAAATGCGCCATGGAATCTTTATCTATTCTTCTTATCAGGAGTATCTGTTTCTTAT
>OGIE01005235.1_pt1 | contig 11153 bp, 10 predicted proteins | sample 1571581 | NCBI WGS metagenome assembly OGIE01 (sample SAMEA2582021, study PRJEB24529) | metagenome | biome: Human gut stool | place: China | collected 2011
ATGGCACTGATGCCGATCGCGGCAAGCGTTCCGATGACGGTCGAGACAAACCGCCCCATACGACACGTGATTTTGAATTGTTAAAAGAGAGCACGATGAGTACGAGGATCGGCAGATACAAAAATAAAAAGATGACGGCAAGATAGATGCGCTGTCCCCATTTCTTTACCATACCGCGGTACCTCCTTCGTCTTTATCCAGCACATTCATAAGTGCCATACTTGCAATGACAAACAGCATCAGCACAACGGACAGTCCGGAACCCAGATGCCAGTTGGTGCCCTGCATAAATTCCTGCTCAATGACGTTTCCGATTAAGAGCACCTTGCCCCCACCGAGCAGGTCGGAGATGACGAACGAGGTCAGTGCCGGCACAAAGACCATGACGATTCCGCTTAACACGCCGGAGAGGGTGAGCGGAAAAATGATTTTTACGAGAACGGTCAGATTGTTCGCGCCGAGATCCCTGGCGGCTTCGATGACGTCCTTGTTGATCCGCACCATGGAGTTGTAGATCGGCAGGGTCATAAAAGGAAGAAAATCGTACACCATGCCGAACACAACGGCGGTCGGGGTGTTGAGCATCTTCACATGGCCGGTGCCGACGGCTTCTAAAATGGCATTGACAATACCGTTGTTGGAGAGCAGAAGTCTCCACGCGAGAATGCGCAGCATAAAATTCATCCACATCGGGAGGATGAACAAAAAGACGACAAAGCTCTGGTGACGGAAGCGGAATGTGCTTAAAATCATGCAGAGCGGATAGGACAAAACAAGGCAGACCAGCGTGCACAGAAAGCCGAGCTTTAAAGAGAGAAGAATCGACTTGACATGCACCGGATCGGCGATGGCGGCGATATTGGAAAAGGTAAAGCTGCCGTCCGCCGCAGTGATGGCATAATAGAGAATAAATATAAGCGGCAGAAGTATAAATCCGATCATCCAGATCAGATAAGGTCCTGCCAGAAGCTGTTTTTTGAAGTTAGACATCGATTTCTGCTGCCTCCTCGTCCTCGGATTCCGGTTTGTTCATAATCTGGATGTTGAATGGAATCACGCGGATCCCGACATGGGTTCCGACGGTGTAAAACTGCGTGGTGTCCACCAGCCACTCAAAGCCGCCCGCCATGATCTCGATCTCGTAGTGGACGCCCTTGAAGATGATGGAAGTGATATCGCCGTCCATAAAGCCTTCCCCGGGTGCGACGATCTCCACATCCTCCGGACGGATGACGACGTCGACCGGCGTGTTGGTGCCGAATCCTTCATCCACACAGGGAATCCTGGTGCCGAGAATCTCAACGCCCCGGTCTTTCATCATGATACCGTCGATGATATTGCTGTCCCCGATAAAATCGGCTACGAACGCGTTGACCGGCTCGTTGTAGATCATTTCCGGTGTGCCGATCTGCTGGATGTAGCCCTGGTTCATGACGACGATGGTGTCGGACATGGTCAGCGCTTCTTCCTGGTCGTGGGTAACGTAGATGAAGGTGATGCCCAGCTCGTTCTTTAAGCGGATCAGCTCATACTGCATGTCCTGGCGCAGCTTTAAGTCCAGGGCGCCTAACGGCTCGTCCAAGAGCAACAGGCGCGGCTCGTTTACGATGGCGCGGGCAATGGCGATCCGCTGCTGCTGGCCGCCGCTTAAGGAATCTACGGTACGCTTCTCGTAGCCGTCCAGGTTTACCAGTTTCAGTGCGTATTTGATCTTATCATCAATGTAGGCCTTGGATTTTCCCTTGATCTTTAAGCCGAAGGCAATGTTTTCCGCAATGTTCATGTGGGTAAACAGGGCATATTTCTGGAATACCGTGTTTAACTGGCGCTTGTTCGGCGGCAGCTTGCTGATGTCAGCGCCGTCGAAGATGACCTTTCCGGTGTCGGCGGTCTCAAAGCCGCCGATGATGCGCAGGGTTGTGGTTTTGCCGCAGCCGCTGGGGCCAAGTAAGGTCACAAAAGAATTTTCCTTTACGGAAAGGTTAAGGTCATCTAAGACCATGGTGTTGTCGAAGCTTTTTGAAATATTGACCAGATCAATCAGGGGCTGTGCCATCGCAGTATTCCTCCTAAAGTAAGTTTATAAAATCACATGTGATATTTGTGCCGGTTTTCAAAGTTTTGTATGCTGCAGCCTGGCAGTGTGCGGGCTGCATGCCGGATGGTTTAGAAGCTGGGCGGCGTGCTGACCCAGATCAGCGATGCGCCGTGACGGCTTGTGAGATAATGCTTTTTGTCCGGGGTAAAGTAGAAGGACTCGCCCTTCTTGGCCCGGTAGGTTTTGCTTCCGATGTGGATGCTGATGCTGCCCTGCAGGACATAGCCGAACTCTTCGCCCTCATGTGGGTTGTCCGGGTAAGTGCTGCCGCCGGCTTCCAGCGTGATGAGGATTGGCTCCATCATGTTTTTCTGCGCGTTCGGGATGATCCAGCGGATCTCATTTTTCAGCTCCGCATCGTATTTTTCAAAATAGTCAGCCTTTCCGAATACGACCTGCTCCTCCGGTGTTTCATTAAAAAACTCACCGAGTGTGGTGCCGAGGCACTGCAGGATGTCGGTGAGCGTCGCGATAGAGGGAGAGGTCAGGTTGCGTTCCAGCTGGGATATGAATCCCTTGGAAAGCTCTGCCCGGTCCGCAAGCTCCTCCTGTGTCAGACCCTTCAGGGTCCGTATCTCCTTCAGCTTTGATCCGATATCCATAACAGTCCTCCATGATGATACTATCCGAAAAGTTTAGAAATATTAAATGAATGTAAAATGCACTTCAAAGTTTAGTTTTAGTAAACACAAAGCAAACTCAATTATACTGAAAAATATCTGTATGTCAATAGATTCAGAATAGATTTTTTTGAGAATCTGTGGTATGCTGAATATTAGTTTCCGGTTTGCCTGTTTTTAGCGCGGACCGGGTGAAAATTCTGAATTTCAACAGAAAATTTAAGCAATGTAACAGGAGGAAGGACGATGGCTTCAGAAGGAAAGTATATGGCGTATGTCGGTTCCTATTCATATAATGGCAAGGCCAAGGGAATCACCGTTTATGATGTAGATGTGGAAAAGGGAACATTCAAGGAGCGCTGTGAGGTGGAAGTGGACAACTCCTCCTATGTCACAGCATCCAATGATAACCGGACTCTGTATTCTGTAGCGGATGAGGGTGTTGTTGCATTCCGGATTCTGGAGAACGGAAGCCTGTCCCGCTTAAACAGCGCGAAGACCAAAGGCATGAGAGCCTGCCACCTTTCCATGGATAAAGAAGACCGTTATGTATTCGTATCCGGCTTCCATGACGGAAAGGCAACCGTGCTGCGTTTAAGAAAAGACGGCGGTGTTGGCGAGATCGTGGACGGTGTGTTCCACAAGGGTCTCGGCAGTGTGGCAGAGCGTAATTTCCGTCCGCATGTTACCTGCTGCAGACGTACGCCGGACAACAAGTATGTCATGATCGTGGATTCCGGACTGGATCAGGTCAAGATCTACCGTTTCAGCGAAAAGGACGAGCATCTGGTCCAGGTAGACACCATTCCGTGTGAGATGGAGTCTGCGCCGCGCAATCTGCGTTTCAGCTCGGATGGCAAATTCTTCTATTTAATGTATGAGCAGAAGAATGTAATTGATGTATTTACCTATGAGACCGGTGATCGTGTGCCGGAGATTGAAAAGATCCAGACTATTTCTACCATGGGCGAGAAGCACAGTTCCCTGGCAGCTGCATGCTCCTTACGCTTCTCTCCGGATGAGAAGCATATGTTCTGCAGCAATGCGGGAGATGAGAGCGTAGCCGTCTACAGCCGTGATGAGAAAACCGGCCTTCTGGACATGCTGTGCTGTCTGCCGATCAGCGGTGAGTATCCAAAGGATATTTCCGTCTTCCCGGATGATAAGCATTTGGCTGTCATCAACCATGAGAGCAACAGCATTACCTTCTTCAAGGTTGATTATGAGAAAAAACTGCTGATTATGAGCTCCAATGCCATCAAGTGCAATGAGCCAAACAGCTGCATTATTGTGAAAGTAGATGATTAGATTCTGCTGGAGTCTGGGGCTGAAGGAGCTGTCCAGGCCAGAACGCAGACAACTGTGACAAAAAAACGGAGGAAAATATGGCAGGATCCACATATGGAACCATCTTCCGCATTATGACCTGGGGGGAGTCTCACGGGAAGGGCGTCGGTGTCACCATCGACGGCTGCCCGGCGGGACTTCCGCTTTGTGAGGAAGATGTTCAGACTTATTTAAATAGAAGAAAGCCGGGGCAGAGTAAATTTGCCACCGCAAGAAACGAGGGCGATCAGGTGGAAATCCTTTCCGGAGTATTTGAAGGAAAGACCACCGGCACCCCGATTGCCATGATGGTGCGAAACACCGACCAGCGTTCCAGGGATTACAGCGCGATCAAGGATGTGTACCGTCCGGGGCATGCGGATTATTGCTTCGAACAGAAATACGGATTCCGGGATTACCGGGGCGGCGGGCGTTCCTCTGCCCGCGAGACCATTGCCCGGGTGGCAGCGGGAGCGGTAGCCTGCAAGCTGCTGGCACATTACGGCATTACCGTGAATGCTTATGTGAAGAGCATCGGCGAGTTCGAGATTGATCCAAAACGCTTTGACTTATCCGAGCGGGACAACAACAGCCTGAATATGCCGGATAAAGTAGCGGCAGAAGAGACGGCAGAATTTCTGGAGCGCATGATCGCAGCCCAGGATTCCGTGGGCGGTGTGGTAGAGTGCCTGGTAGATGGCATGCCGGCCGGCGTTGGTGAGCCGGTCTTTGATAAGCTGGATGCAAGGCTGGCCGGTGCCATCATGTCCATCGGCGCGGTAAAAGGCTTTGAGATCGGAGATGGCTTTGCGGCAGCGAAGGCTCTCGGCTCCCAGAATAATGACGAATTTTATGTCGATGCTTATGGTAAGGTCAATAAAAAGACCAACCACGCAGGCGGTATTTTAGGCGGCATGAGCGATGGCAGCCAGATTGTGCTGCGGGCGGCCTTTAAGCCGACTCCGTCCATTGCGCAGCTGCAGAAAACAGCCAACAATCACGGTGAGAACGTGGAAATCGCCATTAAAGGCCGCCACGATCCGGTGGTAGTGCCGAGAGCCGTCGTTGTGGTAGAGGCTATGACAGCGCTGACCATTGTGGATCTGCTGCTGATGGGCAAAAACGCGAAACTGGACTGAGAATTACGTTTTGCGCTTATTATGAATAATGTACTGGGGAGAGAAAACCAGATAATTGGAATCAACTCAAAATGAAAGGCAGGAAACAGGAAAATTATGAAGAAAATCGCTATGGGAAATGACCACTCCGCAGTGGAGATGAAGGAAGCAATCAAGGCATATGTAGAGCAGAAGGGCTACGAGGTCATCGACTTCGGAACCAATTCCAGCGAAAGCTGTGACTACCCGGCATATGGAGAGAAGGTAGGCCGCGCAGTAGCATCCGGCGAGGCAGATTACGGCATTGCCATCTGTGGAACCGGCATCGGCATCGGTCTGGCAGCAGGCAAGGTAAAGGGCGTTTTAGTCTGCACCTGCAGCGAGCCATACAGCGCAAGAATGTCCCGTAAGCATAACAATACCAACGTCCTCACCTTCGGTGCCCGTGTCGTAGGCGTGGAGATGGCCAAGATGATCGTGGATGAGTGGCTTGACAACGAGTACGAGGGTGGTCGTCACCAGCGTCGTGTCGATATGCTGATGGAGATCGAGAAGAACGCATAAAAGGTGTAAGATGCGCCGTGTTTTTGATTGAAATGACAGATATGACAGATAAAAAAGAGGGAGCCTCGCGGGCGATTGCGAGGCTCCCTCTTTTGTGGATGTCCCCTGCCTTGATTGGAGGGGATATCCACTCTGGATTATAAAAAGTTAGTGGTAAAGGAATTTTGCAGTTGTGGTTTCATGGCCTTCTTTGCATATCTATTTATATAAGCATTAGGCTTTATATAGCTTATGTAAGTGACGGATTTAGAAATCAACTTCCGTTCCATAGTAGGTGCAGGTGAACAATTTCTCCATCTGCTCCGGGGTGATGGATCTCGGGTTTGATCCGGTGCAGGCATCACCGACAGCGTTGACAGCGATTGTTGCAACCTTCTCCTTGAACTCAGCCTCATCGATACCGAACTCTTTCAGAGTGTGCGGGATGTTCAGCTTCGTGTTGTATGCGCTGATCAGATCGCACAGAGCGTTGATCTGAGAGTCCTCGGATACTCCGCCAAGACCGATTCTTCTCGCGATATCGGCATAACGACGCTTTGCCTCCGGCTCATGTGCATTGTACTTGATAACGTATGGCAGATAAATTGCATTTGCACAGCCATGCGGGATGTGTCCGGTTGAGAATGCTGCACCGGTCTTGTGTGCCATCGAGTGAACGATGCCGAGCAGGGCATTGGAGAATGCCTGACCTGCAAGACACTGTGCGTAGTGCATCTGCTCTCTTGCGTCCATGTTGCATTTGTAAGATGCCGGCAGATTGTCTACAACCATCTCGATTGCCTTGATTGCGAGAGCATCGGTGAACGGGGTGTGCAGGGTGGAAACATATGCCTCGATTGCATGGGTCAGAGCATCCATACCGGTGTAAGCAACCTGCTTAACCGGAAGGGAAGCAACGAGATCCGGGTCGAGGATCGCAACATCCGGGGTGATCTCAAAGTCAGCCAGCGGATACTTGATGCCCTTTGCGTAATCGGTGATAACGGAGAAAGCGGTTACCTCGGTTGCAGTTCCGGAAGTAGAAGGAATTGCACAGAAGTGAGCTTTTGTTCTCAGCTTCGGGAAGTTGAACGGAACGATAAGATCTTCAAAGGTCGTATCCGGGTACTCATAGAATGCCCACATTGCCTTTGCGGCATCGATTGGAGAACCACCGCCGATGGCAACGATCCAGTCAGGCTGGAATTCGGTCATTGCCTGTGCGCCTTTCATAACGGTCTCAACGGACGGGTCTGGCTCAACGCCCTCGAAAAACTTAACTTCCATGCCGGCTTCCTTCAGATAAGCCTCAATGCGATCGAGGAATCCGCCCTTTCTCATTGAGTGACCACCGGATACAACGATTGCCTTCTTGCCCTGCAATTTCTTCAGATCTTCAAGTGCGCCTTTACCATAGTACATATCTCTCGGTAATGTAAATCTCATCATAATAACATATCCTCCTATTCTAAGTTCTAAAATGTTATTGGTCTGAGCTCATGTTCCTTGCTTCATTCATCACATCTGTAGTTTCATCACTTCTGATTTCGTTAATATTTTAACGCTAAAAATTCTCAATGTCAAGAGTAAATATAGGAAAAGTGAAAGAAATGTGCAAAAAAGCGGGCAATCCATAGGAAAAACCGGCAAGATTCCTATAAATGCCCGCGTGAAGTTGATGTAAAGAATGTGAAAATATCTACAATTTCAACAATATCCGACAGCGCTTATCGATGATTTTCCTCATTCCATTCATTTAAACGGAAGAGACCGTTACGGCTTCCGCAGAGAATGATCGTATCATTCTTCTGGAACACATAGTCCGGACGGATGTTGTCAGTCACGGTCTGTCCACTCTCGATTGCAATGATATTTAAGCCGAAGCGGGAGCGCAGGTTGGCCTCGAGGATGCTGACTCCGGCGAGACGGTCGGGAATGACAAGTTTTGAGATGTTGATTTCCTCGCTCAGCTGAATCGAATCAAGAACCCGGCTGTTATCGAGACGGTTTGCAAGGCGAATTGCCATGTCGCGTTCCGGATAAACGACCTTTGCACCGAGTTTTTCAAGAATCTCACCGTGCTCCGGGCTGTTTGCCTTTGCGATGACAGTCGGAACACCGAGACTGACAAGGTTTAGGGTAGTCAAAATTGAGACTTCCATCTGGCTTCCGATGCAGACAACAACGACATCACAGTTCTGAATGCCGGTGTCCATCAGCGTTTTTTTATCAAGGTTTCCGACGACGAGAGCATTCTCGGTCAGTTCTCGTGCCTCACGGACTTTGTCCTCATCGCGGTCAAGAACGAGGAGGTCTGCATCTGCCATCACAAGTTCTGCGGTCAGAGCTGAGCCGAACCGTCCAAGACCGATGATTCCGTAAGAGGTTTTTTCTGGTTTATGTTTTCCAAAGATCATGAATAAAAGTCCTCCATAGGACAGGCAGAAAGTTTTTTGCTTTTACCTGTCAACCGATTGAAATATTGCCTTCCGGGTAGCGGACGCGTTCTCCGAGCGAGTAATGCCAGATGGAGAAGATCGTCAGCGGACCGAGGCGACCGATGTACATGACAAGGATGCACAGCAGTTTGGAAGCGGTGCACAGTTGCGTCGTGATTCCGGTGGAGAGTCCGACGGTACCGAACGCACTCACGGACTCAAAGAGAAGATCGATGAGCGGAATCTGCGGTTCTAAAATTGAGAGCAGATAGGTACAGACGAAGACAATGCTTCCGCCGAGAATTGTGATGACGGAGGCTTTGCGGAATGCACCCTTCGGGATTGCATAGTGAAAGGCTTTCTCTGTGTGGTTCGTTGCTGCTGATTTTATTCCCTGGATCAGGACGAAAAACGTGCTCGTCTTGATACCGCCGGCAGTCGAACCCGGCGATGCGCCGATGAACATCAGCGCCATCATCACGAGGAGTCCCGGCGTGTGGAAATCTCCGAGCGGATAGGTGGAAAATCCTGCGGTTCTCGCGGAGACGCTGTGGAAAAATGCGACGAGCCAGGAGAAATCCTCTGTCATTTTTAAGAGAATCATGCCCCCGAATGTCAGAAAAAAGCTGACAGAGAGGACAACGCGGGTGTGCATCGACATTTTGCTCCAGTGAAGCCGTGTCTGCACGAGCTCACAGATCACAAGGAAGCCGATGCCTCCAAAAAAGATCAGTGCACAGGTTACAAGATTCAGAAATACATCGTCCCGATAAGGAATCAGATTCTGCATTCCGCCTAAGATATCAAAACCGGAGTTGTTGAAGGCGGCAATCGAGTGGAAGATACTGATTCCGATTGCCTTGAGCGGGGGATAATTTCGTGAAAATACAAAAAAACTGAGTACAGCACCAACCGATTCAATGAGAATGGTGGTAAAAAACACAGCGCGAATAAAGCGGATCATTCCTTTTCCGGAATCGAGGTTCATCGCCTCGCGGATCAGGGTGCGTCCCTTTAAGTTGATTTTACGTCCGATCGCAAGGATGATTCCGGCACCGATCGCTGTGACGCCGAGACCGCCGACCTGAATCATGACCGCAAGGAAAAACTGACCGAGTGGGGTAAAGGTGTCACCCGCATCGACTGCGATCAGTCCGGTAACGCAGATTGCACTTGTCGCGGTGTAGAGGGCATCGATATAGTGCAGATGGACACCGGCTTTCAGACTGCACGGCAACATCAGCAGACCGGAGCCTATCAGAATCGCAATGGCAAATCCAAGCGAAATGATTCTGACGGGAGTGGTGCGCTTGAGCATTCGGATTAAAAAATCCATAATTACGACTCCTTATGAAATTGTTATCAGAATGATTTCCCGAAGTCAAGTGGGAAGGTGACTTCGGGAAGATTTTTCTGAAAATCAAAAATGAATTACGGTAAAAAATTATAGTAAAGCATTACAGTAAAAATTACAGCAAGATGATGTTGTGCTCGCGGCAGGTCTTGCGCATCTCTTCCGGCCACAGACTTGCCTGTACCTCGCCGACATGGGCGCGGTCGAGAAGAAGCATGCACAGACGGGACTGACCGATACCACCGCCGATCGTGCACGGAAGCTCACCATTTAACAGCATCTTGTGGTACGGAAGCTCACGGCGCTCCTCACAGCCGGCTTTCTTTAACTGCTCTGCGAGAGATTTTTCGTCAACACGGATTCCCATGCTGGAGATCTCAAGTGCGCAGTTTAAGTGCTCGTACCAGAACAGGATGTCACCGTTTAACTGCCAGTCATCATAGTCCGGGGCACGTCCGTCATGAGGCTCGCCACATTTCAGTTTGTCACCGATCTTCATCAGAAATACACAGCCGTATTTCTCGGTGATCAGGTTCTCGCGCTCCTTCGGGGTCTTGTCCGGATAAAGCTCCTCAAGTTCCTCGGAGGTGATGAAGGTGATGTCGTTCGGAAGCTCTTTTACTGCCTGCGGGTACTTGTACCACACCTCATGTTGCATGTGCTTGATGATCTTGAAGATTGTGCGAACAGTCTCCTCAAGTGTCTCGATCGTGCGCTCTTCGCGGGTGATAACGCGCTCCCAGTCCCACTGGTCGACGTAGCAGGAGTGCAGGTTGTCAAGCTCCTCGTCACGGCGGATTGCGTTCATGTTCGTGTAGAGACCTTCACCTGGCTGGAAGCCATACTCTTTGAGTGCCATACGCTTCCATTTTGCGAGGGAGTGAACAACCTCAACCGTCTGTCCTGGGATACCGGCGATGTCAAAAGAAACCGGACGCTCCACACCGTTTAAGTTGTCGTTTAAACCGCTCTCGCGGGTGACGAACAGCGGTGCAGAGATACGCTCGAGATGCATCTCGCGTCCGAATTCTTTCTGAAAGGTGTCGCGGATGTATTTGATTGCCTCCTGGGTTTCCCGAACACTCAGGTGCGGGTCATAGTTTTCTGGAATAATCAGTGCCATAGGGGTTCCTCCAAATCAATGAGTCGTTTGTAGCTGAGAAAAGTTGCGTCAAGTCGTTGCGTTCGTTGCATGTCGTTGCATGTGTGGACTTGAACCAAAACCTAAAACAGTTACTATTCCTTATGGTATCATTTTGCAGGAATCTGCACAAGAGAAAATTTCAGCTAATGCTCCCTCAGCGCAAGAATTCCGTGCAAACGCGCTCTCGCTCCGGGTTCGGCGTAGCAGTGCATAAGACCGCAAAGTACGCGGTCTAAACACTGACGCCTCACACGGGTTTGCACTGGAACTTCTTCGCCTCGGGAGCCGAAATGTAGATATTTCAAGCCAACGCTTGCTAAGACTTGGCGCGTGATTCTGGTCAGCTTTGCTGACATCTTCCAATCAGAATTACAGCGCATCCACTCTGAGTTATATATGGTTGATGAATTACCACGTCTGAAGTCTCCGTTTCCTACGCCATCAGGCGTGGTTTCCAAAAGACTACGATAAGTGGCTTATGGCTATTCACAAAGCCCTATCCCAGTGGGATT
>OGIE01005237.1_pt1 | contig 11149 bp, 9 predicted proteins | sample 1571581 | NCBI WGS metagenome assembly OGIE01 (sample SAMEA2582021, study PRJEB24529) | metagenome | biome: Human gut stool | place: China | collected 2011
ATTAATCCCTTTGTATACCCGTATATAAGGCCCTCCGGTAGTTATGGCATCACTACAGATGGCTCCCTGTCTACTTCTGTCAGACTTGTTGCCCAGATGTACAATCTCATCACCTGCCAGTGGAGCATCACTGCCGGCGCCACAATCGGACTTGCTCAAATCGATATAATCCGTTCCTACGCCTACTACGAGTCTCCAGTAGTAATGGTTGCCTAAAGTACCTCCGGGCTTTTTGTCAAGATTGAACGTTTCACAAATAGCCCGGTCGTCCGCTTGGAATAAACATTTCACTTCACGTCCGTCCGCGTCTGTCGTCTTGAAATAGCATCGGTATGCAGACCCGGTATCTTCCACTGCTGTGCAGACGATTCCTGCGCCCGGCGTTACCCACTGCTTACCGCCTACATAATAGGAGCGTTGCACCTGTATCTCGTCGGCTGTCAGTTTTCGGCGAATGTTCACGAAGTCGATATCGAGATGATAGTTTCCGACTTCGTCCCGGTAGATGCCAAACCCTGTGGAACCAGCAGAGAAGTTTTGAGACAGAAGGTCTTTCAGCAGAGTGATTTCAGCCAGTGTTGCCATCCCTTTTACGTTGATGCCCTCGATAAAGGTCATCAACTTCTGGATTGTTTCGGCTATATCTTTGCGCACGTAGCGGTCGTCATTATCGTTTTTACTGCCAATAAGAGTCAGCTCGAAGTGCGGTTTTCCTTTTCTCTCTTCTATCTCTTCTACATCTTTGGCCGGTATCAGCTTGTATATGGCATTATCCTCCAGTACAGAGATGATTTGCCCGGCATAGGGTACGTAAGCTTTCTCCTTGCTGTTGTTGAGTGCATATACACTGGCGTCATTGTAAGTATTGAATACAGATGAACTGTCAAGAGGCTGGTAAGTGGTCCTTCTATAACTTAAGTCGAATGAACTTCCTTGAATATCAACGTTTGCCATAATTATATTGTTTTAAATTTAAATTTAGCTTCATCACTCACTGTATCCACCATGAATATGTACATACTATAAATTATCTCTGTGCTATTGTTGGCTCCTGCAACCTTTATCTGCTTCATGCCTTTGTATACTCCTGAACTTTCCAGATAATTTCCTTGTGTTCCTTCTTTTATCACAGTATCCATGCTGTCCGAAGGTATGCATATCACCATTGTCGTCCATATTCCAACATTAAAGTCGTATTCTTTAGCTCCTGTATATAGTCCGCTGCTCCCCAGCGCCCTCACCTGTGCCGATGTCTTAGGTTCCGAATCTACCACCCCTGCAAACCATCTTCGATATACATTTACAGTGATAGTGTCATTCAATATCTTTTCGGGAAGTATATCGCTGGAGGCATACACCACTGTGGCTCTATGCGTTTCTCGCTTGGTATAGGTGCCCGACAGGGTCAGTACGGCTGTCTGAATGCCCTGACTCTCTGCTGAGAAGACCAGCTTCTTACCTTCATCCTCATCATGGAAAGCTTTGGTCATCTCGCCCTGTCCGTTGCGGGTGGCGGTGTAGGTGATGCGTCCTTGCTTTGTACCATATTCCACTTTGTCGGAAGTGGATATACTGCTGCTCAACTCTCCACCCATGGGCTTGTACAGCATCTTGCGGAAAATGGTTTCCCAGGTTTGGCCGGCAAGCAGGACGTCCTTTTTCTTGAAATAGCCGACATCGTTGGAGTTGACAACGATGTTCTTTTTCAACTTGTCCGAGACGTCGATTGATGTGGAAGAACTGCTTCCGGAAGAAGGGTTGCTGCCTGAAGACATCACATATTGCAACTGGGCCAAACTGGCATCCACCGTCCGCTTCCATCCTTTGCCCACCATGTTGGTACATTCTATGGTGGCCATGCTCAGGTTATCCAGCTTGCGCGTAACTTTGGTGATTCGTGTGTCACTGAACCCTTCGTCGAAGAACTTGTCGCTCAGCAAACGCACGTTTTGGCCTAACTGCAACGGGATGTTGTTCTTGTCAATATAGGTGTAGTCCGTTTCGCCTCCATATTTAGACATGTCCTCGCTGTACTTTTCCAGATAGCTGTTGACGGCAGTTTCATATGCTACTTCCGCTTCTTTCTCGAGCCCTGTGGGCAGACTGAAGTTCCAGGGGATATATTCATCTCCGAGAGCGGGAATCAGGTTTTTGCCCGGTATCTGCTCTGTTTCCGACGGATAAGTGTTGAGGATTTCCCACTCCATGGTCTTCGAATCGTATTTCACTTCGAACTCCCGCCCGGCAAGCTCGCCTGTCTGGAAGGTTATATGTTTGGTCAGCCCGCCTATTTCAAAGTCGTTCGGGTCGAACGTCATGCCGATGTCGTCAAAATAGTAGATTGTGATCTTCTTATCGTTTTCATCCACCTTTTCCTCTTGGCGCACTGTGTTGACCGTGCCGCGATAGTGCGGATAGATATCTGCAAAGGCGGACTCTTCCACATATTCGTAAAGCCCATAACGGGTGTTTCTGTCCACATACTTGGCCCGGTTCGGAAGTTGCAGCCGGGAGAAGCCATAGCGGTTGCGGTCGATGTTGCGGGTGCTGCCCAGCGGGAAGAGGCGGGTGAAGAACTTCACGTCACTGCTGTTCTCTGATTGAGTAAGCGAAGTGAGTCCCTGCATATAGCCCAGTTCCACCCGGTCGCCACGCTCGCAACGTGTAAGGTTAATCTTGAAACCGTCCGTCCACCATTCCGCTTCGAATGCATCCGATATCAGCGAGAGGGCATCCCAGCAGGTTGCGTTGTTGTATTCAACGGTTTTCTTCGGGGCGTCGAGAACGTCTCCTATGCTCCAGCGCTTTTCGCCGTACACACGGTTCATGTTGTCTATCCACCTCTGGAGGTGCATCGCGGGGCTGTCGTCGAGGTAGAATTGCAGTTCATATTGCCCGTCCGTCAGGTTGAGGAACATCACCCGCTCCGCATCGTGCTCGGGGCCGTAGAACTTGACCGTGTAGTTGTACTCTTGTGTAGACACCTGCTTGGGTTTGTACTCCTTGTTGATGCTGAACTTTGTGTCGTTCAGCATCACATAGTCGTTCACGTCCAGTGCTACAAAGAAGGGATGGGTGAAGGTGGCGGACACGGCGTTCTCTGCCATCAGCTCGGTGTTCCAGGTTGATGAGGCGGCGGTGTTCACGGTCAGTTTCAGTTCTCCGTTCTGGTTGTATATTTTCAGTTCCATACTCGTTTATTTGCTGTTTAAAGGTCAATAGACTGATAAGGGTTCGGTTCTCTGAACTTCAGTTTCATCTTGCCATAGACTTTGTCTTCTACGGTGAGCGGGGAGGACATGTCGTGCGAGGCGGCGCTCTTGAAGTACATGCGGTATTGGGTGCCCAGTTCGGGCAGGGCAAACACCAGCCATCCGCTTTTCAGGAAGTCGATGAAGGCGATGTAGTGGGTGTACCACTCGGCCGGGGTGTCTGCCAGGATGCCGAACTGTAGGGTTACGTCGCGCGCCTCGTAGTGAGGGGCGGGTAGGGAGTCGGGCAGGTTTTCGCCGTTCTGCTCGCGGAATGTCACTGCGGTGTAGGCTTTCATAGCGGGCACTTGCAAGAGGGCGTTGTAGTTATCGTGTCCTCCGGACTTGTCTTCGGCCAGGAAGGCGCGATATTCCTTATAGATGTCTTTACCATTGATGGTAAGTAGTGATTCAAGTATTTCCATAATTATCCTTTTATTTTCATTCCGTCTCTTTCCAATCTGTTCACTATCTCGGCTATGTCTTTCAGGCAGCGGCAGTAGCCGGTGTTTTCGGCAATGCTGCCCAGCAGGCCGATGGCTTCGTAAGAGTAGCGCGAGAGGTCGGCCATCTTTTCGTCCATGCTTATCACGTGGGTCTGGATGGAGAGCCCGATGCCCTCCAGTTTGCCGGCTGTCTCTTCGGTGACGGTGGTCACGGCGCCGGTGTGACCCGACTGCGACGAGCCTCCGGCACTGTTCTCCGACTCCCAACCGAAGGTTTCGGCCAGCCGGTCGCGTTCGGCCAGCATGGCGTCGCTTATCTTCTGCTGCTCTTCGCGCAGTCTTCTCACTTCTTCTTCGGTGAGGGTGCCGTCTTCGCCATACTTCGCCCAGCTATCGTAGAGGGATTGTATCTGCGAACTGTATTTCGTGGCAAGGACGGATTGCAGGATGGACTTGCGCAGATACTTCTCGAAGTTGTTGGCAAAGTCTTCGCTGCTGCTGTCCATGTTGTCCAGCAGGCTGAGGTAGCTGTCCTGGAAACTGTCGAGCGATACGCCTGTCAACTGTTCCTTGACCGAGGCGACGATTTCTTTCTCCGTGTCGCCGTATTGGATGAGGTTGTCCAGATAGCCACGGAAGTCGCCGTCCATTGCCGACCAGAGGCCGCTGTAGTTGGTCTTGATCCATTCCAGTTGTTTGCCGTTCATGTTGAGCATGTCTTCCATCTGGGTGAACTTCACGCCGCCCAATGACTTGGAAATGTCTCCTGCCACGTCGCGCCAGTTCTGACCTTCCCACTTGTAGGAGCCTTTCCACATGCGATACCATAGGGAACGGCTGCCGCCGCTGCTACCCGAGCTCAGGCGTGATTTGGCGAGTTGCTTGGTGACTTCTTTCTCCGAGTTGAGCAGTTGCAGGGCTTCGGAACCGGCTTGGGTGGCTTCGGCACCGTAGGACTCTTTGATGTAGGCTTTCTTCTTGTCGAGAAGCTGATCCCACACGTCCATCAGGACGTCGTACTTCTGCACCATGGCGTTGTAGCCGGAGTAGTCGGCACCGAATGCGCCCACCAGTCCGGAGGCAAGTCCCAGTGCGCCGCCGATGGCTGCTCCCCACGGGCCGCCTATGGAGGCTCCGGTGGATGCCATGGAGAGGGTGGAGTTGGCAACGCCGCTCACTTTCTGCATGGTTTCTCCGGCGGAACCGCCCATCTTGCTGATGGCGCCGCCCACTTCGCTGACGATGGCGGATGCGCCCTTGAAGCTTTCGAGGATGTTTTGGGTAGCGGCAAACTGCTTTTCGGAGTCGCTGCCGGCAGCTTTCAGGTCTTTGAAGCCGTTGATGAGGCCCATGAAGGGGTTCTGTTTGTTCAGGGCGGCGCTCTGCTTCGTCATTGCGGTTATGATGCCTTTTGCATCTTCGGGCTTCAGTGACTTGGCGTAATTTTGGAGGTTGTCGGGAAGCTGGATGTTCTTCTTGCCATCTACGTCTTCAAGGTATTCCAGCAGTAGCCGGGCTTGGTCGATGGTTTGCTGTATGTAGCCGCTGGTGTGGGTGCCGGCTTCTTCGAAGAGGCGTGTCCAGAGGTCCGACTTCTGGAGCATGCCTTTGTCCAGTGCGTCTACGGCTTCGTTTTCTTTTTTCTGTAAGGTGTCTTTCTCACCCTGAGTCTTGGCATCGGCTATGCGTTGCTGATAATCGGTTATGATGGCAAGGCGTTTATCTTCGTACGAGCCGTATTCTTTGAGGTAGTCGTTCTTTGCCTGTAGCTCTTCCTTCTGGCGGCGCTTCTCCATGTCAGTAAGCGTCTTCTGGTAGTTTGCGGCGGCGATGTTGCTTTGCTGTACCGCTTCGTTGTCCACATTGGATACTTGCTCGGGGGTGATGTTTACGCCGTCCTTCTGCGCTTCCCCCAGCTTGGCCTGCCGCTCCTGGCGTTGCTGCTCTATGCGGTCCATCTCTTTGTCGAAAGCTTCCCGGGCTAATGTTTCCTCGGTTTCATCACCTTCTTTCATAGCTGCCTGGAGCTTGTCCTGAATCTCTTTCCGGACTTTGAGGTCGTCGTCCGCTATCTTTTGCCGCCATTCGGCTTGCCGCTTCTGGCGTTCTTCTTCCTGCTTCTGTTTCGCTTCGGCGGATGCGTTGCTGTTTCCGCCGGTTCCGGCATTGCTTTTCTTGGGGGAGAAATCGCCTATTCCGTTTGCTTTGCTGAGTTTGATTGATTCGTTATAGGCAGCTTCCGCCTCCTTCTTATAGGCGTCGCGCTCGGCTTCCGCAGCTTTCAGGGCTTCGTCTTTCTTCTCTTTGCCGTTGTTGCCAATCCATTTGGTATCGAAATTATCTTCGGGTGTGAGTTTTATTTCGTTCACTTTGGCATCGGCATCCACCGCCTTGCTTACGAGGCTTTGCGCTTTTGCCTGTAGATACAGCATTTGAATGTAGGCTTCGCCTTTCTGCGAGAGCACCTGATACCACTGTGCCAGTGTGTCGTATTGCCCGAAGGTTTCGCCGTACTTATCGTTCAGTTCGTCAATCTTCGCTTTCTCCTGCTCTTTGGTTCCGTCGAAGTCTTTCAGCGAGTCGGTCAGCCTGTCCAGTTCCACGCGGGTCTGTAGCTTCACGGCGTTTGCCTGCCGTTCGGTTTCGGCCTGTTCGCGGGCTTTCTCGGCTGCTTTTTCCTGGTTGTCGATGTACTGGTCCCAAGCGGCAATGGCGGCTGTGACGGCAACTGATATTCCCAGCGTGAGGGTTCCTGTCAGCGCTTTGGCGGCCACGGTGGATATGTTGAACGTCCGGGCCAGATAGGTGTTGGTGGCTGCAAGTGCTTTCTTGGCATTGTCTACGATGACAAGGTTGAAGTAACTGTTCTTAGTCACGGTGTCGGCCACTTGCTGGGCGGCCGAGGTCATTTCGACGGCCGTTTTCAGTTTGGCTTGCACGTGAGTCAGATTGTCCGATTTGAGTCCCAGAAGGGAGGCAGCGCTATTGGTAGCCTTGATGGTTGCCGATAATTCTCCGAGGGCTTCCTCGGTGGCTTTGATATGCCTGCTGCTGTCTGCCAGCTTCTCCATTGATTTTCTGGCTTCATCAAGCATCATTTTCTCTGTGAGATCATTGCGCTGTATTTGAGTTAAATTTACAGGGGCCATTAGTATTTTGAGATATGGGTTTGGAAAAACGCCACCGGGTCTGTTGCTTCGGGGACCTTCTTCTGGTTTTTAATCATTTTCATCATATTGCGCCGTTGTTGTTCCTCGGGCGAAATGTAGCGTGGGGCATCCTGAGCCATGAGTAGCAGCAAGGGGTAGGGCACTTGCCACAAGATGTAGCGCAGGCTCCAACCGGTTGCCGTGGCCACCTGCCATACTAAACCGAACGGGCTATGAGGGCCTTCTGTGTAGCCTTTTAACTCCCGCTTTCTGATGGGCTCAAACTCGGCTTCATCGGATTGATTAATTCCACCGAGTTGATAATAGTCTGAAAAGACTGTGGGTTGAGCATGGTGAGCAACTGGAACATGGACTCTTGCAAGAACAGGGGATGCACGCGCCAGCGAAGCCACCAGGCCACGAGGCGGTTGAGACATCGGCCCGTAAGTCTGCCACGAACGAGTGCGTAGGCCACTATGCGACTGATGGTGACGCCATGCTGCTGCATGAGGCGCATGTTTTGCTCGCAGTCATAGTCTTTTATTTCTGCGTAGGCGACGCCCATCGAGAGATAGAGGTTGGCTATGCGCATCAGTCCGCCCAGTCCGGGGGTACGCATCACCACGTGCATGGGTTTGCGCTTGCGGGTGAGGTACTTGAATGGGCGGACAGGAATTGCCACACCCATGTCAAGTATCAACGCCGACGCTTTCAGTTGTTCTTTCAGTCGGCTTTCCATCATTATCCTTCTGCTTCGGTTTGAGGAGGCACGATGCGGTAGCGGGCTTTTCCGGCTTCAGTCGGCTTGAGACACTTCACCGTACAGTCGTAGCTCAATACGCCACTCATGTTGATGGAGTCCGCCAGTTCACCGCTGAGGCGGGCACGCGGAATTTCGATAGTGTGGCCACTGACGCACTCTACCTTGAAAGCTCCTTCCAAGTCTTTGAATCCTTCGGGGGCTTCGTAAGCGCCGTCTACGCTGCTGATGGTGCCACCAAACAAGTCTTTACACATTTCGGGAATCAACTGAATCAGCTTGAAGCCGAAAGCGATGGTGCTCGGAGTGCTCACCAGTTCGTCCACCGCGCCGTCGTGCACTTGTGCTGCGTAAACAGGAGTTGTCTGTTTTGCTTCGCCTTTGGGTTGCAAACCATCTTGGCTGACCCAGCCGATTTCTTTACCATTGAACATGACTTTACCTACACCGTAGATGAGGCCGTTGTTTTCTTTTACTGCCATAATTTTGTTTATTAATTTAAGATAATTAAAAAAGTCGCCGTTTAATTAATATCAGGAGGAGGGCGGCAACGGCTATCTGCCCTGTCCTTATCCAAAACCATTGCCATGCTGAGGGCTGGCGAATCACCTGTGGCGGCACTTGGCTGACCGTGGTTGCGGTCTGCCGGCTGACGTGGGCAAGTTCCCGGCTCAGGAGGATGACTTGGCGTGCGAGGCTGTCGCAGGTGGCTGTGGCCTGTATGGAGTCGCCCGTGAGGCGCTTCACGCTGACCGTGGCCTGCCCGCTTCGGAAGCTAAATCCGGTTCCCACCGGTATCGCCTTCAACGTCCCGGCCGGAAACGTTGTGGTGGCGATGCTTGGCGGCACGGGCTGCTGTATTAGCGCGTACCCGTCCACCCGGTGCAGTGTGTCGCCGAGGTAGCTCTGCTCCACTTTCAGTGGTGCCTTGCAACTCGCTGCGCACAGGGCAATCAGTAGCCAGGCGGCAATCGCCTGCCTTCTCCACTGCCCGCCGCAGTTTGCCAAGTTCTTCTCTGATGGCATTGATTTCTTCTTTTAATGGTTCCACTATTTCGTCCATGACTATCTGCATGGCTTTTTTCACATTGTCCAGTTCGTTGCTGCGCACGTTGGAGTCGGCAGCACGGACGTCGGCTTTGAGTTTCTCCACTTCCTGCAGGTAGCGTTGCTTGTCGGTGTACACCTTGAAGCCTCCTACGCCTATGATGGCGGTGAGCAGCCCGCAGGCAAGTTTTGTATATTCCAGTGCATTCATACTTTTTCGTCTTTTCTCTCTTATAATAATGCCCATCCGGCTTCTACGTCCTCCATGAGGGCGGGGGTGCCGTTCTCCACCAGCGAGATGGCGGCGGCCAGGGCGCACAGGGTGTCGTGGTCGTCGGTGTCGGGCTGGTAGGAGGCGGGCACGTGCATGGTGGAACACACCCGGCGGATGTAGGCCGAAGTGTTGTTTTCGTGCGAGGGGGCCCAGCGGCTGATGAAGTCGGCCACCGTGCGGCAACCGTGCAGGCGGCTGTAGTTGCGCAGCAGTTTGAGGAGGGCGCGGTAGCCGTGGGCCATACTGGTGAACTGGCAGAACGAGCTGTCCTGCGAGGGGCGTATCTCGCCTTGCCACGGGGTGGCGGAGAGGCGGATGTTGCCGGGGTTGTTGTTCCTTAGTCCACGGGTCATGACCGGCCTCCTTTCCCTGCTTCCCCGATGGGGGAGTTATGATGAATCCTTGTCTGTATCATATCGGTTGCGATTTTGTTGCTGCAAACATACGATGTAGGGTGGAGGGGTGCAAAATAGTGTGTAACGCTTTCCAAACATTGCGTAGCGGTTGCGGTGTTGTGGGTAAGGGTTACACTGTTTTTTCCGTTTCAGGCGAGCATTGCCGTACTTCGCAGATGTAATTAAAAATCTCCTGATATGGAACAATTAATGAATGACTTACTGCGGCAGATTGCCGGGAAGATGGGAAACCTCGTAGAGGTGGTGGACGAAGATTATGGGCAGCTCGATGCCCTGAAGAATGGTGAACCGGTCTATCCGGTTGCTTTTCCGTGTGTATTGGTGGGCATCCCCGAAACGGTCTGGGGCAATCTGAAGGCCGACACGCAGCGCGGTGAACCTACGCTGAGCGTGCGTCTGGCTTTCGACTGCGGAGTGCAGCCGCCTGCCGACGGAAGCACGGCTGTGGAGCGTGCGGCGCAGCGCTACCAATTGGTGAAGCGCCTGAACGATGCAGTGCAGGGGTGGGGCTTCGAAGGTTGCCGTTCGGCGGCAGTGCGCACCAAGAGCGTGCAGACGGCGGCGCCGGGAGGCATCAAGGTGTACGAGCAGCAATATGCCGTCATGCTCATCGAGAGAGAGGTCAGAACAGTGTGAGCTGAGCATCCAGCTCGCTCTGCCGTGCCATGATGCGCGGGTCGGCGCTGGCGTTGATGATGTTGTAGAAGGTTTTTTCGCAGATGGGATACACTGGCCAGATGTAGCGGCGCAGGATTTCGCGGTTAGACAATCCGCTGCGCGCGTGTTCTTCGTATATACGAAGAACACGCGCGCAGCGGATTAGCTCATCCCGATGATGTTACGTCTCTTTTTCATAATCCGAAAGTTGATGTTAATCTGTTAGTTAGCTCTCTATTGCAAAGGTACCGAAAATGATGTACGCCTGCAAGAGGGAGGCGCAGGAATTTACCCGGTAGTAGTGGATGCACTACCCGGTAGTAGCGAGGCAACTACTATCGGGTAATGGAGACACTACTACCGGGTTGTTTTTTTACCGGGCGGGCAAGGTGCGGGCTATTGACCTGTTTCGCCTGTATTAGCCCGTATTCGGCATCATTCCGCACTTTATACAACTCCTTTCCCGACCGCCGGAGTACCTTTGCCCCGTCAGAAATCGCGAGACGACAAAGAAGCGGTGGCCGCCGGGACGACGTAACCGGGCGGCTCAATCGGTAAGAATGAGAATCGTCGGAAAGAAACAATGTAAAAGTCAAAAAGAAACAATGAGTGTAAAGTATTCCCTTGCTCTGATGAGCACCAAACCGGGCGTTGAGAATGCCCCGAAGAAGTATTACGCCAAGGCGCAAGCCGACGGCGAAGTAACCATGGATGAGATGGCGGACGACATCGCCTACGCCACCTCGCTGACCGATGGTGACGCGTTGAACGTTCTGCGCGCCCTCATCAAGCAGATGAACAAGAATCTGGCTAACGGCAAGATTGTACGTCTGGAGAATCTGGGTTCTTTCCAGATGCAGATATGCAGCAATGGCGCCGAGACCGAGAAGAAGTTCACCAGTGCAAATATTACCCGCGGACATATTCAGTTCCGACCGGGAAAGTCCGTAAAGGCCACCACCCGAGCCGGAGAAGGTGGACTGACCTTTCAACGGGTGCCCAAGAAAGGGGAGGCACCACTGAATCCCGGTGGGTCGGGAGGAGGCTCCGGAGAGGGGGGACTGGAGGAGGATCCTCTGGGGTGATGTATTGGTGATGTACTTTCTTTTGCCTTGATGCAAAAGAAAGATACCAAAGAAAAAATCAAGG
>OGIE01005238.1_pt1 | contig 11149 bp, 8 predicted proteins | sample 1571581 | NCBI WGS metagenome assembly OGIE01 (sample SAMEA2582021, study PRJEB24529) | metagenome | biome: Human gut stool | place: China | collected 2011
GAATACGAAGACTATATTTTTAAAATCAGACATCTACCTTATTCAAAATAAGGTGAAACAAAACCTAATTTTCTTAATCCGGCCGACACATCAGGATGAGACATAAATAAATTCCACAATAACTGACTCCTATAATTCTCAATCATGACGATAATAGGACCCTGGTCAATCGCCAAATATGAATCGGCATACCAGTTTTCTCTGGGATTAAATGCGTCTTTAAAACCATATTCTCCCCACAGATTATTCCCCTGAACCTCATAAAAATACCGTAAAGCATCAATGGAATACTCCGGGGTATATGGAACCGACGATAATGCTGCAGTCGGAGTTATCACACCTTTATCATTTGTCGGAGCATGTGCAGAATAACCGTTATTTCCATCGCTAGCCGTAAGCCCCCAACACTGACTGCCATATCCGGAATACCCCTTCGGATTTTCAATACAATATTGCCGGTTAATCAATGTATGTGCTTTCACTTGATTTTCATAATCGGCATATTTATCTTTCAGTCCTCTCGGGTCAAGTCCTAAATATGAATAATGAGAAAAAAACAACGGTCCCCCATACTCACTGCCTAAGGGAAGTTCAATGCCATAATAACTTTTCCCATTGACCATATCTCCGGAACGAGCCCACCCTTGGTGATAAACATCCGCATTTATCGAATACTTCGGTGCAGCCGCCGCCAGTATATAAGTAATCAGACACTCATTATAACCGCGTATCTCATGGTTCATTTCAAAACCATAATTCGGAGACCAATGCCAATATAAGACATTTCTTCCCTGTGTAAACCAAGTCCACTCTGCTTCATTCCAAAGAGTATCAATAATAACCCTAATTCGGGTTTCAACATCATTATTCCGGTTAAAATATTGTCGTGCCGTCAAAAGCCCCTCAAACATGAACGAACTCTCCACAATATCAGCTCCATTATCTTTCGGGCTGAAAGGTATAGTTTTACCGGTCGTCCCGTTTATCCAATGAGCCCACATACCATGATAACGTGTTGCCTTATTTTGAAGAAAATCTACCATCGTCAATAACCGTCCAACTCTCCCATCACCTCGTACTCCATACCCGTCACCTTCTTCAAAGCCTCGTGCGCCTTTCGCATCGTGTACTCCGGTGACATCTCCAACGGTTTCCCGTCCTTCGTATAAAAACTGCAAAGAATATCCACGGCAGGAATCTCGCTGAACGGATTCAGAAAAGCTGTCCGATAACGAGGTAACACGTACAAGTCACTCGACCCCGCTTCTATATAAGGAAACAAGCTCGAACCGTCAACACGCTCGCCACAAGTAAGGATATTATCCAGGTGATCAAGACTATTGATAATAAAATTCAACGTCTTCAATCGCCCGTCCGCCCCGGGGTACCTGAAATTGATCATCTCAATCCCATTCTCCGAAACGTAACGGATAATATCTTCCTTCGTGAAATCTTTGGCGTCTTTACCTAGAAAGCGAACCAAAGCATGTGGATTTAATGCGTATTCTGAATTCATACTTCTTTGTTTATAAAGATTTTATTTTTTTATCCCCTAAAAATAAACAAAAAAAGTACCAATTCAATGAACTTTACAAAGTTTATTAAACCGTAAATACACGAAGACCTGACGAAAGTAACTTCATTCAAGCAGAAGTTCCTTCGTCAGTCCATAATTTCTTAAATCACAAAAACTGATTATCGTCTGTCCAATTCGTTTAACGCAAAAGCATACGCCCCGAAAGCGATCGCCTTGCTGGTTCCCAGTTTAGTTACAAGCACCCCCATACGTTTCACGGGATCATACTCGACTGTATCCGTTGTACCGGGAACCACGATATGCTTCACCGTGGGAGTCAGGAACGCCTCCCGATCTACCGGGTCATTCAAGAAAAACGCTTTCATTTCCATGCGATCCGCCGGGGCTCCCTCGTACATACTCAACGTCCCATTCAACTCCCGCATCACAGCGGGCATCAGATATTTTTGTGCGGCCACGATACCACCGCCAATGACCACAATCCCGTCCACGACCGCATTCATCGAGGCAATCGCCTCTCCTAACACCTCTCCCGCATGCTCGAACGTCTCTTTCGCCGCAGCCGAATTTCCTTCCATGTTCCCTTCCGCAATCTCGAAAATATCTCTCGGGGTTAACTCCCGACTATCACCAGAAAGACGGGCATATTCCCGCTTGATTGCCCGGATAGAAATTCCTTCTTCCACCCCGTAAACAGGTTCCCGCTTATCCCGAAGTACCCAAACTTCTGCCGCCGCACCATTGTCCCCGAGAAAAAGCTCCCGATCTCGCACGACTCCCCCTCCGAACCCGGTTCCCAAAGTAATACCAATTAGATTTTTATACACTTTATTTCTTCCCGCATCCTGCAACATCCGGTTTACCTCCGGCAAAGCCCCGGCCAACGCCTCTCCGTAAGCGAACAAATCCCCGTCATTATTTATAAATACCGGAATTCCGAACTTGTTCTTCAAAAAAGCTCCTAATGCGACACCTCCCTGAAAAGCGGGCAGATTCTTCAAATCCCCGATAATCCCGTTCACGTAATCCGCGGGACCGGGAAAAGCGAAACTGATCGCCACCGGCTCTTCCGCCAACTTCATCTTGATAGCGGAGAAACCCGTCACCATCGTATCCAGACACTTTTCCAGATTCTTACCATTTGAAGGTAACGTGATCGGCTCCACGATCTCTTCGTTCGCCTGAATTGCCGAGAACACGAAGTTCGTACCCCCCGCATCCAACGTCATTACTATTCTTTTATCAAACTGATACATCACTTTTAGAGTTAAAAATTAAAAGATAAAAACTAAAAGAAAGGCCGGATCTAAAATCATGAAATCTAAAATTATTTAGCTTTAATTCCAACCGAACAATACAACAAATAGCACATGCAACCCAGAATCACGATCAGTGACCCGGCTTGACTACCAATAATATCCGTGCAATATCCCATCAATGGCGGGATCACCGCTCCCCCGAAAATCCCCGTCACCATCAAACCGGAAATCTCGTTGGCTTTCTCCGGACGAGCTTGAATAGCCATGGAGAAAATCAGGGAGAATATACTGGAACACGTGAAACCGATCAGAGCAACCAGTATCATGATCGGATATTGTCCCGACACGAAGAATAGTACGATCATCGCTACAATGGCAATTAAAATATTCACCCGGAAATACTTGCTTCCCGCCACGCGGGCCAACAGAAACGTTCCCACGAACGCACCGATCGTACGAAACGCGAAATAAACACTCGACCCCACGCCCGCATCAGCCACGGCAAAATGACAACGCTCGATCAACAACTTCGGGGCCACCGTGTTAATTCCCACGTCTACTCCCACGACAAACACGATACCCAAGAAAAGCAACAGAATTGTTCTATCCCGTAACAACCCGAAAGTCGCACCCCAGGAGGAAGTCTCTTGCTCCGGGGCTTCTTCCTTCACGTGTACCATCATCAACCATCCCATAGAAATCAAAGTTAGAAGCGCAAAAATCGGGAACAAATACTGCCAGTTACCCAACACCGTGGCAGCAAAACCAGCGATAAACGGTCCGCAGAAAGACGACACGGCTTTCAACACTTGCCCGGCAGTCAACGAACTCGCCAACACGTTTCCCTTCACCACGTTCGTCAACAACGGGTTCAACGATACCTGCAAAATGGTATTACCTATACCCAACAGGGCAAAAGCCACCAGACAGGTGTACAGATTATAATCAATAAAAGGAATTATCATTCCCACGATCGTTACCAACATACTCACTAACACGGTCTTCTTCCGACCGATCCGGTTCATAAAAATAGCTGCAGGAACAGCCAGCAACAAGAACCACAGGAAAACCATGGAAGGTAAAAAACCGGCCACCGTTTCGCTTAACCCGAAATCCGCCTGCACGTAACTGGTTGATATTCCAACCACATCGCAGAATCCCATGATAAAAAAACCGAACAACACAGGCAATAAAGCCTTAATACTCGTAGACTTTTCTTTCATAATATACAATTTAACACAAACAAAAAACACTAAAGAGGTGACGAATGTAAACAATTTCATTTTAATTTTCTAAAAATTTATAGCCTCATTTACTCCCGAAAACGTTAAAATATATACTCCTTGACATGAAATGGTACGTATTGACACCTGCCCCTCGCCCATGAATCACAACATTTATCATCATGAGATCAGTCAGAATTAAGGGAGAGTTACCAAAGAGATAAGGGTACAAAGACGCTCCAAAGACAGATCAAAGACGCTCTAGAAACGTCTTTGATACGTCTATCAAACATCTATAATTCTTTCATGTAAACTGATTACTCCCTAAACACACCCCAATCTCTAATGGAATTTACCATGAAATGGCTACACAACGGTATCGACCGACACAAACGAGAATTGCAATAACCGTTCGTTTATTCAGACAAAAATAAGCATTTTTTTATTAAGCATGTGTTTTTATCAAAAAATAGATTATCATCCATGCAAAACGAATAATATTTCGTTGTATATCAACACTTTCAAAAATCAAATAATTACATTAAATTATTTATTTTATTCAATATCTATATAGACTCTAAGACATACATGCAGTCATTTTTATACATATCTTTAAACGAACGTTTAATGATACAAATGCAAAGGCTTTACGATGCGTGAATACGGCGAAAATAGTACTATGAATCAAAACGATAATGTTAGCTTGAACTTCACCATGAACAAACATGACATGGGAGAAAAAGTCAAACGGGAAACCTTTGCTTACAATTTAACCCTCATTCTCTTGAAAGGAGAGGCTCGTATCGAAATTCCGGGAACCGGAAGCCACGATCTTCACCGAGAAGAACTCACTTTTATCCCGGCCGAGACAACCTATCAATTGAATATCACGAGGGATTGTCTGATTCTAGAAATTCGCTTCAAGGAGATCAGCAACCTATTCTGCAGGTTATTTTTCAAACACCTCACCACCCTTTGTAAGAATGTCACCTATCGTTTCATGCCCTTGCCGTCTTGCTCCGCCATGAAAGATTACATCGAGAAAGTCACCACGTTTATGAACGCCCGGGACGCAAGCATTTTAACCCCGGATTACGAATTATTCGTGATTCTCGGAGTTTACTATCCTCGTTCCACGATCGCCAACTTCCTTTATCCTTACCTACTGACGATAAAACCGTGAATACGGCATAACATCCCTTTTTACTTCACTTATCACCTTTTATTCCTAACATCAATAGATAAAATTACGTATCTTTGCAGCCCGGATAAAAAACGAGATACATTTTAACTATGAGATTCACGCACAAGCAAATATGGACTGTCACGTTCCCCATTTTAGTCAGTTTATTAATGGAACACCTAATAAACATGACCGACACCGCCTTTCTGGGAAGAGTCGGAGAAATTGAACTGGGAGCTTCGGCCTTAGCAGGCGTGTATTACATGGCTATTTACATGCTGGCGTTCGGGTTCAGTATCGGGGCGCAAATCCTTATCGGACGGCGCAACGGGGAAGGTAATTACAAAGAAATCGGCCCCATCTTTATCCAAGGCGTATTATTCCTACTGGGACTTGCCGCCATGATGTTCTTCGTTTCTCGCATTTATTCTCCATCGGTACTTCATTCGGTGATCGATTCGGAAGAGGTCTACGTGGCAACGAACAGTTACATGAAATGGCGGGTATTCGGGTTCTTTTTCTCGTTCGTCGCTGTCATGTTCCGGGCTTTCTTCGTGGGAATCACCACGACCCGCATACTCACGATCAACTCGCTCGTCATGGTTGGAACAAACGTCGTACTCAACTACCTTTTAATTTTCGGTAAATTCGGATTCCCGGCACTAGGCATCAGCGGTGCCGCTATCGGATCATCCGTGGCCGAACTGGTATCCATGCTCTTCTATATCACGTACACGTGGTACAAAGTAGATTGGCGAAAATACGCGCTTTTCAACTTGTCCAGTTTTAACCCGAAACTATTATCGGGTATACTCAACATTTCCGTGTGGACCATGATTCAATCTTTTCTGGCCATGGCCACCTGGTTCCTTTTCTTTATCGCCGTGGAACATCTGGGAGAACGCCCGCTAGCCGTATCGAATATCGTGCGTAGCGCCGCCATGTTCTTCTTCATGCCGGTTTCCGCCTTCGCCGCCACGACCAGCTCACTCGTGAGTAACCTGATCGGAGCCAACGCCGCCTCACAGGTATGGAACACCTGTCTCAAAACAATCAAAATGTGCTATCTGTTCGTGCTTTCCCTAGGCATCATTATCCTACTGGCACCCTCCACGTTCCTGAGAATATACACGGACGACCCGCAACTGATTCAGGCCACGATCTCCTCCCTCTTCGTGATGATGAGCGCCACGCTTCTCTCCACTCCCGGCAGTATACTATTTAATGCCGTGTCGGGAACGGGTAACACCCGCATGGCCCTATACATGGAGTTTGTCACACTGATTTTCTACGTGCTCTACATCATTTACATCGTATTCTACTTGAAAGTGGATATAGCCATCTGCTGGACCACGGAACACGCCTACTGGGGAATTCTCCTCCTCTTCGGCTTCTGGTACATGAAAAGCGGGAAATGGACAGGAAAGAAAATATGATAATGAGTCCATAAAGTCTATAAGGTCACGGATGTCCTTCGGACGTATTTGTCGGCAGCACTAGCTGCCGTTGACAGAGCGCCGGGGGGCCCACTGACTTTATAGACTTTATGGACTTTACAGACTCATTTATTAAACACCACATAAAACTCCCGCAAGTAAACCTGCTGCTCGGTCTGGCCCGTGTTCGTGAATCGGAGATATTTCACGGGAGAGGTTTCCCATTTACCATTCCAACGGTCACGAGTGTCCCGGGTTAAAGGCACTGTATGCCACGTCTCACCATCAGCGGATACTTCCATAAGTCCCCAGGTGATATCGTCTTTTATCCCAAGATCGATACGTGTACCGGGAATTAGGTAAGCCTCGTCAAATTCCAACTGGAAAGATGCTCCCGCCGGCCATTTCACGACTTCCAGCAACGGGGTAAAATGTATCCGGTTGGGATATACCTGTAAAGGAAGGTGATCCAGTTGCGGAATATTCGTGGTCTGCTTGCACGGGGAATAGTCAGCCAGCACAAGTAAATCAGTGCCGTTTTTCCGGTTAAAACGTTCCGTGGCCTCCGTGAAAATATCCAACACAAGAGGTTGCAATACTTTCGTCCCGGTCTTCACTCCCGGTTGATAAGGATTTGGGTTAAATTGGCGCTCCAACTCGTAGCTCCTTTTCCGTAAAGCCTTAACGTGATTATATTTCCGCAAGAACAACGCATTGTCGCCAACCTCCTCGGCTTTTAGCATAGTCAAAGCTTCTTGCCCGGCATCCCCTAAAATCTTGAACTGGTAGAGCCATGGGGTAATCTCTTTTATCAGAGCCTCATTCTCATCGTCTATCAACAGGAGATCAGCCGTTTCGGCTACCCGCTCGAATTCATCCCGCAAAACTTGGAAATCCCGCTCATCATAACGTCCCTCCCGATAACTCTTCATAAAACGTTCTGCCACGGGCTGGATCAGCACGGACTCTTCCCGACGGAAGCGATGAACATTTTCCCCCAAGTCGGAATTGTGCCGGGCAAAAACGGTAAAAGCATCCACGTTTTCCGGCATGATCGCACGGAGCGCCCGCTCCCATGACCGAGCACTATCATATTGTTGCATATTCCACGTATAATCAGCCACGCAATATATTGCCACCTTGGAAGCCTCGGCCCATTCCATGGGATTCGCCACGAATCCGGACACGCTTTTCGCTATCGTAGTCTCGTTACCGTACACCTCTCCCAGTAAAAGGTGATCCCGCACGTAATCGGAAACGGGGAAGTTCCACCAGATATAAGCCGGTCTTCGGATCACTTCCCGTACCCACTCGACATCTTCGAGGGTCATCGTGGCAATCACCCGATCACCCGTCCACATGATTTCCACGGAAGGATTCAACTTCGTACCCAAGGTCGTCAGGTAACCGCCTTCAAGGTTTACCCACGATTTGTTGTACTCGGTCGGGCACACAATCAAGGGAGTCACGTCCGGTTTCACCTGCACAAAATGATCGTCGATATAATTCAACAACTCCACCTGTCGCTCGGCTTTCGCTCCCTCCCCGGAAATATCATCAAAGAAAACGGCAAAAGAACGCACCCCCAAATCGTACATGTGCTCGAACTTGTCCATTAGCAAATCCCGGTCGGTCGTGTTCCATTGTATATCTTTCCCCGGATGAATAGCCCACACGAAATCAACCTCATTCTCATTCGCCACTTTCACCAGTTCCGCCAGACGGACCGCATCCTTTTCGGGATAAGGCTTCCGCCAGTTGGGAGAACTATGATAAGGATCATCCTTGGGACCATATATATAGGTATTCAATTTATTTTCCCCGTAAAACTGCAACTGTCGCAACCGGGCCTCGTGGCTCCAGGGCGTTCCGTAGAATCCCTCGACAACCCCACGGAAACGCACGTCAGGATAATCCCGGATCTCAACCTGAGGCAATTGATTATCCCGAAACAACTGCATAAAAGTACGCACGGCATAATACGTTCCCCGCTCATCATTCCCCGCAAGCGTGATTCCTTTCTTCGTTATCTCCAGATAATACCCCTCCAGCTGATTGGGAATCTGACATTTTCGGGCTTGCACGGCACGATCGCCCTTTTCCCCCACGTACAAGGGTAATCCTTTCGACGAGAGACAATCTCCCAAGAAGGCTTTCAACAACCTAATTGCTTGTGGATTAGCTTCCAATTCTCCTTCCAAGCGAAAAGAAACGGGAGTTATCACACCTTCTTCCTTCACGGTCATTTGCCGGGGAGTAGGTTGCACCTGAACATCTTGAGCCATGATTTTCACCTGTAACAACAAAAAACAGACGAAACACATCAGTAACTTTTCCATAATAAAACGTTTATTCGTAATTTTATAATAATTTAGTCATTATATAAGCCGGGCCAAACAACTCGGATTCCTCTTTTTCTTTCGAACTATACCCCATTTTTTCGTAAAAACCCACCGCTGTAAGGCTAGCGGACAGATGCACGAGGTGAACATGGCGACTCAAAGCAAAATCCTCGATCTGCCGCAGTAATCGTTCCCCGACCCGCCTTCCATGCACCTCCGGATCCACGTACAGGGCACACACCTCATCCCCTTCCAACCCGACTGTTCCCACGACTTTCCCGTTCTCCTCGGCTACAAACATAGCCCGGGTAGCCATCATGTCCCGAAGGTATGCAGGAGTAAACAAACCACACATATAATCAATCACCGAAGTCTCGTAATCCCGGCTATTCACAAACATCAAATTATTCCGGATCAGACGGGACACGGCTTCCGCATCCCGCTCGTCAAATTCCCTCACGATTATATCCATCATTTTCGATTCATCACGTTCATAATCTGAGTTCCCAAGCCAACCCGGTAACCTTGTGAAACGAAAACCACTTCACCTTCCGCATTCAACAAAACAATCAGAGGCAAGTTCTCTGCGTTTTGCAATTGCAAACAATCGCTTAAGCAACGAAGAAGGCTACCGTCCCGATCGCATCCCCACGCGATTGTCGAGGGGAAAGGACGGAAATCATCCCGTTTGAATTTTCCCTGATTCTCCGGATTACGGAACACGAAATATAACGGTATTCCCAACTGTTCAAAATCCCCTTTCATGCCACTCATATCACGTAACAAATGATTCGTGGGCTCTTTATCGGCTTCTATCAAAGCGATAGCCGTATATCCTTTCTCCGGGATACTCACATTCTCCAATTTCCCGGTTACTTCCGACATGTAAGACAATGGCAAAGAAACCTTCCCCAAAACTTTCGTTTCCTCCTCGCAAGCTTGGATATACATATCCAAATCCGTCTGCCTACCCGCCTCAACCTTGAAAGAAGTCAAGGTTGCCATCACCGCCCCGTCACCACGACGGTTGCCCGTGGAAAGGACATAGCTACCCTCTTCCAACTCTACCGGATTTGTAAATATTGTTTTGTATGAAGCCCCAACACCCATATCCACGTCGGCATTACTTCCCAGATCGATCGTGCGCACCCGTCCGTTCTCGATCTTTCCGATCGTGAAATTCAAGAAATATTTCGGATCTTTCACGGGTTCTCCCGCGTAATGTAACATCAGTTTACCCCTGGGAAGAGATTTTTCAGCCGTGAAATCAGCCGTGTGCCAATTCCCATCAATATAATATTCCGGTTTACCCGAGATAGTACTTAAACGAGCCGGTATTAGAAAGGTCCGGCAAACAGCCACGAAGAATATATCCCGGGATAACGCATCGGTTACTCCCGCCCGCAACACTCCAACGGGAGGAGTTGGAACTTTCGCCGGGTAATCGGTCACCCGAAACTCTCCTACCAGTCGCATGATTTCCCTTACCACAGCGCTCATCTCAATACTTCTGTCTGCAACTTCCAGTATTTTTTTCCCAAATGCCACGCGAATCGATTCCCGATAAGCCGTGATCAATTCATTCTGTATTCTCGGGTTCAATACATATTTCTGAAACATCCCGCTATCTATACCGGAATTCACTTGCACCAAATGCTGTAACCAAACTTCAGCCGGGGTGTCCTGCAAATCTTTTTCCGTCACGACATCCAACAACTGCATGGCCAACTCCTTATCCGGAGCCTGTCGAAACAATTTCTCGATCTCCAGATAATTTCCACGGGCCATTTCCACGTACCGGGTAAAACGAGCCGTATCGACCTTCAATTCTGCGGCGATTTCATGTGCCCGCCTTGCCGTCATGAATGTGGCGATATAAGCATTCCGCAAAGAATCCTCGTAAACAAACCGGTGATCATTCACGGCCCTTTCCTCGTCGGTTGTCAAGGCCTTGATATCTCTTTGTTCGGGCGGAACCAAGACAAATTGACCAGAAAAAGCGTCACCCGTCCTCTTATCCAATGTAATCACAAGGGTATCCTGCTGGTCCACGGGAAACCGGGCAAACCCGAGTTGTTCGCCTTTCGTGGCCCAAACCAGCAAATCACCTCGTGCCAGCGTCCTACAACCAGCATCATCACGGGTAATATCAAGGCTAACTTCCCTGGC
>OGIE01005239.1_pt1 | contig 11146 bp, 8 predicted proteins | sample 1571581 | NCBI WGS metagenome assembly OGIE01 (sample SAMEA2582021, study PRJEB24529) | metagenome | biome: Human gut stool | place: China | collected 2011
CAGAAAGGTATTCCTCACCCAGCCGGATCATCCAGTTCGCCATGTTCTGTCTGGTTATGGCAAGGCCATATCGGATGAATTCCTGCTCCAGACGATAGAGCGGAACTGCATTGGCATACTTTCCATTCATGATAGCCGCAGCGAGAGAAGCCGATACACGATGATTTAAAGTCTGATTTTGGCGATGATTGGAAAGCTTATTACAATCATTGAGTTCAAAGTATTTGCAGGGAAGGGAGTGCGAATTAAGGCTCACGTACTGCATGGCTATCATCGCCATTTCACACCTTCTGCAAAAACCAGTAGATCGTATACTCGCGTTTCTTTTTTCCAAAGCGCTCTGCTCTCATTTTCATCAGCAAAGCCAACGGTGCTGCTGCCAGTATCATATACCAGCCAAAACGCGCCACCAACATTGCACCAGAAATCAGACATGCAAGAAAAAGATTCCGGCACATTACTTCTGTAGAAGCATAATTATGTATTCTTTTGGTTTCAGGCGAAATCTGTACTGCGCTATACATATATTTCACACATTCTTCCCATTGCTTCTCGTCGTTGATTTCTACTGGAATATTATCATTTCTGTGTTTTGCGACAGCAACTGCAATTGCTGCTCTCTCTCCGCTCCATTCCATAAATTCTTTTTTCAAAGCTTTTTCTTTAGAGCGTATATAAATTTCAGCTGCTGCTTCCGACAAAAATAAACCGCATAAATAACTGAATACTCCAGCCACCAGCGTAATATATGGAAGTAAATCCTTATACTTTTCCCAAAGAGCAATATCTACATAACAGCCCAACACTGTCAGCACCACTACACTGCCAGGAAATGCATAGCCAAATAAATCATATAATGTCAAACGTTCTAACAGATCCTTCATTCACTTTCTCGTTCCTTTCTTTAGATTGGAAAAGGGCATCCATTTTGCCAGAATGCCCTCTCACTCACACTTTTTTCAGTCTGTCCAAAATCTCACTAATTTCCCACAACATCGTTGTAACATCTTTTTCTTTCTTGATAAAGCTTGCATCCATTCCGTTTTCTCGTACCCGTTTGATCCAGTCCAGAATATCTTCTTTATCGTAACCTGCCCGTTCTAGCGCATAATAAATATAAGCCAGTTCATTTTCCACATTCGTATTAAATATGATCGGATCATCGGAATTTACAGTTACCAATACATGATGTCTTGCGGTATTTGTTTTGCCGATTGGATTCATTTTGAAAATAGGATGCTCTTTAAATTCTGAAATTTCGCCAATCGTCAGATTTGATGTTGGGTTTGTTTCAATATAAATTCCTTTTTTTGCGATTTTTTCCATTAGATGTTCCTGTAAAAGCTGATATAAAGCTATCTCGTTTTCGTGTACCGGAACCAGTTCGATCTGTTTTCCACGTTTTACAAAGACAGGACAATAATTCGTAGAAAGAAGACGGTTTTCAGTCCAGGTCTCCGGTGCTACAAATGCTTCTTGTATGCCATAACGGCAATGTGGCGTTGATCCTGAATACACAGAATCATCATTTCCACATAAAAACTTCATTTGCTTCTTGTGTTCCTGCAAAAATTTCATCTTGTACGCCTGATACAGCATATGTACCGTAAGTCCCGTACCATGTGTTCCATATATTTTCTCCGCACACTTTAGAATGCGTTCTTCCAGAATTTCCAGCTGAATCGGAAGACTGACACCACCTATCACATTTTTTCCCCAAAGCCACAGCAAATTCTCCATGTATTCCATGATTGGAAGTGGGACCATCTCGTTGTCCATAACCCATTGACTTATATTAAGTCCAAGTGCTATTGCATGCCCAAGACGATCTCCCGGCTTGTAATGGAATTCATCTACAACTTCATCTATATGACGAAGTCCAGATAATACATGACGAAATTCTTCGCCTACATGATACGTAAACCCTATATTCTGTATTTCCGAATATATCTTTTTCACATTTTTCAAATTACCAGTATGAATATTTCCTGCAAAAACCGGCATTGTTGTTTGCCGGGAACGCATTCGATTGTAAGCAGACGAAAGCATCCAGGGTTCCATTGCTCTTTCATCTGACGCAGCATCAATTCCCACAATATATTCATTCAGCCGGGGAATACTTCCCCGTAATTCTTCAATTACTACTGCAATATTCATTAGCTTTTGCCGTAAAAACAACTTGTGGTACGAACCTCCTGCCAGATTGTCATCTATCCGTTTCCAGCAGGCATATCCGGAAATATCATCGAGATTTTCCGTCTTGATAAAATGGTACACAATCCCCAGTGTCGGTACTTTTATCGGTGTGCTCTGCTCCAACCGGACTGCGTCAGACTGAAGCAATTCCAGATAAGACGCATTCTCCTGGATTACCCGCTTTTCTTCTTTTTCCAAAAGTCTTTTTGTCTCCATCACCCCACAGACAGATTCCAGCATATACTTTCGAAAAACATATAACACGGAAAACAGCTGCTGGCTTAAATCATACTTTATATCATCCCTGCAGCGTTCAAATCGAAAACAATCCGGTAAAACTTTTCTAACCGCTGGTGCTATTCGGATTTCTAGTTTTCGTAGATTTGTTATCTTTCCCTGGGACCGGAAAATATCCAGCATAAAATCTTCCTGATTTAACACTTTCCTTGCTTTTATTTTTGCCTGGCCAAAATATTTTTGAAAATATGCCAGTCCCAAAATCAGCCTGTCCTGCTGGATGTTTGAAAAATAATGATTTTTTACCCGCAGATACTGCAAAAAGATTCTGGCAAATGCCGTATCCAGACTATGTTCTTTTACATATCTGCAGCACTGGTACAACAGAATAAACTCAGAGGATGTCATCAGTTCTATATACCAACTATATTCTTTGTATAAAAGAAAATCCATCTGAAACTGCTCCCGATTCGCTGCCGCTTTCCACAACGGCTCTGCAATCTGTCTCCATATTTCAATCAGCTCACGCTTTGATTCTGCAGCTTCACATGGTATTCCTGCATACAGAAACTGCATACTTCTATGTCCCGGCGCACCATAATATTCTTTTACCCAGGAAGAGAAACTTTTTCTCTTTTCCGGGTCTGTTTTCAGAAACTGTGCTGCAAAAAGCCGGAATAACATAACCGGAACATATGGCAAGCAAGACTCTTCATTTACAGGCTCTGCTGCAAGATTTACTCTGCTGATCCATAATGTTTCATAATCATATCCGGCATTAAAATGAAGGTGGTTCTCTGCCAGTCCACTTTGAAATACCTTAATCAAAAGCTTATCCGCCAAAGATATCTGTGGTTTCTGGGTAAACAATGCTGATTCATTGTATCCACACTCTACTGCAAATGCCGCTATAAGAATGTCAGGAACCATAAAACGGTTCAGTATATTCCAAATTTCCACTTTGTCAAAAACATAGTTTACCGGAAAAATGTCGTTCTTCAGCCCGGAATTCAAATTACTCCATGTCCGGATTGCTGCCACACCATCCCGGTAAGTAATCATGGAACCTGCTATCTTGAACAGCTGATGCAAATAGAATACTGCAATATTTTCCTCTTTTGGCATCTTTATTCCGCACTGTTCTTTTCTTTTTTGTATCTGTTCTATACAAACTGACAGTTCTTTCACCGGATAATACAAATCACACAATAGTTCAATATCATCGTAAGATTTTATACGGCCATGATTCTTCTGAGTCAGATATTCCACCAGGTTCCTGCATGCTGCTTTATAATCCTCATTTCTTTGAAGACGTTCTTCTGTCATGGAAATATTGTTTAGCCCCGGTTCTACAAATGCCTGATACGCACAATATTTTTCATAAAGGAAATCTTCTCTCTGTAAATATGGGTCCAGATACGGAAACAGCAACACATTAAGAATCTGATTAATACGAAACTGATTCATCATCTACCTCTTTTAACAACTTGCCAATATAGCGTTTCCCGCTTTCAGAAACTACCCTGTCAATATAACGCTGCATCGCAGCATCATCTCCGGATTCAATCGTTTCATCTAATAATTTTTTAATCTTCAAAAAAAGGTCATAATAATATGGCTGTACTTTACTCAAATTTCTCGCACTTTTATTTCGTACTGCTCCATATGCCCTGAGACTTTCTAGTTTCTTTGGTGAATAACGATGACCATTTTCATACCTTTTGAAAATCACTTTATATAGATAAAGCATCTGCACTTTTTTCATTGCACATACTACAAGTCCTACGGTAAAAGCATTTCTGACCTGCTCTTTTTCTCCATTCAGTATGATCATTTTTTCATTTGTTTTTTGAAAATCTGCCAACGCTCTCAACAATTTTTCTCTCAGAATACTATCCACTTCGGCAGACAAATTATAAATTTTTTCTACAATCAGCTTTAGATCGATCAGAATATCACTTGTCAATATTACCCAATCCGGGTCCTCTGTTCCCTGAATATAATTTTTTACATAATCCCTAATACCGCCAATCAGATATCGGATTTCGCCTGGCATTAGCATGATATTTTCCAATTTCGAAAGTGTCTCTAAAAATTTTTCCGGTTCATATGTACATGTACAGTCAAAAAAATCATCTGCTTTTATTACAAACGTTTCCAGAATTCTCAGTAAATCCTGAATACTGTCCTCCTCTTTTTCTTCAAACAACTTCGTTCTTATATCTGATGCCAGTTTTTCCGGTAAAACCTGAATTAGATCAAACAAGCTGTAACTGTCATAACTATTTACAACATGATCGATTACGACACTTACTGTAGTGTACAGTTCCCGTTTCGAATTTATCTCAAATTCTTCATCCCCAGCTTTATTTTCCCCGTTCTCTTCGTTCCCATCTATATATTCCGTTTCATCATCAATTTCAGTGGTCTTGTCATTGTCAATCACCAGTTTCATCCATTGATCAATCTGATCTTCAAACAATTCCGGTGTTAACTCCGATTCAAGATTCGGTTGGGATATTTTTCCTATTTCCAGTTTTGCCTGTTCCAGTAGGTCAAAATATTCCAGAGTCTCCTTGATATTTTCCCGCATTATGCCTTCTATTACATTCTGATAGGCATATGGCATCGATCCTGTATATATATAGCAAGCCTCCAGGTCGCGCTTTTCTACTAAATATAAGCCACCATAAACCAATGGCATTTTTTCTATCATCTGTCTCAGCCAGCTGCGATTACTGCTAAACGCATTTCGTATTGCTGAATATTTTCTGGCAGATGCATCTTTCTCACAACTTATGAAATCATAAAAATAATCCAGATCCTCTTTTTTTACATTCAATGTGCGCTCATAATTACCTGCCAAACGGTCAAGCAATGCCCTGTAGTGTGCAAAGTATTTTTCTGCTTCAAGATCATCACGAATCATTATTTTACCATCAAACGCATACTCATTTAATAACCGGCTCAGACCCGTAATTCCATGAATCCTCCGGCGATCCGTAATTCCACCGCTAAAACATTTTTCCAGAATGAGTAAAATATTTTCCAGAAACATAAATGCCGAATAAACCTGCAATATCAGTTTAACATGAAGTTCTTTATTCTTGCGCTCTCCCAAATTCCGGAAAAACTCTTCCAGAAACGGATAGTCAATATAAATATTCCAGCCATTGTGCTCCATTAATAATGTCTCATTTGTAAATTCATCCAGATCCCCTAACTCTACAGCAAGATCATGATTCGAATTCAACACTAACCGAAGGAAATGAATACAGGAATCAAAAAGTCTGCTTAAATTTATCTCCTCATCCAGGGTCAGCTTTTTCATTTCGCGGATCAGATTCTCGACCCCAAACCATGCATTACTGATCTGCCTGGAAGTACTGCCAAAGAAGTTTAAATAAAAATTCATGTCCTCTCCAGGTTTTGGACATATAAAATTATTGGGTCTTTTTGCCTGTGGCAGTTCCAGCAGCTCATCAATCAGACTTACTAATTTTTCTCCCAGACATGTTCCTTCTTCCAGACAAAACCTTTGTTTTTCCGTTGTGGTTTCATAAAGTTTCAAATAAAACCTGGTTGAAGTTGGCAGGATTTTTCCTAAATAGAGTTGTGCTGCATCATGAATAAGATTAAGATCTCCACCTTTATGCTGAACCAATTCCGGTATCTGGTCATGTCCATTATTCTTATTCAAATAGTATCTCCATTCTTTGGGCAGCTTTCCAATCTTGCTATCCAGATTATTTTCAATTACTTCCAAGGTCATTTCTTCATCTGCAGTCATAAGAACAATAATATTGGGATGTGATAAATACTTAATGATGACCGACATTAACTCACTGACCTTTTCCGGCGCAAGATCGACATCGTCAAAGATAAAATAGATTAACGGTGTAACTTTTTTTCCACGTTTTTCTTCTGCAAACCAGCGAATTGCTTTAATCCACTCATCCCATAATGTAATGATGGACTTTGTGAATTGATAATAATTTCTTGCCTGCTTTACTGAATTTCCCACCGCGAGATTATAAGACGTTTCATTTCCCGGATTATATTTTCCTGAAAAATATGATTCAACCAAATCATCCAGTTTATTGGACAACCAATCATCTTTCCGCTTTCCCGAAGTATATCCGCAGCCATCCCAGATATCATCTCCGTCACTTTCCCGGGAGCAGCTGTTTTTTATTCTTTTTTCAAGTTCAATGATCTGATCACGGACAATTGCCAGAATCCATCCCAAAACACTGCAATCATAAGGAATTGCCTCTGGTATGATAATTGGCAATACAACATCATCCGAATTTAACACATCTTCCTTTAATTTTTGCTGCAACGAAAAGATCACAGAAGTTTTTCCTGTACCACGTTTTCCAAAAATAGCAAATACATTATCATACATCATATTGTATTGATAATCTGCCAAAGCCTTTCCTTCCAATTTGGCAATTGCTTTTCTGTGACATTTTATTTTTTCCAGCAAAATTTCATAATTCGGAAACACATTTTCCATTTGTTCATCTGCCAAAAGTTTAATTCCAACTTTGTGCATTGGTGTAATATTCACAGATTCTTTTGTATTTTCGGTCATACGCCCTTCCCCCTTGTATATCAAAAGCCCAAACTATCCCCACCAATTCCGGCTAATCTCTTCATATAAATCTTCTAGTGTTTTCTTTTTTACTCCTACAAGAATTCCTGTTGTCTCCGGTATTTCGTATTTATGATTTTCATATGGTCTTTTCCAATTTGACTGCTTTGGCATCTCCAGTCTGACTGTCTGGTACTGACGACTCTTGAATGCCGGCATAGGAGCACTCTTTCCATACACCAGTTTTCTTTCGTACTTTGGACTTTCTCCAGAAGCTTTACTATACACAGCAACCTTCTGTGCGCTTTGCTTATGCTGGGTCTTATTTTTTGTCTCAAAATTTTGTAATATCATGCCTGTGCCCAAATTCATATCTCTTCTCAATTTTAGTCCTTCCTGTGAATGTGAATATACCGTTTCTTTATTATGGATATTTTATCCCAAACCATGTTATGCTAATCATTGGCGCACCTTTCGCCTCCCTTCTCCAAAATCATAAAAAGCACTCCTCCAAAAGAGAATCAGCGAACTCGCCTCTGCACCTCTCTGATACACCCAAACAAAAAAGCACCCACTTCAAGATAGCGTGGATGCCTAAGAATATATGCTTTTTACCATTTCCGTTTTTTTCACTATATTCAACCTCCTTTTTCAAAGCGGCCTACTCTTATTATATTTCTTTTTATGAAGTGTATACAAGAATGCTTTTTCATTTTTGTATACACCACTATACTATATCACATATACGTCGAAAACACAACTAAAGTTTTTCTTAAAATTTCAAAATAAAAATTTCAAAAATAGATTTCAGTGCTTATTAATAATCTTTTTCCATGCTGTCTTTTGCAAAAATATATTTATTATTCTCTACAAATAATGAATTAATCAAAAATGCACTTTTACCATCTTGATGCACCTTTATTGAAACGCAATACTTGCCAGATTCATTTAGTACTTTCTTCAAATCAAACACATATTTCCAATGCAAATATTCACCGTTTAGTATTCTTCCTTCTGCCACCGTTACACCATCAACCTCATTATTAACATACTGGTCTTCACGTGCAAACAATAATTTTTCCTTTTCAACAGACTCTGTGTAAATTACTTCCCCATCCATATTCCATATTTCTATATCCAGTCCATTATAGTTTTCTGATGATGTATTACAAATTTCCACTATACCATTAGCCTTATAACTTACATTAATTGTTGCTTTATTGTTCACAATATATATAGCAATTACAATATAACAGAGTCCCGCTACACATACCCCTTTCGCAATTTTTTTCCCTATCGCCAGAAGAATTTTCTTAATATCTTCTTTACTCTTATTTTTTACGTATTGCATAACAAAAAGAAGTCCAGCAAATGCACTCAAACACAAGAGGATAATTCCGTTCACTTTTTGACTTTCCGTTCCACAAATTGTAAATACTGGAATATATAAAAAGAATACAAAAATCATCATGATTGTATATATTCTAAGATCACTTAGTAAATACATGTATCTGTTGTCTGATTCCTGATCATATTGCTTATAATTTTGATCCAGCATATTGTATCTTTTTAGGTCACTTATTACATAGGACACTATATCTTTAAATATAATAAATGATGTTGATAATGCAAATAAAAAAAGTACTTGCAAATACCAGTATATTACCCCATGCTCTGGCCAAACATTTACTGAACTAATTGTCAGTTTAAATAAAAAAGCACACATCGTTCCTATTACCGCGACACTAGCAATAATTGCTCCCAATCTGGTTATTCTTCGTTGCTCTTTTTCAGGAGCATCTACTAATATCTCTTGCTGGTTTTCTTGCCGCATTTTATGTGTATCCCCTTTCTTCTTATGTTTCTTTTTACCCATATATACTTGTATGATGTTGTTAGAAGCAAACACAACATACTTCCTTTCTTTTTCTGTTTCGTGGTTTAATACATTCAGATACTGTGACTTTTGATGTTTTTTTGTAGCCTCGACTACTCGACAGGAGTGTATTGCCATCTCTTTTATCTGAATTGTTTATTAGCTGGATGTTGCCGGAGCGTTTGCTCTGAGTACTTATTTCAATCAAGTCTACGATGATAACTGCTGGTGGATATCACGGTATCAGACTTTATGAAAGGGAGGTACAACCTCATGATTTACGTAGGCATTGATATTGCCAAACTCAACCATTTCGCCGCCGCGATTTCTTCCGACGGCGAAATACTCATCGAGCCGTTCAAATTTTCTAATAACTATGATGGCTTCTATCTACTACTTTCTCATCTGGCACCACTTGACCAGAACAGTATCATCATAGGTCTTGAATCAACGGCACACTACGGTGACAACCTTGTTCGTTTTCTCATCAGCAAGGGCTTTAAAGTGTGTGTTCTCAACCCTATCCAGACTTCGTTCATGCGTAAAAATAATGTACGCAAAACGAAGACTGATAAAGTCGACACGTTTGTGATTGCTAAAACCCTTATGATGCAGGATTCCCTTCGGTTTATGGCCTTAGAGGATCTGGATTACATTGAGCTCAAAGAGCTCGGTAGATTCCGCCAGAAACTTGTGAAGCAGCGTACACGCTTAAAAATTCAGCTGACTTCCTATGTAGACCAGGCATTCCCGGAACTACAATACTTCTTTAAGTCTGGCTTGCATCAAAACTCTGTCTATGCCGTCCTTAAGGAGGCTCCGACACCCAACGCTATTGCTTCTATGCATTTGACCCATCTTGCTCACACCCTCGAAGTTGCTTCCCACGGCCATTTCGGTAAGGATAAAGCCAGAGAATTAAGAGTTCTCACACAGAAGTCTGTCGGTGTCGATGACAGTTCTCTATCTATTCAAATAACTCATACCATTGAACAGATCGAGTTACTGGATAGCCAACTTTTTTCTACAGAGCTTGAAATGGCAAATCTTGTCACCTGCCTGCACTCTGTAATTATGACCATTCCCGGAATTGGTGTCGTGAATGGCGGAATGATTCTTGGTGAGATTGGTGATATACACCGATTCTCTAATCCAAAGAAACTGCTTGCATTTGCTGGACTGGATCCGACCGTTTATCAGTCTGGAAACTTCCAGGCTCACAGAACCAGGATGTCCAAAAGAGGATCTAAAATGCTACGCTATGCCCTCATGAATGCAGCTCACAATGTCGTAAAAAACAATGCTACTTTCAAAGCTTATTATGATGCCAAGAGAGCAGAAGGCCGGACTCATTACAATGCCCTTGGGCGCTGTGCCGGCAAACTTGTCAGAGTCATCTGGAAGATGCTCACTGACGAAGTAGCATTTAACCTCGAATAAGAGGTCTGTATACCATAATCGATAAATTTTGAAAAAGGGCTTTTAGGGAGCTTTGTTAAAGTTACCCTTCTTTCTGCGAAACACGGAATTGAAATTTCCACCTAATTTATACTTGACTTTTCATAGCTGGTCTCCTCATTTGTATCTTTTCTCTTCCGCGCCTCATTATAGCGAACTCAAAAAAAACTGATATTTTTTTGAAAATTATCCATTAAACGATTTGCCATCTGCATCTCCTGACGTTCCATAAGAAACAAAATTTCTTCTTTAAGACTTGCCACACTGCGAGCAAGCTGGGCAGCCGGTATCGGGGAACGCAAATGTTCTTCCATATACTGAAGCATACGTTTCTCTGCAGCAATATCCCCTGGATGATTATTGAAATATTCAGTATATAACTTTCTCGTTTTGCTTTTTTCTTTCAATATCTTATCTTTATTAATACCACAATAAAACCACGCAGCACACAATTTATCAAAATAATCATAGGTCTCAATTTTTCTGATAAAATGTGTTGTAATTGCCTTTCCGCCCTCCCAGAAATCATAATATGCCTTCGCTATCTCTGCATAAATTGACTCCCATTCATATCCGCCTTGTAATAAAGATTCAAAAGATTCGGATGGGCTATAATCATCTTCTATAATATGCTTCCTTACAATATCCAGCAACAACGTTGCCATTTCAAAATATGGCCTCGGCTGCTCTGTAAATCCTCAATCATAAGTACCTTATCATAATACCATATCTTTGAGAAAATATCTCTCGGATCGCGCAATTCGCGCAACTCAAATTACTCA
>OGIE01005245.1_pt1 | contig 11131 bp, 10 predicted proteins | sample 1571581 | NCBI WGS metagenome assembly OGIE01 (sample SAMEA2582021, study PRJEB24529) | metagenome | biome: Human gut stool | place: China | collected 2011
TATAAAAAGATGGACGATGAACTGCGGGAGCAGACCTTTACTGATATTTATGACGATTCCATGTGGCTGATTAATCTCGTTGAAAACCTGTTGGCAGTTACGCGAATTGAAGGAGGACAGGTTAATCTGACTCGGAGTATAGAACTCATGGATGAGGTTGTTTCTGAAGCGCTGAAGCACATCAACAGAAAGAGTAAAGAACACACCATTCGTGTGAGCAGCGGCAAAGACTTTATCCTTGCACACATTGATGCGAAGCTGATCGTTCAGGTGATTATCAATCTGGTGGACAACGCCATCAAATATACCCCTGTCGGTTCGGTAATTAAAATACACACTGAGCAGAAGAATAAATTGGTTATCGTTTCAGTTGCCGATAATGGGCCTGGGATTCCAGATGAGCAGAAGCCTCGTGTTTTCGATATGTTTTATAGCGGAGCCAATAAAGTGGTCGACAGTCGCAGAAGCCTTGGATTGGGCTTGTCCCTCTGCAAGTCGATTGTGACCGCTCACGGCGGCACAATCTTTGTATCAGACAATCTGCCAAATGGCACTGTGTTTACATTTACATTACCCGCCGGGGAGGTAGAAATTCATGAATAAACCTTTGATATTAGTGGTTGAGGATGACCCGTCTGTGCGAAATCTCATTACAATCACTTTAAAAACAAATGATTATCGTTATCTGGCAGCACCTAGTGGTTCAGCAGCAATTATGGAGGCCACATCGCACAATCCTGAAATCATCTTACTGGATTTGGGCTTGCCGGATATGGATGGCGTTCAAGTCATTCAAACGGTTCGCTCTTGGTCCAATGTTCCGATTATTGTAATCAGCGCCCGAAGCGAGGATAACGATAAAATCAAGGCGCTGGATGCCGGAGCGGACGATTATTTGACAAAGCCCTTTTCGGTAGAAGAACTGCTGGCACGACTTCGGGTGACGCAGCGAAGACTCTCTCTGATGACGGCAGAGATGTTTACTGCCAGTTCTGTATTTGTGAATGGTAAGTTGAAAGTGGATTATGCCGGGGGATGCGCTTATCTGGATGAAAACGAACTTCACCTGACACCCATGGAGTATAAGCTGTTGTGTCTGCTGTCCAAGAATGTCGGCAAGGTACTGACCCATACCTTTATCACACAAAATATCTGGGGCCGCAGTTGGGATAACGATGTGGCTTCGCTGCGAGTATTTATGGCAACATTGCGAAAAAAACTGGAGCCAACAGAGGCGCCTCCACAATATATTCAAACACATATTGGTGTGGGCTACCGTATGATAAAAATAGAATAACGCTATGAGGACGGCCAGTGTTCTCTATGAAAAATAGACGATTGAGTTTCGGATTGCCCTAATCATTTTTTGTTATTTGGAAAGGAAATCAATACCACACTTGCTACATTTATTGAAAATGGACAAGGAAAAGGCGTTGTACGGCAAGACAGGTGGAGGATCAGCTTTTCATTGGAGAAAATGTCATGGTGGCACCGGTCTGTAAACAGAATGTAACAGGAAGAGTCGTTTATTTTCCGGAAAGAATGAAGCAGCTCATTTTCAAAAATGGTATTGTGGAAAATGCTTTCAACCCTAAATTTTCAAATGGAGCAATTATGGATATTGGAGTATATTGCGTTCATCCAATGGTAAAATTATTTGGCATGCCTGAGCAAATTGATGCAAGCGCCATTATTTTACCGGATAGTATAGACGGAGAAGGAACTATATCCCTTAAGTATAAGGATATGTTGGCAGATATAACCTATTCAAAAATTTCAAATGGTTTTACACCAAGTGAAATACAAGGTGAAAAAGGAGCAATTTTAATTGAAGCAATAGATAGTCCAAGACGTGTAATAGTTCGTTACAACGATGGAACTACAGAGGAAGTCTATAACGTAGAGTTAGACAATAATCTGGTATTTGAAGCGAAAGAGTGGGAGACAATGATAAATAGCCATGACTATAGTGATAAACATAGCAAATATTCACTTATGGCACTTCAAATTATGGACAAGGCAAGAGCAATTCAGGGGATAGTTTTCCCTGCAGATAAAAAACACTAACAATTTGTCGGAAAATCTGTTAGAATACTACAGGAAAAAAATTTAAAGAGGTATAAAAAATGTTAAACGCGAAGCAGGCAACAGTAAAATATTCAGAAGGAGGAATGGGAAAAACAACCATGCCATTAGGTAAAATGTTTGCATTGGCATTTATGGCAGGTATGTTTATTTCATTTGCAGGTGTTGCATCATCGGTTGCTGCAACAACAGTAGAAAATGCATCACTTGGAAAGTTAATAGCAGCATTAGTATTCCCGGCAGGACTTGCAATGGTAATACTAAACAATTCAGAACTTTTTACAGGAAACAACTTATTAATTATTTCAGTATTAGATAAACGCATCAAATTCTATTCAATGCTTAAAAACTGGATAGTAGTATATATTGGAAATTTTGTTGGTTCTATTTTTGTTACAGGTGGTTATGCATTAGGTCATGAATTTTCATTATTTAACAACGGTGTAGCAAAGAATATTATGACAACAGCAGTTGCAAAATGTAATCTTTCTTTTTCAGATGCATTTATTAAAGGTATATTCTGTAACATATTAGTATGTGTGGCAGTTATGATGGCACTTACTGCTGAAAGAGTATCAGGCAAAATTATGGCATTATTCTTACCGATTATGGTATTCGTTATTTCAGGGTTTGAGCATAGTGTTGCAAACATGAGTTATATAAGTGGTGGCTTATTAATCCACTCACAGTATGGTAGCCTTGGCTTAGATACAGCAGGTCTTACATGGTATAACTTTATAGTAAGTAACTTAGTTCCCGTTACACTTGGAAATATTGTTGGTGGCTTGTTTATTGGATTTATGTTTTGGTTTACTGCAAGAGATAAGAAATAATAAACATTGCAAAAACAAGTTCCCAAAGAAGTATTCCCATTTTTACGGAGAAGAAATTAAAATTATAATTTAAAAATATATACGCAAACAAGGCGAAAGATACAACAACACTAATTACAAAAATTCCTATATCAACCGGAAGAATAGATGTTTTGGTGTATGACGTATATAAATAAAATAGAGCAGGTGTTAAGATTAAACCGCAAACTAATCCTATGAATGAAGATAGGAAGTAGTTGCGGTTTTTCTTTCCGTAAATAAAATATCCCGGAACAATCCACAATAACATGGGAAAATATAAAAGTTTTAAATGTTCAAAAACACTTTCATTAATAGGGGAGAATAAACCTACAATTACATTTTTTCCCGACCAGTCATAAAAGAAGTGGAGAAGAGAGCCAAAAACAATTGTAAAAATAATGCCACTGATAATATATTTTTTGAAATTTTTATACATAAAGCCACCTTCAATTAAATTCATATTAACAGTGTATGTAGAAATAAGGGAAATATACTAAAGATAGGATAGAGTAAAAAAAAAGAGTGGACTAGAGGGGAGTCGAACCCCTGTCCAAAAATCCTTCCACCGTTCTTCTACTATCATAGTCAGTTATTTGACATTCCCTTAAGATAACGGGAACTAACACCCTTTACCTCTTAGTAGCTTCATAATGCTCCTAATTACTCAAAGCTTTGTAATTAGGGTTCCCTACGAAAGTCGATGCCAACTAACAAGCTGTAGGAGACTTATTAGTGACAGCTGCAACTAGGCAGCGTAAGCTAAATTATCTTCAGCGTTTAATTTTAAGTTGTGATTTAACGCATCTCCCTGCGGATAGCTTCACCAGATTCCAAATCCCTGTCGAAACCAGTACTAGCCCATAAATATTAAATTGTGCAAGTATTATGTTAAACTTTTAAGGCATAAAAGTCAATAATAAAAAAGTTACCAAATTGTAAAAAAACAAATATTTGTCTAATAAAAAAAAAGGAAAGCCAGGTAAAAAACCCTGTAAACAATAAAGAAAAATAAGAAATATTAATAAATTTAAGAACATATAGGAAAAAATAATAGCACAGGGAGAAAGGAGAAAAGATAACTGAGTCTTCAAAGAATACTCCAAATACAAACAACAACGGTTCAGTAAAAGCCACAGGTAATTCAAAAAATAGTGCTGCATCAAATGCTCCACATATAGGAGAAACAAATGGCATTTACGGTTGGCTATCAATATTGGGAATGGCATTAGCATTAAGTTTTTCATTCTAATACACATAATAAACACAACTTTTTGTTAATTTAAAATTATTATGATACAATAACTAAAAGTATAGCAGGAGGAATAATGGATATGTCAAAGTTGAAAATATTAGTTGTAGATGATGAAGCAAGAATGAGAAAATTAGTGAAAGATTTCCTTGTTAGAAAAGACTATGAAGTAATAGAAGCGGCTGATGGGGAAGAGGCTATTGACTTATTTGTTGAACATAATGATTTTGATTTAATTATATTGGATGTAATGATGCCAAAGATGGACGGCTGGGAAGTATGCAGGGAAATTAGAAAATTCTCAAAGATTCCAATTATTATGCTTACTGCAAAAAGTGAGGAAAGTGATGAATTATTAGGATTTGAATTAGGTGTGGATGAATATATTTCAAAACCTTTCAGTCCAAGGATTTTGGTGGCAAGAGTTGACGCAATTCTTAGAAGAACTAATAAGATTGACCAAAATGAAATTGAGCAGGCAGGAGATATTGAAATTAATAAGGCTGCACATTTAGTAAAAGTTCATGGAGAAATTGTAGACTTAAGTTTCAAGGAGTTTGAACTTCTTACATACTTTGTTGAAAATGAAGGTATAGCCTTATCAAGAGAAAAAATCTTAAATAATGTTTGGAATTACGATTATTTTGGCGATGCTAGAACAATCGATACTCACGTAAAGAAACTTAGAAGCAAATTAGGCGACTGTGGAAAATACATTCTTACTATTTGGGGAATGGGATACAAGTTCGAGGTAAATTAATGAAAAAATCAATAAGATATAAAATGGCTGCTTTAATAGTTATTATTATGACATTGTCAATGGCATCACTTGTAATATATAGCAGTCTTTTTATGGAGAAATATTATACGAAAACAAAACAGGATTCCATAAAGGAAGTTTATTACAAAATAAAGCAGGTTGTAAAAGAAGATAGTACATTTTCTGATGATTCAAGCACTAAGTCGGTAAATAAGACCTGTGAAAAGGCAGGGGCTACATCTATTGTAGTAGATGACTCTGGTAATGTTGTTTACGACTATGGTGCCGGTAAAATGCTTGAAGACAGATGGCGTGACATTATTTTTGGTCGAAATATTATGCAAAACAAGACACCTACTCTTGTGGAAAAAGGCAATGGGTATAAAATTCATTCCACAGTAGATAAGGAGTCTTCTGATAAATATTATGAATTAACCAGCACTTTGTCTAACGGTTATACAATAATGATTCGTATGTCAGTGGAAAGCTTTAAGGAAAGTATAAGTATTTCTAATAAATTTTATTTAGGTATAGGAGTTGTTGCAATATTAGTGGCAACAATAATTATTTTAATTGTAACCAGCAGATATACTAAACCACTGTTGGAGTTGGCAGATATTTCAAAGAGAATGTCGAATTTGGATTTTGATGTTAAGTACAAGGGGCATCATAATGACGAGTTAGGTGTTCTTGGAAACAGCATGAATGATATGTCGGATAAATTGGAGAAAGCCATTACTGATTTGAAGTCTGCTAATATTGAACTTCAAAAAGATATTGAAAAGAAAAATGAAATAGATGAAATGCGAAAAGAGTTTATCTCAAACGTATCTCATGAATTAAAAACACCAATTGCTTTAATACAGGGTTATGCTGAGGGGCTTCAGGACGGAATTACAGAAGATCCGGAAGATATGAAGTATTATTGTAATGTTATTATTGATGAGGCTTCCAAAATGAATAAGATGGTTAAGAACCTTCTTACATTAAACCAGTTAGAGTTTGGTGACACACATGTTAATCTGGAAAGATTTGATATTGTATCAGTAATTAAAGGTGTTATTGCTTCCCTTAAGATTAAGTTGGAAGAAAAGGATATTAATGTAACTTTTGATTATAATGAACCTTTATATGTATACGCAGATGAGTTCCAAATTGAGGAAGTAATTACTAATTATTTGAACAATGCAATCAATCATGTTGACGAAAACAAAATAATTAAAGTAGAAATTACTGAAAAAAATGGTATAGTAAGAGTAGCGGTTTTTAACACTGGAAAAAACATTCCGGAAAATGAACTGGAAAATATTTGGATTAAATTCTATAAAGTTGACAAAGCAAGAACAAGAGCCTACGGTGGAAACGGTATTGGACTTTCTATTGTTAAGGCAATAATGGACAGACATAATAAAGAATGTGGTGTTGTAAATAAAGAAAATGGAGTGGAATTTTGGTTCCAGTTAGACTGCAATAATTCAGAGGAGAGACTTGATTAATGATAGCAATTATTGATTATGATGCAGGAAACATTAAGAGTGTTGAAAAGGCATTTCAGTTTTTAGATCAGGATACTATTTTATCAAGAGACAGAGATGAAATACTTTCAGCAGACAAGGTTGTATTACCGGGAGTTGGTTCTTTTGGTGATGCAATGAAAAAATTAAAAGAATACAATTTAGTGAACACAATATATGATGTTGTGGATAAGAAGATTCCTTTTTTGGGAATATGTCTTGGACTTCAGTTATTGTTTGAAAGTAGTGAGGAGACACCGGGAGTGGCAGGTCTTGGAATTTTACCGGGAGAGATTGTTAAATTCCCTGAAACACCGGGCTTTAAAATTCCACATATTGGCTGGAATTCCCTAGAACTTACAAACAATGGCCGCCTATTTAAAGATATTGACCAGCAGGCGTATGTTTATTTTGTTCATTCTTATTATTTAAAAGCAAGAGAAGAGGAAATAGTAAAGGCAAAAACAAACTACATTACTGATTTTCATTCATCAGTTGAAAAAGACAATGTTTTTGCGTGCCAGTTTCATCCTGAAAAAAGTGGTGATGTTGGCTTGAAGATACTGGACAATTTTGCAAATATTTAAAGTAAGAATGGAGACAGAATATGCATACAAAGAGAATTATTCCATGTTTGGATATAAATAACAACAGAGTAGTTAAAGGGACTAATTTCGTCAATTTAAGGGATGCCGGAGATCCTGTTGAAGTAGCTAAGGCTTACAACAAAGCAGGGGCAGATGAGCTTGTTTTTTTGGATATAACAGCAACATCTGACCATAGAGCCACTGTTACCGAATTAGTTAGAAAGGTTGCGGAACAGGTATTTATTCCTTTTACAGTTGGTGGAGGAATTAGAACTGTTGATGACTTTAAGGCGCTTTTACGTGAGGGAGCTGACAAGATTTCAATTAATTCATCAGCTATAATGAATCCTAATTTAATAAGTGAAGCAGCGGACAAGTTTGGAAGTCAGTGCGTAGTTGTGGCAATTGATGCAAAGAGACGTGAGGATGGAAGTGGCTGGAACATTTTCAAAAACGGTGGCAGAATCGATATGGGAATTGATGCCGTTGAGTGGGCAATGAAGGCAAATGAACTTGGAGCAGGAGAGATTCTTCTTACAAGTATGGATTGTGACGGCATTAAGCAGGGTTATGACCTTGAATTAACAAGAACAATTGCAGAGAATGTTTCAATTCCTGTAATTGCATCAGGTGGCGCAGGAAAGGAAGAACATTTCTTAGAAGCATTAACAGATGGTAAAGCAGACGCAGCTCTTGCTGCATCATTGTTCCATTATAAGGAATTGGAAATAAGCGATTTAAAGAAATATCTAAACGAAAATGGGGTTTCTGTTAGATTATAACTATACTCAAATAGCTATACTTAAAAAAGAAAATAGTAATAGTTAAAGAAGAAAATAGTAATAGTTAATCAGACAGAAAAATAGTTAATTACAGAAGAGAGTGATACAAATGAAGTATTATTTTATAATTAATCCTATAAGTGGAAAAATTAACAAACAATTATTAGAAAAGAATATAAGAGAGGCGTGTCTTAAAAGACAGGTGCCTTACAAAGTTATGTACACAAAGAAAACAGGTGATGCACAGTATCTGGCAAAAAAAATACCTGATGAGGAATGTGTAGTTTTTTCCGTTGGTGGTGACGGTAATTTAAACGAAGTACTTAACGGAATTGCAAAATCTGAAAACAAGATTCTTGGAAATATTCCAACAGGCAGTGGAAATGATTTTGATAAAACCCTAAAGCAGTATCAAAATGGAATACTGAATATTGACTTAGGAAAAATCAATAACAGATTTTTTATAAATGTGGCGTGTCTTGGACTGGATGCAGATGTGGCAAATAACATATCATTTATAAGAAAGAAAAAATGGATTCCGGTTTCTCAAAGATACAATGCAAGTCTTGTATACTCCTATTTTAAATATAAGTTTAAGGACTTAAAAATAACAATGGGAGAAACTCAGGTAGAAAATTCTTGCACAATTCTTGCAGTTGGAAATGGACAGTATTATGGTGGCGGTTTTAGAATCGCACCTCATGCTTTATTGGAAGATGGTATGTTTGACATATATTTTGTTGAAAAATTGCCTAAACCTAAGATTATTCCAATTTTAATTAAACTGTTAAGAGGAAAACACGAAAATTCAGAGTACGTTACAAGATTTTCAGAAAACAAGATTATAATAGATACTGATGAGTTATGTACTTTTAATGTTGATGGAGAAAAAATGACGTCAAATCATTTTGAAATCATTAATATTCCAGGTGGCATAAAAGTATATAACGACAGGAATTTTATTGATGAAATTTTGCAGAAGGAAGAGAAAAAATAGTTTATCAGATAAATGAGGACAAATAATTTATTTTATAAATGATTCGGTTTATAAATGAGTACCAACAGATTGGTATATAAATTAGTACAAGAGGGAGTTTTTATGTCAATGATAACAAATGACTGGCTTGAGCCTTTAAGCAGTGAGTTTAGAAAAGGATATTACAGTCAGTTATACAATTTTGTAAAAGATGAATACAGTAAAACAGTTGTATATCCTCCCGCAGAGGATATTTTCAATGCATTTCATTTTACACCTTTAAAAGATGTAAAAGTTTTATTATTAGGGCAGGATCCTTACCATAATGAACACCAGGCACATGGGTTGTCTTTTTCAGTTCAGCCAGGACAGGATATTCCGCCATCTCTTGTAAATATTTACAAGGAATTACATGATGATTTAGGATGCTATATTCCAAATAACGGTTATTTGAAAAAATGGGCAGACCAGGGAGTTTTATTACTAAACACAGTTTTGACTGTTAGAGCACATCAGGCAAATTCTCATCAGGGACATGGTTGGGAACAGTTTACTGATGCGGTAATTCAGGCAGTTAATGCACAGGACAGACCAATTGTGTATATGTTGTGGGGAGCACCTGCAAGAAGAAAAAAAGCAATGCTCACTAACCCAAAACATTTGATTTTAGAAGCACCACATCCAAGCCCTTTATCAGCTTACAGAGGCTTTTTCGGATGTAAACATTTCAGTAAAACAAACGAATTTCTTGTTGCCAATGGTCTGGAACCAATCGACTGGCAGATAGAAAATATATAAGAAAAGAGGTAATGTGTAGTCAGGTAAAAGACACACAGTGATAACATGAATCAGAAAAACAATTTAGTAAAAAATGCATCCTTTCTGATGATTGCAGCTATGATCTCCAAGGTGATCGGTCTTCTGTACAAGAGTCCCCTTTCCAATATTATAGGAAGCCTTGGAATGGGCTATACAAGCCTTGCGCAGAATGCCTATATGATCCTTCTGATGATCGCATCCTTTAGTATTCCACAGGCGGTATCCAAGCTGATCTCCGAGCGTATTGCTCTGAAGGATTACAGAAATGCACATAAGTTCTTTAAGGGTGCCATGATCTATGCCATGGTGATTGGCGGAGTGGTCGGTTTATTCTGTCTCTTTGGAGCAGGGCTGATCATCCCTCAGAATCAGAAGGATGCAATTCCGGCACTTCAGATTCTGGCTCCGACGATTTTTTTGTCTGGTATCCTTGGAGTATTCAGAGGATATTTTCAGGCATACAGAAATATGATGCCAACATCTATCTCCCAGATCATTGAGCAGGTATTTAATGCGGCAGTCAGTCTTCTGGCAGCCTGGGGATTCATCAATGCATTTTCAGATGGAACAGAGAACAGCATTGCAAAATGGGGGGCAGCAGGTTCCACAGTAGGAACCGGAGCCGGAGTGGTGACTGCATTGGCATTCATGCTTCTGGTGTATGGTGTAAACCGCAGAAAAATCCTGCACCGGGTAGAGAGAGATCACAGACATCAGGAAGAGTCCTACAAAGAGATTTTTCGTGTGATTATCCTGGTTGTTTCGCCGATCATTCTCAGCGCCTTTGTTTATAATGTAAATGCTTATATCAATGGGTATCTTTTCTCGGATATTCTGGGAAGAAGAGGTGGAGATGCGGCACAGATTGGTATTTTATATGCAGAGTATGCTACTTACTTTATGACAATTATTAATATTCCTCTGACGCTGTCCAGTACGGCACCTACTTCCATGATTCCGGAAGTTTCCGCCCTGTATGCCACCGGAGACATTGAAGCGACCAGAGAGTGCATTGACCAGACCGTACAGCTTTCTATGGTAGTTTCCGCCCCATGTGCCATGGGACTGGCAGTGCTTGCACAGCCGATTGTATTTTTGCTTTACGGAAATTCCACAGGACTGGCAGCCAACCTGCTGATCCTTGGTTCTTTTTCGATCCTGCTCAATGGAATGTCAAATATTTCCAATGGAGTTCTGCAGGCAATCGGACAGCAGAGGATTCCGGTGATTACGGCAGCAATCGCACTGGTTGTGGATATTGTGGTAGTGGTAGTGCTGCTGTTTACTACAAACCTTGGAGTTTATGCACTGCTGATCGCAATGGTGATCTATTCTGTGGTTGTATGTGTGTTAAATGACAGAGCCATGAAGAAATATCTGCAGTATAAGAATCCATGGAAAGAAGGATATCTGTATCCTGTTCTTGCATCTGTTCCCATGGGAATTGTTGCAGGCTGTATCTGCTATGGACTGAACATTTTTGTAAAATCCAATTTCATTTGTCT
>OGIE01005250.1_pt1 | contig 11119 bp, 8 predicted proteins | sample 1571581 | NCBI WGS metagenome assembly OGIE01 (sample SAMEA2582021, study PRJEB24529) | metagenome | biome: Human gut stool | place: China | collected 2011
TAAAAGGTGATTTCTGGGAAGCTAACAGTGCTGCATGGAGAATTTGCGGTTCAGGTGACTTGTATGGCGGATATTACTCTGATGGCAATAGTAATTACGCTGGATACAATTCATGTATCAACTTCCTTACATGTCACGATGGATTTACAATGTATGATCTCTATTCTTACAATAATAAACACAATGAGGCAAATGGCTGGAATAATACCGATGGGGCAAATGACAATCGAAGCTGGAATTGTGGTATGGAAGGAGATACAAAAGATCCGGAAGTACTCAAATTACGTTACCGCATGATCAGAAATGCTTGTGCTATCTTAATGTGCAGCCGTGGAACGCCAATGTTCTTCTCAGGCGATGAATTCGGAAATACGAAGTTTGGAAATAATAACAGCTACTGTCAGGATAATGAAATCTCATGGATTGATTGGAGCTTATTAGAGAAGAATAAAGATTTATTTGAATTCTTTAAATTTATGATCGATTACCGAAAAAAACATCCAGTTATCCGCAAGAAACTGGACAATGCAGTTTGCGGAATGGAAGCAATGCATGCACACGATGTTAATGCAGAACGTATGGAAGTACCACAAAATGCAAAAACACTGGCAGTAAGCTTTGCAGGATATGACCGCAAAAAAGGAAAAGACGATCTTGTATATGTAGCAGTCAATGCTTATTGGGAAGAAGTAAAGATCACACTTCCAAACCTTGCAAATAATGGAGCATGGTACTTAAGTGTGGATACTTATGGAGATGAGAAAGGAAAGTACTTCTATCAAGAAGGAGAAGAGATTCGCATTGATCGTGAATATGTGATGAAACCTCGGTCTATTGTGGTGTTTACTGGACGAGAAATTTTAAGATAAATTTTAATTTTAAATTTGTAGTTGGCCAACTGTAGATTTTGAGTATATGATAAAAACTAAATAAGCAACCGAAAGCGCAGCGGTGGAATTTTGCTCACATTTTGAACAAATCGCTGATCCGCCCAATTTCCTACGAAAACTCGCGTTGAAAGTTACTGAACCCAGTAGTCTTTGACGCTCAGACATTCGTCCAATTGGGCTGCGAATTTGTTCAAAATATGGCAAAATTCCAATGCTGCGTTTTCGGTTGCTTATTTATTTTTTATCATATACCTGAAGTCTAAAGTGTGGACAATTACAAGATTGGAAAACTTAAGTGGTGTGTATGTTGAGTGTTATCGTTTTTCAATTTTTGTAGTGACAGACAGTGTTTATTATAAATACCAATACAGTAAAACATACACACCTACCAGTGGTTTCGATAACTGAAATTATTGAATATTATAAAAATGGTTATATGTCGGCGACCGTAGGAACACGCCTGCACTTAGCGAGTGGATGATCGTAAGATCATTCAGGAGCTTAGTACAGCTGCGTAGTGAGTCGAGCGAGAGCGCGTCGCAGACATATAACCATTTTTATAATATTCCACCAATAACTTCAGTTCATCAAACTACTTGCTAAAAATGCGGAGTTGCCCCGGATTCTTTGAAATATTTGTTTTTCTTTTATTTCCGTCACATACATGCAAGCTTACACTTCAAATCGATACTTTTTTTGCCTATAAATTTATGCTATGATTAAAGATAAGTGTATTTTGCAGCCATAAAATATACAGAATAAAGATGGAGGGAAGTTCATGTTTGACATTCAGCAGGAATTAAAGAAGCTTCCGGCAAAGCCTGGAGTTTATTTGATGCATAATAGCAAAGATGAGATCATTTACGTTGGAAAAGCGATCAAGTTATGTAATCGTGTGCGTCAGTATTTTCAAGACAGCCGGAATCTGTCTGTGAAGATTCAGCATATGGTAAAGAATGTTGCTTATTTTGAATATATCATCACGGATTCAGAACTGGAAGCTTTAGTGCTTGAGAACAATCTGATCAAAGAGCATCATCCAAAATATAATACAAAACTGAAAGATGACAAAGGCTATCCTTACATTAAAGTAACGGTCAATGAAGAATTTCCAAGGATCATGCTGGCAAGGAAGATGAAAGCAGATGGAGGAAAGTATTTCGGACCTTATACGAGCGCAGGAGCAGTAAATGATACGATCGAGCTGCTTCGCAAGATCTTTAAGATCCGTACCTGTAACCGAAGACTTCCAAAAGATACAGGGAGGGACAGGCCTTGTCTGTACTATCAGATCAAGCAGTGTGATGCACCATGCCAAGGATATATATCCAAGGAGGAATATGAAAAACAGATCGAAGAAACAATCAAGTTTCTAAATGGAAATTATAAACAGGTTGCAAAAATGCTTCAGGGGAAAATGCAAAAAGCATCGGATGAATTGGAATTTGAACAGGCAATGGAATACAGAGATCTGCTCAAGAGTATTGAGCGGATCATGGACCGTCAGAAGATCAATACGTATGCGTTTGAGGACCGTGACATTATTGCAATGGCACAGGATGATAAGGATGTTGTTGTATCTATTTTCTTTATCCGCCAAGGAAAGCTTCTTGGAAGAGAACATTTTCATATGGAAGCAGATGAGGAAAGTTCAAAGGAAGAAGTTTTAGGAGCTTTTGTCAAACAGTTTTATGCGGGGACACCTTATCTTCCAGGGGAAATCTTTCTGGAACATGATATTTCAGAAAAGGAGATCATTGAAGAATGGTTGTCAAAGAAACGAGGAGCAAAAGTACATTTTAAGATACCAGTGCGTGGGCAAAAACACAAGATGGTAGAGATGGCAAAGGAAAATGCCCAGAATGTATTAAGAATGGATCGTGAAAAGATCAAACGGGAAGAAAGAAGGACGATCGGGGCAGTTCATGAGATTGAAGAATTGCTCGGGATGGAAGGCTTGAATCGAATGGAAGCATTTGATATTTCTAATATCAGTGGATTTCAGACCGTAGCATCCATGGTCGTATTTGAAAGAGGAAAAGCAAGAAGAAGAGATTACCGTAAGTTTCGGTTAAGAACCATTGAAGGTCCGGATGACTATGCAAGTATGCAGGAAGTCCTTACAAGAAGATTTCTTCATGGAAAGAAAGAGTTGGAAGAACTGAAAGAACAAGGAAAAGACACTACACTTGGCAGTTTTACAAAATTTCCGGATATTCTGATGATGGATGGAGGAAAAGGACAGGTCAATGTTGCACTTCGTGTGCTGGATCATTTGGGACTTGATATTCCAGTATGTGGAATGGTCAAAGATGATGATCATAGAACGAGAGGCTTGTATTATAACAACGAGGAAATCATATTTGCGCCAAACAGCGAAGCATTTTTACTTGTGACAAGGATACAGGATGAAGCCCATCGTTTTGCGATCGAATATCACAGATCATTGCGTGCAAAAGGGCAAGTACATTCTGTTCTTGATGACATCAAAGGTGTTGGACCAAAGAGACGAAAAGAATTAATGAAGTATTTTAAAGATCTTGGACAGATCAAGACAGCAACAGTTACGGAACTTTTAAATGTTCCTGGCATGAATCAAAGTACTGCAGAGTCTATTTATGAGTTTTTTCACGATTCCAAGCAGTAAGGAAATATGTTAAAATAGAGAAAGAGACAGACAATCAAGGGTGCAGAAAGAGAGAAAGATTATGGATAAAGAGCATAGAGTATCAGTATATGATATGGTCAAGGAATTAAATTTAAAAGAAGTAACACCAGAGATCAATTCAAAAGAAGTTTACATTAAACAGGCAGAGATCAACCGTCCAGCATTACAGTTGGCAGGTTTTTTTGAAAATTTTGCACAGAATCGAGTTCAGATCATCGGAAAAGCAGAACACCTTTTTATTGAAGAGGTAGAAAAAGATGTTGAAAATGCGAAAAATATTTATAAAAGATTTATCGGAGCGGGAATTCCAGTTATCGTATTTTGCAGGAATCTGCATCCAAGTGAGATGATGATAAAAGTTGCGAAAGAGTATGGGGTACCGGTTTTGATATCTCAGGATGCGACATCTGAATTTATGGCAGAAGTGATCCGATGGCTGGGAACTGTATTGGCTCCAAGCATCACGATCCATGGAGTTTTGGTCGATGTATTTGGTGAAGGAATCCTGATCACAGGAGAGAGTGGAATTGGTAAGAGTGAAGCAGCTTTAGAGTTGATCCGAAGAGGACACCGTCTGGTATCTGATGACGTTGTAGAGATCAAGAGGGTCAGCAAGAAGTCATTGATCGGAACATCTCCGGAAGTTACAAGGTTCTTTATCGAACTGCGAGGAATCGGTATTATTGACGTTAAGAATCTGTATGGTGTTGAAAGCGTTAAGATGGAGCAGGAGATCAATCTGGTCATTCAGTTGGAAGACTGGAACAAAGATGCGGATTATGACCGCTTAGGATTAGAAGAGAAATACGTAGAATATCTTGGCAATAAAGTTGCAGCACATACACTGCCAATTCGTCCAGGGCGTAACTTGGCGATCATCGTAGAAGCAGCAGCGATCAACCACAGACAGAAGAAGATGGGATACAATGCCGCCGAAGAACTTTATAAACGTGTTACAGGTCAGATGGAGGACTAAATGATATGAAATATTTATATGGAATTGATATTGGTGGAACAACAGTAAAAATGGGCCTGTTTGGAGAAGATGGAACATTAAAAGAGAAATGGGAGATTAAGACAAGAACTGAGGAAAATGGAAAGAACATCCTGCCAGATATTGCACAGGCAGTGAATGATCACAGCAAGGCAAATGGTTTTGATAAGGAAGATGTGATCGGACTCGGAGTTGGAGTTCCAGGAGCTGTTCTTGAGTTTTCAAAAGTTAATGAATGTGTGAACCTTGGATGGGGAAGCGTTGATGTGGCAGGAGAATTGTCAAAGCTTACAGGATGTAAGGTAAAGGCAACGAATGATGCCAATGCAGCAGCCTTAGGAGAGATCTGGATGGGAGCAGCAGCAGATTATAACAGCGCGGTGATGATCACTCTTGGAACAGGAGTTGGAGGAGGGATCATTGTTGATGGCAAGATCATTGATGGAAGCCGTGGATATGGTGGAGAGATCGGTCATATGACTGTGGATCCTTTTGATGATCGTGTATGTAATTGTGGAAAGACAGGATGTCTGGAACTTTATGCATCTGCAACGGGAATTGTATATGAGACAAAGAAAGCATTAAAGGATTTTAAAGAAGCGACTACACTAAGAGACCTTGATGAAGTAACTGCAAAAGACATTTTTGATGCTGCTAAAGAAGGAGATACATTTGCCAAAGAACGGGTAGATGAACTTGGACAGAAATTAGCACTTGCAGCAGGGAATATCGCATTGATGGTCGACCCAGAAGTGTTTGTTATCGGTGGAGGCGTATCAAGAGCTGGACAGATCCTTTTAGATGCGGTCAATGCACATTTTAAGAAGTATACATTTGGAAAAGCACAGGAGACAGGATTTGTACTTGCGACTCTTGGAAATGATGCTGGAATTTATGGTGCAGCTAGTCTGATGCTTTCATAAGATGAAGAAATTTGGAATCCTGTGATATACAGGATTCCATCTTGCATTAATATTAAGAATGGAGAAATTATGGATACAAAGATTGATCAGTTAAAACAGATCATACCAGAAAAATATATTTTAAGACAGGAACCGATGAAAAATCATACAACATTCCGTATTGGGGGACCCGCCGATATTTTTGTGGCACCAGAGAATATGGAAGAGATCAAAGCGGTCAGTCGTTTTGCAAAAGAAGAGGGAATTCCATTATTTGTTTTAGGAAATGGGAGTAATCTTTTGGTCGCAGATGATGGAATGGATGGAATTGTTCTTCAGATTTACAAAAACTACAGTGGAATCGAAGTCCGTGGTAATGAACTTATCGTCAAAGCAGGAACTTTATTAAGTTCTACATCCAGAGCAGCACTCAATGAAGAATTGACTGGATTTGAGTTTGCAGGTGGAATTCCTGGAACATTTGGCGGAGCCGTCGTTATGAATGCTGGTGCATACGGTGGTGAGATGGTGCAGGTACTAAAAGAAGTGACAGTTCTTACAAAAGAAGGAGAGATCAAAACTCTGAAAGCAGAAGAATTAGAGCTTGGTTACCGTACAAGTAACGTTTTAAAGAATGAATACGTTGTCTTAGAAGGTGTGATCGCACTTAAGAAAGGAAATAAAGAAGAAATCAAAGCCAAAATGGATGAGTACGCATTAGCGAGAAAAACAAAGCAGCCATTAGAATATCCAAGTGCCGGAAGTACATTTAAACGTCCAGAAGGATATTTTGCCGGAAAATTGATTCAGGATGCAGGATTAAAGGGATATCAGGTGGGAGATGCACAGGTATCTGAAAAACACAGTGGTTTTGTGATCAACCGTGGAAATGCTACAGCATCCGATGTTATGCAGTTGATCAGTGACGTGAAAGATAAAGTAAAAGAACAGTTTGGAGTTACGATGGAGCCAGAAGTCAAACGTGTTGGAAGGTTCTAAAAAGGAGCAGTACAGATGAGATTTGTAATTGTAACAGGAATGTCAGGAGCAGGAAAAAGCAGTGCATTAAAGACATTAGAAGATGCTGGATATTTTTGTGTTGATAATCTTCCAGTGGCTTTACTTGATAAATTTGCAGAGATGTTGTTAGATGAAACTGCCAAGATTGAAAATGTTGCTCTTGGGATCGATATCCGTAATGGAAGAGGAATTGGCGAGTTAGCACACAAATTAAAAGAAATCGAGGCAGCGGGGATCAAGTATGAGATTCTCTATCTGAATGCAAGTAATCGTATTTTATTAAAACGCTATAAAGAGACAAGAAGAAATCATCCGCTGTCAAGAGATGGAAGAGTTGAGGATGGAATTGCAAAAGAGCGGGAGATCATGAAATTTCTGCAAGATCAGGCAACGTATGTGATCGATACTAGCCAGCTTCTGACAAGGGAGTTAAAAGAAGAGATCGATCGTATTTTTGTAGACGGAGAAGAAGGGGAACGGTTCCAGATTGCAGTTGTTTCTTTTGGATTTAAACATGGGATTCCTGCGGATGTAGATCTGGTATTTGATGTCAGATTTCTTCCAAATCCATACTATGATCTGAATCTGCGACCATTAACTGGAAATGACAAACCAATTCAGGATTTTGTGATGAAGCATGAAGAATCTGTGGAATTTCTTGATAAGTTAGATGATATGATGAGATTCTTGATCCCAAATTATATTAAAGAAGGCAAGTATAATCTTGTGATCGGAATCGGATGTACTGGAGGAAAGCATCGATCTGTTACGATCACGAATAAATTGGCAGAGAGATTAAAACAACTGCCATATTCTGTCAAAGTAGAGCATAGAGATATTATGAGGTAGGCAATGTCATTTTCAAGTAATATTAAAGAGGAATTATCAAGAAATGAAACCGGTGCCAGACATTGTAAGATTGCGGAGATCGCAGGATTCTTACGTTTTGGAGGGAATATCAGTCTAGAGCCAGAACATTATGAGATTCAGATCCAGACGGAGACGGTATCTGCTGCGAAACGTTTTTATAAACTTATCAAAGATGTGTTTGATATTCATGCGAAGATTGATGTTGGACGAAACGAATTTTTAAAAAGAAGTCGAAATTATACGATAAGTGTTGACAAGCATAATGATTGTGTTTTAATATTGAAAGCAGTGAAACTTTTAGATTCCAAAGAATTTGGACTTGTTTTACAGAACACATGTTGTAAGCGGGCATATATTCGAGGGGCTTTTCAGGCAGCTGGTTCCATGAGTGATCCAGAGAAGAATTATCATTTTGAAGTTGTATCTACTAATGTACAGACAGCAGAACAATTAAAAGAGGTCTTGAATTTTTTTGATTTAGATGCTAAAATTGTCTTGCGTAAAAAGTACTACGTGGTATACATGAAAGAAGGATCAAAGATTGTAGATGTGTTGAATATTATGGAAGCACACGTCGCATTGATGGAGCTGGAGAATGTAAGAATCCTGAAAGATATGCGTAATAAAGTAAACCGTCGTGTCAATTGCGAGACAGCGAATATTAATAAGACGGTTTCAGCCGCAGTCAAGCAGGTGGAAGACATTGAATATATTGATAAGCACAAAGGCCTCCGTTTTTTAGATCAAGGGTTGCAGGATATTGCAAGATTACGTCTGGAACACCCGGAAGCTACACTGAAAGAACTTGGAGATATGCTAGAACCGCCAGTAGGCAAGTCTGGTGTGAACCACCGGTTAAAGAAGATCGGCCGAATTGCGGAAGAGATAAGATTGGGAGGACAGGAATGATTTCAAAGAACGTCAAAGTGGAAGTAGCCTTAAGAGAAGAAGACAGACCAATAGCTTTTCTTGTACAGATGGCGAGCCAGTTTGAGAGCAAGATTTTATTCGAGACAGGGAATAAGCAAGTCAATGTAAAGAGTATGATGGGAATGATGAGTCTTGGATTAGACTTAGATCGTTTAGAGGATTTAACAGTCGTAGCTGACGGAGTCGATGAAGAAGAAGCAATCAGCAAGATTGAATATTATCTTACAAAAGGAGCATAGATACACATATCTGTGCTTTCATATATGCCGAAATAGCTCAGTTGGTAGAGCACTTCACTCGTAATGAAGGGGTCGCCGGTTCAAGTCCGGTTTTCGGCTTACATAACAAAGGATCAGGCAAATGCCTGATCCTTTGTTTGATTTGTATTAACCACCAAAATAAGAAAAATGCATATAATCTCTGCGGGATCCCCACAATCCACGATGAAAACCATATTTCTCGAGGATTTTAACCAATTTACAGTTCAAAGGAATTGAATAACGATTCTTCTTAGGTTTCCAGAAGGAACCAGCCAATACCTTTTTACCCTGGATCATATAGTTTTCATTGGAGTTAATATCAAAAGCTAATCCCTCACAATGTTCAGAACTGGAATTCTTACCACGCCAGCTGTAGCACCCGATCTCATGGATAGGGAAACGTTCTTTGCTCTTGTAGATTTCCTTAAACATTTCTTTGATAGAAGGTGCAAGCCCTTTGTTTACAGTGATACGGAATTTTCTTGTATATTTTTTCTTACCTTTCTTATCCCATACTTTTACTGTGATCGTTTTCATATGTTTCTTTGCCTGCTTAGCACTCTTATAGTCAGCATAATAAGACTTCTCAAAAGCACGGAGGCAGCGATTTTCATAAGATTCGTCTGCATAAGAATAGTAATCACAGTATTTTAGATAAGGTGTCATTGGACCATACAGTTTACCGCCATTAAAGTTCTTATATGCCTGAATTTTGTAGTAATAAGCAGTACCGTTTGTTAATTTCGTATGAGTATAAGATAAGTTGTTTCGACTTGTGAAAGTCTTTAATTTTGTGTAATTTCCATCTTCCTTTTTGGAATAATATACGATATACCCATCAGCCTCATCATTTTTTGCCCATGTGATCGTATTGATCTTTTTTTTCTTGGAAGAAGCACTTTTTACTTTTGTACCATTGATCGTAACCTGACAAGAAATATAATTAGAAAAATCCCCATAAAATGTTTCATCAATATATGTAGTGTATGGACGGATCTTGTAATAATATATTTTCCCTAGCTCAAGATTTTTTTGCGTATATGTTTGGAAAGATTCGTCATCATCATCGTACCACCAAGAACTTCTACTTTCATTAGATACAGTTTGGACTAACTCATAATTTCCATCAGGAGAAACACTTCGATAAATTTGATAACCATCACAATCATCAGATGCTTTCCATTTAACAGTAATACTATGCGAATTTCCAGTGCTGGCTTCCAAAGAAGAAGGAGCTGGCAATGGATTAATAATACATTTGCCTGCATAAGTGGTTACAGTTTTATATTCCTCATTATCTTCATAAGAAGCTTCTAATTTGTAATAATAAGGAACACCTTTTATAACATAGGTGTTTGTATAGGAATTGCCAGATACGGTATTTTCATAGCGATAAGAACCGTTTGGGGAAGTCGCTGAATAAATATCTACTTTAGAATAAGAAACTCCATCAGGTGCCTTCCATTGTATGGTTATATCATTACCATTTAATCCATAATAAGTAATAATTGGTGCAGCATTTTGATTTTCATTGGCAGAAACCTTCTTATCAAAGACAAAAAAACAGCTAAACATTAAAATAAATACCAAAAATATGTATAGATTCCTAAAAATTTGTTTTTTCAATTTATATTCCCCTTTCTTCATATATATTCTATACGGTTTCATTATAACATAAAAAAACCACAGTAATGCAAAAATCAATGAAAAATGCATACTGTGGTTTTTAATATTCTATTTTAGCTTACAAGTGTCGATACAGTAAATAGTATCTACTGATCCAGGAAACTAAATCTCAAATAAATCACTATAAGCTTTCAGTGCTCCATCAGTTTCATGTGCAAGTACACGTTTTGCAAGTACTTTACCAAGCTGAACACCTTCCTGGTCAAAGCTGTTTACATTCCAGATGAATCCCTGGAACATGATCTTGTTCTCGAAATGAGCTAACAGAGATCCAAGTGATTCAGGTGTTAACTGATCTCCGATGATGATACTTGATGGACGTCCACCTTCGAATTTCTTGTTGTTGTTTTCATCATCTTTACCACATGCGAAAGCAACGATCTGAGCTGCAACGTTAGCACATAACTTCTTCTGGCTTGTGCTTCCTTCGATCACAACATCTGTAGCAAGCTGGCTGTCTTTGAATCCAACAAACTGTAAAGGAACGATGTCGGTTCCCTGATGTAATAACTGATAGAAAGAATGCTGTCCGTTTGTACCAGGTTCTCCAAAGATGATAGGTCCTGTTACATAGTTTACAGGTTCTCCAAAACGGTTTACAGATTTACCATTAGATTCCATGTCACACTGCTGTAAATGTGCTGGGAAACGGCTTAATGCCTGAGAATATGGTAAAACAGCTGTTTCAGGATATCCCTGTACATTTCTTTCATAAACACCGATCAGGGCATCTAATAAGTCAGGGTTTGCTTTGATGTCTTTGTTAGTAGCAAGCTTGTCTTCTTCAGCCATACCATCAAGGATTCTTGCAAAGATTTCTGGTCCAAATGCAAGAGAAAGGATTACTCCACCTACGGCAGAAACAGAAGAGTAACGTCCACCGATAAAGTCATCCATGA
>OGIE01005251.1_pt1 | contig 11117 bp, 10 predicted proteins | sample 1571581 | NCBI WGS metagenome assembly OGIE01 (sample SAMEA2582021, study PRJEB24529) | metagenome | biome: Human gut stool | place: China | collected 2011
AATTCCTGCTGCCATGATGACAAGAGATGTCTTTTTCATGTAACAGTCCTCCTTTATCTGATGATTCTTCTCACACTCACTTGAAGACATCATAACACAAACCCCGTGGGTTTTCAATCAGACAAGTGCTTCCCCGCGTTTTTTAAGAAAATCGTAACTGTTATTTTACTTATATATTCTCGAATTTTTATTCATAATCTGCGAACTTCTTCTTTGTAATACCGGATTCTGTAAAACAGCTTTTTCTGTGTGGCAGGAAGCTTGAAAGCTGCGCTTTAAAGTTCGATCATGTCGATCAGTTTCTGAAGTTCGTTGATAAACATGGATGTGTGATATCCGTCAGCGGCTGCGTGGGCGATGTTGACGCAGAATGGCATTGTAAGTATCCCGTCATGCTCTGTGAACTTACCGCAGGTAATAATTGGAAACAGCATCGGGGTTCCGCTCTCTGTGTAGGCGGAATAACCAGTAAAGTTTAACCACGGCACCATGGAGATACAGTAAAAGTTCTGTGGCTGTCCCGGTTTTGCCTTTACGGCTTTTACGTCTTTGTAGGTCTCCATGTCATCTCTCATATTTTTATAGAAGGTTTTAAAGTCTTCCGTGTATCCGGTCCAGACATCGGAGAAGGTATGGTCATCCTCATGGAAGATCGTATAATTCGGATGAAGGATATCGTAGTATCCCGGATTTCCTTCCTTGTCCCGTCCCATGCGGAATTCTTTTGTCACTGCGATCTGTTTTGAGACACAGTAGACAAAGGCAGGATAAAACTTCAGTCCTTTTTCTTTTACCTGCTGGTGCAGCTTCGTGATATCTAAGGACACAGTCACACTGTAGCCGCATTTTAACAGGTTTGTATAATAATCATAATGGGAGTTTCTCTCCCAGGTGGTTCGGTCGATCGGTGTAAATTTCATATGAATCTCCTTTAAAAGTACCCGGATTTTCTTTTCTATAAAACTGGTAATTAACTTATATAAAAACAGAATCTTGCGTTTACAACGAATATTTAACTCCTAATACCAAACATTCTGCTGCCTGCAAGATCCCTTTACATTTTATACAATTCTTACCTTTCCAGTACTTCTGCCATGCATGTTTTTTTATTGCATACGACTCCATAATACAGGATTCTTTTCATCCCTTCCTGTCGAAACTCATATCCATAGTCTTTATCCTGTATCTGCTTTAACGCTTTTTGAACCATTTCTTTCTCATGGCCTGCTTCCGCATATTTCACTTCAATAACAATTCCTGTGCCAGAATTTGAGATCCGGATCGTAATATCACTGAATCCGTCCCCTGACTCCCGGTTGGATCTGACGATCCAGTCACTCTTATAACTCAGAATTCCAAGCAGGATTCCCTGATAAAAGTTTTCTTTCCGCGAGTGCTGTACAAAAGTGTCTCTGATACTGATCGTCTGTCTCATATATTCTGTAAATAGAGCTTCTACCTGTTCTGCATTTCCCGCTTCCAATGCGCTGCAGAATGAATCGGCCATCGTTCCATCGTTCTTTACATTTTTCTGGAACATTTGCAAAATATGTTCTGTGATGATGTTGCGGATCTCCTGATTTGGAATTGCCAGATCATATCGGTTTCCAACCGGTTCCCCTCTCTGCGTTAAATACCCTGTCATAAACAAAGTACTCCAGAGATTGTCCATAGATGAATACAATTCCTTATAGGTAAGTTCCTGATTAATATTTTTTTGAACCGAACCACCATTGACAAGAAGTTCCAGTTCTTCTTTCGTTACTCCCGTCTGATCTTCCAGTCCATCAATAAAGTGGTAGATCATTTCATTTCCGCTTGTATTCAGCCAATAATTCTGAGGCGGAAGATATGGATCTTCAATATGGTCACTGCAATAATTGATCACATCCCACGGACAATAAACATCCGCTTTTCCGAATCGGTATCCATCATACCAGTTCTTTACTGTTTCATAATCCGAATCCAATTCGTAATAGTGAAGCATATCTCTCACTTCATCGTCTGTAAAACCGAAATATTCATCAAATGCAACTTTTGTGATTGGAAATATCTTAAAATTATTAAGTCCTGTAAATATACTCTCCTTGGCGACACGCAGACACCCAGTCAGGACCGCAAATTTCAAACTATCATTTGTTTTCAGAACATTCTCAAATAAGTTCCGAATCAGCAATGCCATCTCGTCATAATATCCATTCTCATTTGCCTTTGCCAACGGAACATCATACTCATCAATAAGGACAATGACTTTTCTGCCATAGCTTCGTTCGAGCAATTCCGAAAGTTCCTTTAAACTGTATACAAGTGTATCCTGCGTCATACCGCGGTCCATTAATTCTTCAAACAGCTTTTTGTCAACATCACTGAGTTTCTGGCTATCCAGGGAAATAAATGCCCGCCTCGTCTCTGCATTCATGATTTTTACAAGGCTGCTGCAGGCACCTGAAAAATCACTGGCATTTACACCTTTCAGGCTGATGGAGATCACAGGAAACTGACCCATATATTTTTCACATAGTGCTGACTTCTGCGAAATATACAATCCCCGGAAAAGTTCAGGGTCCGCCCCAATTTCAAAGAAGCTGCGGAGCATACTCATATTCAATGATTTTCCGAAACGCCGCGGGCGTGTAAATAGGTTAGCCTTTCCCCACTGGCTCAAAAGCTGTTCGATCAATTTTGTTTTATCTACATAATAAAAATTATCTCTTCTTATTTCTTCGAAATTTTCGATTCCTACCGGAAGTTTCAAAAGCTCTGTCATATGTGTCTCCTCCTTTCCCTGTGCTGTTTTCTTCATTTTACCATCTGGCATTTGCACATGCAAGTTGAATCATTTCACTCCACTCGTATTCTGCCGGAATTTCCTGTTACAAAAAAGCACTCTCAGTACAGGCCGATTACGGTCTGTTCCAAGAGTGTCTCTGATGCATATTCCATATTTTGTTTTATACGATCTTACTTCCGTTCGCCGTCATCTTGAATTTCGCTCCGAGCATTTCACACGCGCGGCGGCACATGAGCATCCTCTGTAAGAAGATCTCGAAGTACTCCAGCATGGAGCAGATGTTTTCGTCGATCTTCAGGTTCAGGGTGATCACTTTCTTTTCCTCGTTTACCTTTAATTTTGCCTCTGTAACCGCATAGTTTACACGGTCGTGGATATCAAAGGATGCCACCTCCTTCTGGCGGACGCGATTTCTGCGTACATCCGTCTTGTCGGCGATGATAAGCGCCGCGGAGATCGGATCTACGGCTCCGCCCGTTGACTCATCATGGTTTCCGATCGCGGAGACGATGATCGCGCGGTCTGTGATCGGAAGATCCGTCTTTTCCAGGATCTGGGATGCCAGAAGGGCACCATACTCCGCATGGGCATGCCGGTTGATCGCATTTCCCATATCATGCATGAAACCGGCGATCTTCACCAGCTCGATATCGTGATCTGAGTAACCGAATTTCTTTAAGATCATTGCTGCCCGCTCCGCAACCATCGCGCAGTGCGCGTCCGAATGATCTGTAAATCCCATAGTCCCCAGATTGTCGTTTCCTTTTTTCAGGTAAGCTAAAACTTCCTCGTTTTTCTTGATTTCCTTATATGTCATATTCTTTTTCCTCTGCCGCAGTCGACCCAGCTCGTGACTGCTCTTTCTTTTTTCTCTCATTTTCACTTCTATAGCATATAGCAGAAAAAAGAAACGAACAATCACGCTCCGGTAAAAGAATGTAAAATCTGTGTAAAGTGTTGCTGTACACGAGTAGGAATTTTCTAAACTGAAAATCCCGTACAATACAGTGGTAGTAGTGGATTTTGCCGATTTGGAATGCGAAGCATCGGCAAAATCAGTTACTGTTTGCGCAAGGCGCGAACAATAACTGTAAAGTTCTTCTTGACATATGTACGAAATCGTACTATGATTCTACGTACGATTTCGTACATCAACAGCTGCAAAACTGTCGATAGGAAACACATGAATTTTCCCTCGGGCAGACACAGTAAAAAAACTGAAAGGGTACACAATGAATATTTCACTTTCCGACCACTTTACCTATAAAAAACTCCTGCGGTTCACGTTTCCGTCTATCGTCATGATGATTTTAACGTCCATCTACGGTGTTGTGGACGGTGTTTTCGTCTCGAACTTTGTGGGTTCCGAGGCCTTCGCCTCCATCAATATCATTATGCCGTTTCTCATGATCCTCGGTGCCATCGGCTTTATGACCGGCAGCGGCGGCAGTGCCCTGGTGGCTCTGACCTTTGGAACCGGGAATAAAAAAAAGGCAAAGGAGATCTTTTCCCTCCTCGTCTACGTTCTGATCGCGGTGGGCTTCCTCTTTACGGTAGGCGGCGAGATCCTTTTAGCCCCGATGGCAAAACTCTTAGGCGCTGATGAGATACTCCTCCCCTACTGCGTCCGTTACGGCCGGATCATCCTGCTGGCTCTGATTCCCTTCATGCTGCAGAATGTATTCCAGAGCTTTCTCGTTGTTGCGGAACGCCCGCAGCTAGGACTCCTGATCACCATCGCGTCAGGACTCACAAATATGATCCTCGATGCGTATTTTATCGCCGTTTTGCGTCTTGGCGTCGTGGGCGCTGCCACCGCAACGGCGCTCAGCCAGTCCATCGGCGGACTGATTCCTCTGCTCTACTTTATCTTTCCGAACAAAAGCCGACTCCGTCTCGGAAAGACCCATATGGACTTTAGTGCCCTGTTGAAGTCCTGTACAAACGGCGCTTCCGAGTTTATGACGAACATCTCCATGTCCATCGTAAACATGCTTTACAACTGGCAGCTCATGCGCCTTTCCGGTTCCGACGGTGTTGCCGTATACGGTGTCATCATGTACGTGAGCTTTATCTTTGCAGCGCTCTTTATCGGCTACTCTATGGGAAGTGCCCCGATCGTGGGCTATCACTGCGGTGCAGGAAATAAGAGCGAGTTAAAGAATCTGCTCGGAAAAAGCTTCCGGCTGATTCTGACCTTCCAGATCATCCTGACGATCGTGGCAGAAGCGGGTGCCCCGTTTCTTGCGGGAATTTTCGTCCGCTATAACACGAACCTCTTAGACATGACGGTCCATGCATTCCGCTCATACTCGATTTCTTTCCTGTTCATGGGCTTCAGTATCTACGCATCTTCCTTCTTTACGGCACTCAACGACGGATTCGTCTCCGCTGTGATCTCCTTCTGCCGTACCATGATCTTTGAAACAGGGGCCGTCATCATCCTGCCGTTTTTCCTCGGTGTCTCCGGGATCTGGTATTCCATCATCGCGGCGGAATTTATGGCGGTATGCCTGTCGCTCTTCTTCCTGATCCGGAAGGCAAAGAAGTACGGATACACATAGACTGATAGCCCGTGCAGGCGGATGCAAAGCCCTGCACTGCCCCCCATACACTTATATTTTCAGGAGATCTGCCATGTACTCTGCATTTAAAGAATTCTACAACCTGCTCAGCCAGGTCGACAGTGCCTACCATGACGCTGCATTAAAGCTCGGTCTCACGGACAGCGAGCTTGATATTCTCTACTCTCTCAACGAACACGGCTCCGGCTGCAATCAAAGTATTTTTTACAAAGAGACCGGCACCACAAAATCCACGATCAACTCCGCGGTACGCAGGATGGAACAGGCCGGCTATCTGTATCTGAAACCCGGAACTGGGAGGAACACCTGTGTTTTTCTCACGGAAAAAGGAGAGGAACTCATGAAAAATACCGCCCATCGCCTGATCGCCATCGAAAATGCGATTTTTGAGAGCTGGTCTCCCGAGGAGCAGCAGCTCTTCATGAAACTGAACCGGGATTTCGCAGCTAAATTCATGGAGGAGACGAAAACCTTATAAGCTCTGCTAAAGCAGAATGTGCCTTTTGTGTAATAGGAAATTCCGAGGAATCCCTATTACGCAAAAATCAGCGCCTCTGAAACATGTTTTCAGGCGCTGATCTTTTACGTCTATATGATCTGAAATTAGAACTGTCTCATAAGATTTACCATCTCGATCGCGGAAAGTGCACAGTCATATCCCTTATTTCCACCTTTGCTTCCGGCACGGGCGATGGCCTGCTCAATGTTCTCGGTTGTCAGGACGCCGAAGAGTACCGGCATCTTCTCTGCCAATCCCACCTGAGCGATTCCCTTGGAGACCTCACTGCACACATAATCGTAGTGTGTGGTATCCCCCCGGATCACAGCGCCGACGCAGATGATCGCGTCGTACTTGCCGGACTTTGCCATGGCAGATGCCGCAACCGGGATCTCGAACGCCCCCGGAACCCAGGCCGCCGTGATATTTTCTTCCTCCACACCGTGGCGGACAAGTCCGTCAACTGCTCCGCCTAAAAGCTTATTTACGATGATCTCGTTGAAACGGGAAGCTACGATCCCCACTTTCATGCCTTCCGGTGCTACAACTTTTCCTTCTAATACTTTGATCTCTTTCATGATGTTTCTCCTTTTCTTATGCTTACTGCTATTCAGAAGTCTTCATAATTACATGCAAAATTCTATTTCCAATTGCCCATCACTTCCATCCGTGCGGGATGCATGCCCGTAGATCTGTGCGGGATGCATGCCCGTAGATCTGTGCCGCCTGCGCGGCTGTAATCATCTCAGCACTTCCGTCCGTGCGGGATGCATGCCGCCGGTGTGCAGGACTTTCCATTCTATCACACTTTGATTTTCGTAAAGATGTGTCCCATCTTGTCCTGCTTCGTCTTCAGATAGAAGCTGTCGTACTGCTGCGGATCGATCTCGATCGGCACGCGCTCATGGATCTCAAGTCCGAAGCCGGAAAGTCCGTAGATCTTCTCCGGATTGTTCGTGAGAAGTCTTAAGGACTTCACGCCGAGATCCCTTAAGATCTGTGCCCCGATCCAGTATTCCCTGAGATCCGGAGCAAAACCAAGCTTGATATTGGCCTCCACCGTGTCAAAGCCCTGCTCCTGAAGCACATACGTCTTCAGTTTGTTGATCAGACCGATGCCGCGGCCTTCCTGGCGCATGTAGAGGATGATGCCACGGCCTTCCGCCTCCACCTGGCGCATCGCGGTCTGGAGCTGTTTTCCGCAGTCACAGCGCATGGAACCGAACACATCTCCGGTCAGGCACTCGGAATGCACGCGGCAGAGCACATCCTCACCGTCCCCGATATCACCCTTCACAAGCGCCACATGGTGCTCGCCGGTAATATCGTTCACATAGCCATAGATCTTAAAGTGTCCGTACTGGGTCGGCATGTCCGCGCAGGCCTCCTGCACCACATGTTTTTCATGGACACGGCAGTAATCCTGCAGTTCCTTGATCGTGATAAATTTCAGTCCGTACTCCTTCGCCAGCTTCCACAGATTCGTGGTCCGCATCATGGTTCCGTCTTCCTCCATGATCTCACAGCACACGCCGCACTCGGAAAGTCCCGCCAGACGCATGAGGTCCACAGTTGCCTCGGTATGGCCGTTTCTCACGAGTACTCCGCCCCGTCTTGCTACAAGCGGGAATACGTGTCCCGGTCTTCTGAGATCCTGGGGCTTTGTCGCCGGGTCCACGCATTTCATCATCGTGTAGGAGCGCTCCGCCGCGGAAATTCCTGTTGTCGTGTCCACATGGTCAATGGAGACCGTGAATGCCGTGCAGTGGTTATCCGTGTTCTCGGATACCATCTGCGGAAGTCCCAGCCGCTCTGCCACTGCCGCGCTCATCGGCGTACAGATCAGTCCCTTTGCGTGACTTGCCATAAAATTGATATTTGCCTGTGTCGCGAACTCTGCCGCGCAGATCATATCTCCCTCATTCTCCCGGTCCTGGTCATCTGTCACGAGAATGATCTTTCCCGCCCGCAGATCTTCGATTGCTTCTTCGATTGTGTTGTATTGCTCGTTCATATTTTCCTGCCTTTCCAGAGCCTTTTATTAAAAGTTTTCTTTCAGCAGGATTCCTACTGCTGAAACTTTAACCGCTTTGATCTCATATTTTCTGGATGTTTCTAAATATCTTCAAAGCATCTGTTTTAAAATCCATATTTCTGAAGGAACTCCATGCTGAGACCGGAATTTCCTTTCGTGCTGTCCCCGGCATCCTTGCCGTCCTCCGCTTTTCCCCGGTATGCACCGGAATTTCTTCCGATATCCACAAATTTCTGAATATATTTCCCCACAATGTCGTTTTCCAGATTGACCGGATCCCCCGCTTTTTTCTTCAAAAGCGTTGTCTCCTCGCCGGTATGTGGGATCACCGACACTGAAAAGTTCCGCTTTGTCACCGCCGCCACCGTGAGGCTGATCCCGTCGATGCAGATTGAACCTTTTTCCACGATCAGATCCAGGATCTTATCTGTACATGCGATCGTGACCCAGACTGCATTCTCTTCCCGTCTCATCGATTCGATCTGACCGGTTCCGTCAATGTGACCGGAAACAATATGACCGCCGAACCGGCCGTCTGCCGCCATGGCCCGCTCCAGATTTACATAACTTCCATCCTGCAGTGCTCCGAGGCTGCTTCTCCTCACTGTCTCCGCCATCACGTCGGCGGAAAACTCGTTATTTTTCATATTCGTGACCGTAAGGCAGACACCATTGACCGCGATGCTGTCACCGATCTTTGTTCCTTCCAGGACTTTTTTCGCTTTTACCGTCAGCGTGCCGGAATTTCCGCGCAGGGAAAGTGCCTTCACCTGTCCGAGTTCTTCTACGATCCCTGTAAACATGCCCTTACTTCCTTTCCCATTTTCAATCTACCGAATATCTGAGCATCAGATCATCCCCGATCGTCTCCATCTGTCTCAACGTCAGCTTCACAGCTTCCGCCGGATGCGCCACACCGATCCCGGAAACCGGAGTCTTCGCACCGGCACCGCCGAAAATCTTCGGAGCGATAAACGCGCAGATCTCGTTTACGATCCCGGCTGACAGCGCCGCGTCATTTAAGGTACCTCCGCCCTCTAAAAGCACGCTGTCGATGCCCTGTTTTCCGAGATATTCCATAAGCTTCCCAAGATCCACACGCCCGTCTGCGTCCGGAACCGACACAGTCTCCACGCCGGCCGCGTGAAGCTGTTCCGCTTTCTTTTCCGCTTCTTTACAGCCTTCCCCGGAATGCTCCCCCGCATACGCTACGATGGTCCGGTACTCCTTTGCCGTCTTCACGATCTGTGAATCCATCGGGATTCGGAGTCCGCTGTCGCAGATGATCCGCACCGGACTCTTCAGCCCGGGGATCCGGACGTTTAACATCGGATCGTCTGCCAGGACCGTGCCGATCCCAGCCATGATCCCCATATACTGGTGGCGCAGCTCCTGCACCTTTTTCCTTGCGCTTTCTCCTGTGATCCACTTGGAGTCGCCGGTCCGCGCAGCGATCTTTCCGTCCGCCGTCATGGCGTATTTCATGACCACATAGGGGGTTTTCTTTGTGATGTAATGAAAGAATACCGGATTTAACGCATCGCATTCCTCCCGCATAAAGTCCTCTTCCACCCGGACTCCCGCTGCTCTTAGGATCGCCGCTCCTTTTCCTGCTACCAGGGGATTCGGATCTCTTGAACCGATCACAACTCTTGCGATCTTCTGCTCGAGGATCGCCTCCGTGCAGGGCGGTGTCTTTCCGTAATGGCAGCACGGCTCCAACGTCACATAGAGTGTCGCGCCCTCCGCACTTTCCGTGAGCGATGCAATGGCGTTTCGCTCCGCGTGAAGTTTTCCGCACCGCTCATGATAACCTTCCCCTATGATCCTTCCATTTTTCACGATCACAGCTCCCACGAGGGGATTCGGGCTCGTCCAGCCAAGTCCCCCCTTTGCAAGCTCAATGGCCCGCAGCATATAATCCCGGTCCGTCATCTTTTTCACTCCTCTTTCCGCAAACCTGCCTTACAGGCGCAATCAGAAAGTTCCATAGGAATTTTCTGTTAAAAAACCTGTAAAGTAGATGCCTACAGGGTTTTCCATATTCGGTCCGTTGTTTCATCCGGAAATATAAATTTCCGTTATTCCCAGCTTTTCCCGGATCCTTTTCATTAAAAAAGCCCTGAAACAGTTTCCTATTCCAGAGCTACTGATCCGATCTTCCGTGATCCGGAATTCCTCGATCCCGTCCTCTTTTTCGAGTACCGGATCACTTCCGCATATCACAAACAAACCTGAAATTCTTCTTTCATCCAGACTATACTGTCGGCCCCGGAATCTCACCGGATCATGCCTCTCGGCTCGCGGGCTTTACCGCCGGTAGGGACTTGCACCCTGCCCTGAAGACTTATTATTGAATTGTCCTATCGCTGACCGTCATTTTCATCAGCGGTTGTTTACAATATACTCCCGTTCTCTGTATTTGTAAAGTATTTTCGATGGGAATTTTTGTCATTGCCAGACAATATTTCCAGACAGCCCAATCCATATCCCTGACCGGCTCCACAGTCCAGAAAGATCTTATCGTCCCTTATGATCATATCTCCCGCGTACTGTGTTCCATATTTGAATGTCGGCGTGTGTCCCACTACGGCAGTCATTCCCTCCGGAAGCCGGTTATCCGAATCCGGTGATTCATAGCGGTTTAAAAGGACATCATAATCCGCTGTTTTTCTTTTCCCACCGGGATCTTTTTGCACTGCCAGAAGTTCTTTTTTCATTTCATCATCCGGCGCTCCGTGAACCAACACATACTTCCTGCCGCAGATCTCCATGACTTCCCATAACGGCATCGTTCCGATAAACTCCAGAACCTTCCTGCGTCCTGTCTCTGACAGCATATTCATCTGCCTGATGATCCCCGCCCCGTCTCCGGCCACCCAGGACCGCATCGTGGAATCCGGGATCCCGGCCGCGCGGTCTGTTCCAAAATACTGTAAAAGCCGCTGTTCATGATTTCCCCTCAGTGCCAGAATATTCTTATGTTCCATCACAAAGCGCAAAAGTCCCAGGGAATCCGGTCCTTTCGCCACAAGATCCCCCAGGATCACCATCCGGTCCGCATCCTCAAACCGGATCTTTTCCAGTATTTGCAGAAAAGGAATAAAATATCCGTGAACGTCGCTCATCAGATACAGGTTCCCGCTCATGCCGCTGTCTCCGGGCCATACACATAGAGACGGTCCCCTTCCACATTCACGTAGCCTT
>OGIE01005263.1_pt1 | contig 11099 bp, 10 predicted proteins | sample 1571581 | NCBI WGS metagenome assembly OGIE01 (sample SAMEA2582021, study PRJEB24529) | metagenome | biome: Human gut stool | place: China | collected 2011
CAACTAATTCATTCTTGTTCATCGAAATTTCCTCCTATAATAAAACGATGTTTCCCGAACACCTCCGCTTCCACATACATCGCTCTTTGCACGGGCAAAGTGAACCACGCGATATTCAATCGAGGTTCCGGTTCACAAGCCCCAAGATATTTCCATTCACCATCAACCCAAACCTCGATCCAAGCGTGATTATCATCACAATGCGCCCAACGGGACGTGTATATCTGGCGAGCGGGAATACCCACGGCTCGCAACGCGGCCAGCGTGAAAACCGACTCTTCCCCACATCGTCCGTAAGCTCGTTGCCTCGTGGCCAAAGGTGAAGAAGTCCGGGCGTTGGTCGGTTTGTATATCACGTTCTCATGACACCAATGATTGACTTCTAGCGCTGCTTTCTCCATTGACCCGCAAGCTGCCACCCGTTCCTTCAACTCCTCGTAAAAAACCACCCGAGCCGAGTCCAGATTCTCTTTTCCCCCTCTCACCGGAAGCACGAAATGCCGGAATATTTCCTCGGGAACAGCCTTTCCCCAAGGCATTTCTTCCCGGGCGCGGAAAGCCAGACGTACATTTTCTAACAGAAACTCCCCTCCCGAAAAAGAGATATCAATCAAAGGCGAATAGGCATAAAGAAACATCAAAGCTTCTCGTTCCTTCACGGTCATGGAAGAATCAAATACTGCATACAAATTTCCAGGAATATTTCCCAAAATTTCTTGCTTCTTCTGAAAATCCTCTTCTACCATCTTCCGATAAGTAGAATCAGTTATAAAATGCTTTTCCTCGCACGCGTACAACAGCGGTATGACCAGTAATAAAAACAGAACACGTTTCATTTCATTTATTATTATTGAGTATTCATCCAATAAATTATTCCCCCAAGTACCAAAAGCCCCCAAATGACAGTGAACACGATTTTCAGGGTACTGTAAGGACGATTTCCAGTAACTTCCCCGGTTCTCCCGTTCACGAAAAAATGGTACATCTTTTTTCCATACGAATAAGAGGACATGTATACAGGCAACAAAATCAATTTGAACTTGATATTATCAAACCGGGTATCCCTTGATAATATCCGTTGCCTGTCGCCCCCGATATCCCGCCGAATAGCAGAATCAATTTCCGCTGCCATCTTGCCTTGAGCGATGTCAAAACCTTGTGTCAGATTAATAATATACTTTTCAGTCACGAAGCCACTCAAAAACCTATCATCCATTTCCACGAGGTTCTCCGTGTCCCAATTTTCAATTTCCGCCACGACTTGCGAGGCGATTAACTTGGAGGCGGGAACCATCACGTCATCAAAGAAGAGGGATATATGACCGCTACGAAATGTCCATCTGGTACGGGTCTCCGTGCGTCGATTCTTCCCCGTACCCACCGTAACGGTATAGGTAACCCCACGTTGCCCCGTGTACCCCGTTTCCGTTTGTGCATCATACGTCCAACAAGGAATATACACCCCTTGTAGATTCTCCGAACAACGAGCTCTTTCTTTCAGGTTATCAGGAGCGAACCATAACTTCCGCAACCAACGGTACAGACAAGCGTCAATCTCCTTACCGGAAACCTGAAACGGCAGCAAGTAAGACGGTTTAATCAACCGTTCGTAGTGAGCATCAGCTTCTATTAAAGGTGTGCCGCAATAAGGACACTCCATGGATTTCATATTTTCATCGAATGTAGATTCCGCACCACATTTCCGGCATTTGATCACATGCGTGTTCTGCGTGTTAATTTCCTCGAAATAGTGAATGTACTGCATGTAGTCCAATTCGTTGACATTCTCCACCACATTCGTCTCTATCGGGGTATCCGACCCGCAATACTCGCAATGCAAAAACGCCGTTCCCGGTTCATACTTCAAGGCAGCCCCGCAACATTCGCACTGATATGTTTCACTGGCTTTCCTGCTATTTTCCGATTCCTCCGTCATATTTTATCACTATTGGGGAAGCGGGGGAGGCATCAGCGTCCACAAACTTTGCAAATCCACTTGATTACCTGCCGGAACCCATTCAGACAATCCCTTTTTCCATACTAGAGACTCCCGATTTAACATCTGTTTTTCAACCAAATCCCCCAGTTGCACCAGATTATACGGCCCGGACTGTTGCCCGTCAATAGCCACGTAATACAGGACTTCTCCCGGTAATGGCGGGGGTGTATCCTGTTCGTTTTGCTTTCCCGACGAGTTCATCATATTCTGGGTCATCTGTTGGGCCATGGCGATACCCGCTCCAAGCCCCACCCCCATTCCTGCCGTCCCGGAAGGATTTTCGGCAGCAGCTTCCATAGCCTTGGCAGCCTTTAATTTGGTCAATTTATCCAAATCAATTTTCTCCAGACGACTAAGCTCGAATATCTCTTTTTTCACCTCGTCCGGCATGGAAATATTCTCTATCAAAAATTTGGTAACTTCCATCCCGTAAGCGGCAAAATCACCCTGCATATAACCAAATATCGTATCCGACAACTCGTTCAGGTTGGACGCATAACTCTCGATCGGTAAATTAGACTCTCCCGTGGCATCGGAAAAACGAGTAACTATAATGCTCTTCAACTGTTCGGCAATATTCTGGGTTGTAAACGATTGGTTCGTTCCCACGATTTCCCGGATAAAGACAGGAGCGTCCGTAATCTTGAACGAGTACATCCCAAAAGCCCGGATTTCAACCATACCAAATCGCTTATCGCTCAGAATGATTGCATTCTTTGTCCCCCATTTCTGATCAATAAAGTTTTTCGTGTTCACAAAATACACTTCAGCCTTGAACGGACTGTTGAAACCGTATTTCCATCCTTTCAGCGTACTCAATATCGGGAGATTCTCCGTGTTGAGCGTGTAGGTACCCGGAGAAAAAATATCCGCCACCTGTCCTTCATTAATAAAGACTGCCATCTGTCCTTCCCGGACAATGAGTTTTGCATTATTTTTTATCTCGTTACCATATCTCTCGAAGCGATACACGATTGTGTCCTGAGTATTATCCAGAAATTCAATAATGTCTATAAACTCACCTCTAAGTTTATCAAAAAGCCCCATGTATTTAATTTTAGTGTTATTATAAATCACCTCAAATATATACTTTTTTACAATGTTTTCCCGCGATATTGGTTCATAAAATATATAATGCAGTGCTATCGACATGCAAAATCCATAAAATCAGCGATATTTTCTAGACTACATTCATTGATAGCCTTGGCTATCGAGAACAAAGTGCCTGCGGGCGCGAATATCTTATAAACTTTATAGACTTTACAAACTTTCGACTAAAAAAGTTCACTATTTTCGCGTTATGGACTCTAAAGAACAAATAATCCGGGAATTCGAGGTTCAAACCGTCCCGCTAAGCCCGGAAACACACCGGCAACTAGCTGATATCCTCGTGCGTTTTGAACTGGAAAAAGGGGAAATCTTTCTTCGGGAAGGAGAAATATGCAAGTATTACAGCATCGTCGCACAAGGTATGATTCGTTTGTTCTACAACAAAGGCGGACGGGACCTCACAGAACATTTCTCCTACGAAAAAGGTATGTTCGTATCCCTGGAAAGTTATTTCCGTCAAATTCCCAGCTACTTGATTATCGAGGCTCTTGAACCCACGATCATATACTCCCTCCCGCACGACAAATTTCAATCTCTTATCCGGGTAAACCGTGAAGTGGAACACATGTATTGTAAAATGCTTGAGAACTCTTTGATCGAATCACAACAGAAAGCCGATGCCTGCCGCTTCGAAACAGCCAGAGAACGCTATCACCGCCTTGCAACGGAACATCCCGAAGTTGTGAAACGAGCCCCACTCATCCACATCGCCTCCCGCCTCGGCATGACTCCCGAAACGCTAAGTCGTGTGAGAGCTGGTCTGCTTTAGTAACTTTTCAACCCGGGTAAAGGTCTTTCCTTCCCATTTCCGACTGTTCCAGCGACGCACGAAGATAATCGCCCGGATATTCTCATCCAGCGTGAAAGCCACCCACATCCCGGCAAGTCCCCACCCAAAGGAGATTCCAAACACGTAACTTAACGCCGTTGCCACTCCCCACATCACGATCACCCCTGTCACGAAAGGATACGTCACATCTCCCACGGCATTCAACACGTTTACCGACAAGATGTTCACCGCACGCCCCACTTCCAACACGACATCTATGCAGAGGATCATCACCCCCATATAAATAATTTCCGGATTAGCCGTCAACATTCCAAAGATCAACTTACTGCAAGCTGCCGTGATCACCGCCACGCTAATCGACACCATGATAGAAAGCCGTAAACAATACTTCTGCAACACGAAAGCCGCATCCGCCCGATCACCTCCCACGAGATGCCCGACAAGAATAGCTGCTCCCTGCCCTAACGCCACAGAAAACACGTAGGAAAACAAAATAATATTCATCGCGTAAGTACGTGCGGTCAAGGCTGCCGTTCCCAGCATCACCGTAAAATACGTGATTACGACCTGCGACAAACTGTAAGAAACCTGCTCTCCCGCTGCCGGAAGACCGATATGCAGTAAATTCTTTAACTTATCCCACGGGAATGGCCTTACGGAAGAAAACGAAAAATGAGGTACCACCTTCCCAAAAGTAATATACAGAAGCAATACCAACGCCACCCCCCGGCAGGAAGACGTTGAAATTGCGGCCCCCACGACCCCCATTTGCGGCAACCCGAACTTACCGAATATTAAGGCGTAGTTCCCGATAATATTCAGTATGTTCATCAACAATGTCACCCGCATCGGGTAATACGCCTTGTTATGACTTCGCAACACGGCAGACATTGTCAACGCTATGGCTTGCAAGAAAGCAAAACCTCCCACGATCTGCATGTAGGCTAATCCCTCGTTCACCAACTCCGGTGACAAATCCATCATCTTCAGTAACGACTCCGCCCGGAAATACAGCAATGCGCTGGTCATTACTCCAATCAAAGTATTGAATAACAGAGAGACCCCGATCACCTGTCGCACGTTAGCATGTTGTGACGCCCCCAAATACTGGGAACACAGCACGGAAGTTCCCACCGTGGAAACCCCGAACACTAGAAATACCAGATTCAACAACTGGTTGACAACCCCCACGGCCGCCACAGTATCATCTGAATAACTACTAAGCATAAAAGTATCCATGGCCCCCAGTAACATGATTAGCAAGGTCTCCACGAATATAGGTCCCGTAAGTTGAAATAGTTGTCTGCGTAATGTTTTTTTCGGTTTCATCCAGCCTCCTTTTTTGCCGGGCACAAAAATAACACACCATATTTCACGTTGACTTGATCTACATCAAAAAGTTCATTATCAAGAAACACAAACCCGCTTGCATTTTGAAATGACATCTATCTCACGCCTCTCATCACGCTTATCGCATCAGCAATCGTACTGAAGGAACACATCACGTTTATCGCTATCGGGGGCGCACTTTTGATTATTTGCGGGGTGTACGTGGCGGAAAAAGGACTCCCCACACGTAAGAAAAAAGTATAAAAAAGGCGTCACAAATCATTGTAACGCCTCTTTATTATTTATAAATTGAACTTATTTGTCAATATCCAAAACCACCTCGTAAGTTGAATTCGGCTTAAACTCCGGATCGTAAACGATCAGGAAGTTCTCATCCACAGCGACTTTCCAGTTTTGTCCGGCAGCCAGGCGAGGATTATTCAATCTTTTGGGGAAGAAATAACTGAACGGTAAATCCAACACGTGTTCCTGTTTGAACTTATCACCTTTCATACGCTCCAGACTAAAATTCTCGTTGGTCTTGATCGTGATAACACATTTTTTCCCTTTAACCTTTGAAGTCACCGTAAAATCATTCTCTCCCGGCACCTCTTGCAAACGTACGTTCCACAACGGATCTCCGTAATAAGCTAACACGTCCCGGTCATGCCAAAAACCGATCTGATCATTAGTCGGTTGTCCTTTTATCGCTTCAGCTATCTTTTTCCCGGCAAGCTGGAATTCATTTCCTTCAAACGTGGGATAATTCTCTTTGATCAAAGAAGGATACCATTGATATTGCTGGAACAGGAAATCCTGTTGATTCATGTAAATAGCCTCGGCCAAAGAATAACGTCCCGGATTGGTCACCCAATACTTCAAACCACCCCAACCGTTACGTCCGTGCCAAGTAGTCACCACGTAACCGATCATCACAGTAGCATTACCGCCATTCATCCATGCGATAGCCATACTTTCCTTCGTGTTGTTCACGTTACCGATCAAGCAGTTACCCACGGCAAAATACACTTTACGTTTCCCGCTCTCCGGTACATCCCAAGTCACTTTTGTTTTATGATCATTAAAATACAATTTCCCGTCTTTCGCCCGGATGTCACCCGTAGAATAACGTACTTGTAAATCTTTCTCTGTAGCATGCCATGCAGTTACCACCAAATCCGGATCACACCAAGCATACAGGTCCGACAATTTCTTCAACCGCCCATCAACCGATACCTTATCGGTTTTCACAGCTTCGCCTTTACCTGTCTTCTCCCCCCACAATCCCAATGTCTGGTCATCCACCCAAGCGTAACGGTCAAACCACTTGGCACTTTTCAACTCCGTGATTGTAGCCAAAGCATTCTTTACGACCAAAGGTTCCGTGCTATTGTTCACCATTTTCATTGCCGCCCCCGCATCATACCCGGTAATAATTCCCCAAAGGAAATCCGCGAAAATATCCTCGTCGACCTCACGACTCATTTTATTCAAGTCGATCACGTAATCCCGGTTCAAATGTTCGGGTTTCTCCACTATCGCCACGTAACGAGGCTTCACCCGTTGAAGATCCCCCAAAAGTTCACGAGGCGCTTTCTCGTAGAAAAATACTTCGGCTCCATGCTTTTTCTTCAAAGCATCCACCACTTGCATCCATGCAGCATCCTGCTGTAAATCCTTGGATGCCAACACTACATACTCATTTCGGGCATTACCATGCGCTTTCTTTTTCTGAGCGCACAACGGTATCACCGAAATCATCAAACACAACAAAATTGATAATCGGTAAATTTGTTTCATCTCGCAATAAATAATATATAAAACACAAATAATTAAAGTTCAAATGTAATAATTTATAAACAGCCATTCTCCTAAAAAAATATTAAAATATAACCATATCTTTTGAATTTATTAGTAATACTCCCCTATTCCCAAAGTTTTACCAAAATAAAAATACCTCATACCCGTCAACAAGTTGTAACAGGCATGAGGTATAAGCTCCTAATAACAATAAGATTACCCTATTAAAAAGCTATCTGGATAAATTAGTCCGTTTCTACAATCGTTATTCATTTCTTATTCCTATTTTACGTTCAAAATCAGACTCAAAATAAGGAGTCTTGGGGGAACGATTCCAAGCATCTACAATTTTCCCTTCAGGATCAACCAGTATATAACGGGGCATCCCGTAAATACAATAGTTATTGATAAATTCCGTTCTTTGTGTCGAACGATAATGCGGGATTGAACGAGAAATATTCTTTTGGTCCAAAAGTTTTTTCCAGCCGATAGGCCCTAAATCCAACGAGAGGGTCAGAAAAACCACATCCTTGTCCCGGTAACGGACTCCTGTCCGGATGAATAAAGGTAAATCTTCCACGCAAACATGACATAGCGTGTTCCAGACATCCATAAATACATATTTTCCCCGGAAGTCGGATAACCGGTGCAAATTTCCTTTTTCGTCCTCCATTTCAAAATCGTATGCCACCTGTCCTTTCGTGATCGTCTTATATTTCTTACTCAGAGTTCGTACTTCTTGGAGTGTTACCGAATCAACAGAACATAATTCAAAATCCCATGCCAACGCTTCCGAGAGAAAAGAACTCCCGCTAAGTTGTATCATCATTTTATAATTGTATAATGCATAAGCTCTTCTCACCTTTTCGCTTTTTATATTATACAATACACTCGTGGATCGTTCGGCCATAGAAGTCCTCGGTGCTTTCCAATTATAATACGCCTCCAACAAACTCCTAATTTCAAAATCAGATAACAGATCCAAATCCGGAGAATCTATATTAAGATCGGAAATTCGCTTTTCCAATTCCTCTTTCAAGATTGCGGCACCTTCAACATCTTTCTGCGTGACGTAGCGTCCGAGGCTAGTCAAAACCCCCTGTTTGTTATACAAAAAAGCTTTTCCCCTAGAAATCGGAGCTGTCAAGGAATCCATTGAAACCTGAACTTGTTTTTCCAGATCCGAAAAACGTTCCATAAATTCTCCGGGAGGTAATTTTATACATTCAGGATTCAACAACGCATTATAATGATAAAAAAGTCTTTTCAATATAACTTCGTCCCGTTCGGAGAGATTTTGGCCCGTAATGGGAGTACTTCCCCATAAAATAGACAAGAGCAACCCGCACAATACAATATAATACTTCATTATTTCTATGATTTAATTCCAACCTCTTTGTTAAATATTTCCGTGAACTCCTCTTTGGACGGGGATATATGCCATGCATCCACGATGTTCCCCTCGGGATCAATCAACACGTAACGTAAAAGGACCCATACGGCATAGTCATCCATGAATTTCGACGCATTATCCGTACACCGCATATTTGTCATTTTTCCAAAGAACTCTTTATTCTTCATAAACTTGACCCATCCTTCCTGTCCCGGATTCAAAGCCATGGTCATAATGACGACATTCTCGTACTTTTTATACCGGTTTGCTGTCTCAATCAAAACAGGCATGGCTTTTACACATGGCCCACAAGTTGTAGACCAGATATCCATCAAAACATATTTTCCCCGGAAGTCAGATAACCGGTAAGTTCTCCCGTTCTCGTCCATCATGTTGAAGTCGGGAGCCGGTTGCCCTTTACTCAAGGCCTCTCCTTTCGCCTTCACCATATCGGCAAAAGCAAGGAGCTGAGAATCTCTCGCATAACATTTTACTTCCTTCAGCAACATCTTCACCGAATCCGAATAACCATAATATGCCATACCGGACCGCAAAATCGGCATCACGCTTTCCCGATGGAATGCATCACTTTTGGAATGTTTCAACACATAAGAAGCACGCTCAAATATAGATTGTCCCATCTTCAAATGTGCCATGTACCTTCCGTATAAATTAGACTCTTGTATATAAGGAAGTTGATCCACGTAAGGAGACTTCATATTCAACCCTTTCACCCGTTTGTCCAACTTTTTCTTCAACGCTTGATCGGTTTCATCAACATAACGTCCTAATGTATTCAATACATTTTTGTAAGAAACTAACATCGCTTTCTCTTTCAAATCTTTCGTCGGCAACGAGTCGATCATAGCCAATACAGCTTGATCCACCTTATCAAAACACAAAGCATACTCCGTGGCAGGCAACTTGCGTTTATCAGCCCGAAGCAAATCCGCATACATCTGGTCCATTTTCGAATAAAATTTCAGCTCTTCCGTTTGAGCTAATAATGGCATATAAAAAAACAGACTAATAAAAAGAACGAACAACAAACTACTGATTTTCATACAATTCTATTTTATGGATTATTTAAAAAGTTACGATCAACTATTTCCTTCACACACAAAAATGGGGACGGGAGATAAGGCTTTCCCAAAAGTCTTTTTCCACGAAACCTCTACCCTCTCCGGCTCCCCCTGTGTAGGGGGAGAGTTGATTACCAAGCGGTTTCCCCGCCTGTGTAAGGAGAGGCTAGAGGTGGTAATTACATATAAATTGACTTTCGAGACATCCCCAATCCCACACAACAATTTATATCTTCCGGAAATTTTACTTGACTACTTCAACAAGTTTATCACGTAATAGATTTCTCCTGATATTTTTAGCAACAATATTCCCTTCCCGATCCAACAAAACGATAAACGGAATCTGTTGAATTCCCAAAGCCTGCCGGATTTCCGAATTTTTCCATCCTTTTTTATCAAGCAAACTCATCCAAGGGATTTGTTCTTCTTCACAAGCCTTTTTCCACTTTTCTGTTGAATCATCAAAGGATATACTCACGAAGCTCACTCCTTGAGAAGCAAATTCTTCATGCAGCGTTTTCAAATTCTTCATTTCCTGCCGACAAGGGCCACACCAAGATGCCCAAAAGTCTACTATAGTAAATTTTCCCTTTCCTGCATAATCAGATAATTTTCCTGGGGTTCCATTCGGCAATCTCAAATTCATATCAGCAAACATTTTTCCTTCAGCAACAGAGGCAATACGTCTCAATCTTTCTGCAATTTGTTTCACCCCTATTTCATTTTGAAATGCAGTTTCAGACTTGGATATAATATTTTCAAGCTGTTTATCTTCAAATAAATTTTGGTATCTTACTAATACAAAAGCTCCTGATACATTATCTAAATTTGATAAAATGAAATTTTGAATATGTTCGATAAATAATTCATTAATAGAGTCGTATTTATTTGAAAGTCGAATTTCTATATCTTCAGTCAATGTACTATCTGCTACCTTTTCGAAATATATTTTCTCCAATGCTTTCATCTCTTCATCAAAAGTTTCATTTTTCTTTATAAAAGATTGGAGTCTATTGTTTAGGTTGCTTCCCTTTACACTACTTTCCGAACCTAATACAGCCACTAATTCTGCATTTTCAAGAATAAAAGATGTATATATATTTATGTTATCATTAAATCGTAAGTAGTATACAGCTGGAATATCCTGAATGCCTTTAAATTCGAAATTTCCTTCCTCCACCATAACGCTATCTACATTGACTAATTCCTCTCCAGATATCCGTGATAAGTAAACTATCTTTCCATTCAATTCCGTATCTGTTACTTGCCCTGAAATATGATATGATTTAGGGGATTGATTACAACTTATAGAGATAATTGTAATGGCTAACAACAAATATATTTTTTTCATAACTCTGATTCTCTACTTTTCTTACAAATATAGTAAAGCTGTCCCTATAACTACACAAATCTGATAAAAAAAACACAAATATAATAATGTCTTAATGATTTTTTATAAGGTAATATGTTTTCATATTTCTTATTAAAATGATAATATAATAGAAATATGATAGTAAAAATAATTTTATAAAGTCATTATGATAAAAATAATTTTATATCTTTGCAGAAACAAGATATGAAAAAATAATATTGATT
>OGIE01005268.1_pt1 | contig 11088 bp, 10 predicted proteins | sample 1571581 | NCBI WGS metagenome assembly OGIE01 (sample SAMEA2582021, study PRJEB24529) | metagenome | biome: Human gut stool | place: China | collected 2011
TCTGGCTGTCGTACAGGGACGGTATGCCCAGCCCTTTCAGGTCAAGGAACGGGAAGCTTTGCAGGGAACCGTCGTAATCGGGACGTACATAGCAGTTGAACTTGCGGTTGTACATGTCCGCAAGGTTCTGCTTGAACTCGGGCAGCTGTTCATTCAGCCAGCCGGTGAAGGCGGAACGTATCTCGTTGATTTTGGTGTCGGCAAGCTGTATGGCCTCCGCATCCCGTACCTTAATGTCATTGCCCTCCTTGTCCTGTACGGTCTTGGTTATGTCGGGTACGGTGTTGTGCAGCGCATGTTTCAGCAGGTCGTTTCCGTAATAGCCTCTCTTTTCCCCTTTCACATAATATCTGTCGGTGATGTTCGCGTTGGTGCTCTCGAAGCTTACGCTGAATTCGTCGATGGATTCCGTGTAGTGGATATGGGCCTTTGTCTCGAAGAGGTATCCGGCGAATTCCTCATATACGGACATGGGTATCCACCGTTCTCCCAGGTTGAAGTCAAGCTGTTCGAAACTTATAGGTTCCGGTATGGCTTTCCGAAGGGCCTCCAATGATTTTCTGCTCGCGCCGTCATCGGGATAGTCTCTCAGGTGGTTCTCTATCCATTCTGCTTTGGCGATCACATTGCCAGCTATGAAACGGTCCTTGATTTCATGGCTCTTCATCATGGGATTGTAGAAGATGCGCTCTTCCAGCTGTTCGAGCAGTTCCTGCCTGCCGATGTCGCAGAGATTCTCCATATATTCCAGATTGACCTCGCCGAACTTGTTCAGGGATGCCGCAAGGGCTTCCTGCGGTGTATCCACATGTGTCACCTCGTTGGCATTGAACGATACGGGCACGGTGAATATGTCCGCCTTCTGTATCTTCCCGTTGACGGAACGCTCCAATGAGAGCATTTCCCGTCCTCCTGCATCCAACAGCAGGAACTTGGCGTTGTCCTTTCCGTTCAGCTCCCTGAACATGCGGTGGAAACGGTCATACTGCCGGTTCAGTTCCTCCCTTAGTTCCGGCTGTTCGGTTTCCGTTTCGGCTTCCGCATTGTAGAGATTGTGGTAGGCTTCACGGAGCGGGATATAGTAGGCGGCCCGGTATTGTTGTGTGACAGTCAGTCTGAGCGGATGGAACTGTACTTCGGGAGTACCCAATCCCTGCAAATATCCGTATTGCTCACCGGCTTTCACGAGAGAGCCGTTCTTGTATTCGGGGCGTATTTCTCCGGTAAACGGACGTGGTTCCGTTTCTTTTTTCCGTTCTTCCTCGAACCGTAGTCTGCGTTCCTGCCATTTCGCTTCCGCTGCCGCCTGTTCCCCGGTCATTTCTTCTTGTGAGACGGCTTCATCATACATGTTCTCTTGCGAGAACAGATTGAACATTTCCGGTTCGTTTCCTTTTCTTTTGCGGGATGCCGACGCTGTCCGGCCCGGTGATGGCCGGCTTTCCATCATCTGCACCTCCGCTTCCTCCTCGTCCGCATAGGCGGCAAACAGATTAAGCATGGGTTCATAAGGCTTGGTTGACAAGAGACTTTCTTCCTGCATCTCCTGCCGGTGCTCCACTGCTGTTGTTTCCGGTGCGACTTCCGGTCCGGTTTTCAGGGCAGTGGAAACGGTGGAACGGGACAGGTTTTCTTCATAAAGTTTTCGGTCAAGATGGTTTCCCACATCTTGGGCCAATAATAGCCTGAGATGTTCGGAAATGGCTCCGATACCCCCTTCATGGATAAAATTCATGGCCGGTTGTCCGTACATGTTTTTACCCATGGATACGGAAGTATGGATGATATGGTCCAAATCGGCATAGCTGTTGTTGATATTGATACTGCCCGATATAAGACGGGTTTCAATAAAGTTCCGTTCCTTTTCGGTCAGTTCCGATTTTCGGGTATTCTTCTGCAATACGATCAGGTCGCTGCCCACTTCCGTACCCGCATCGGTAAACAGATTGTCCGGCAGACGGATGGTAGAAACGAGATTGGCATGGTTTACCAGCCACTCCCTGACGGGACGGTTCTGTGGCGAGTCCATGACGCCCGAAGTCGTGATATAGGCCAGTATCCCGCCTTCGCGCAGCGTATCCAGGCCTTTGAGAAAGAAATAGTTGTGTACGGCAGCGAGTGAGGATTTGCGCACCGGGTCGTCACTCCGGTCAAAGTCCCGGTCATAAATTCTGATATTCCCAAACGGGATATTGGATGAGACCATGTCGAAGTAGCCGTTATAATAAGGCTGTATGGACTGGAAACCGTCTATGGTCACTCTGCTTTTCGGATAGAGGGATGAGAGTATCCTTCCCGTCAGCCTGTCCTTTTCGAAACAATGGATTTCGGGGACATCCTTCAGAGTGCTGATGAACATGCCCGTTCCGGCGGAAGGGTCAAGAAAACGTTCCGGGCGGATTTCCGGTATCAGTAGGGCTTCCTGCATGGCCGTTACCACCGGTTCAGGTGTGTAAAAGGCTGTAAGGACGGAATTCTTAAGACTTTGGACGTATGACTTGTATTCTTTCTCATCTTTGGAATACTCACGCAGAAGTTCATGCAGTAGCCGGACCTGGGGAAACAGTTCTTTGTCCGACCTTCATTTTTCTATGTCCGTATCTTTCTCCGCCGGATTCAGGATGCACTTCAGCCCTCCGAAACCCGAATAACCGTTCAAGACCTTGCGTCCCTGTTCTGTAAGAGAGAACTCCGGACGCATGAATATCAGTTCAAGTGCGGCTATGTTGTCCGCCAGATGTTGTCGTCTGTTATATGCCATATTGTTCTATATAGGATTGTATGAAACCTGTAAGTTCAACGGTAAGTGTATGACAGGCCGGGGATGATTCAAACCTGTCGTCTATGGAATATTTGCCGAATACCGTCTCTGCGGGCGACAATACCTTCAGGCAGAAATCCGTCCGTCTTTCGGGCCGTACTTCGGGAAACCACTCCGATACGGCCTCGAAAACCGTATCGAACCGGGAAAAGCGCAAGTCCTGATAGAGAACGGCGTCAGCCTGTTCCAAAGCCTGCCTGACGGATAGACCGTCACGTATGGCATGTTCGTAAGCCTCTGCGGCACTGTCCGCACGCTCCCGGATGAATGCCTTGTCATCGGCCATGTGCGGATGGCTTTCTCTCAAATAAAAAAGGAGAGCTGACTTGAAGCAGGACAGTTCTCCGTTGTTGTCATGTTGTGTAATCATCATCTGTTGTCATTGGATTTTGAATGGGGAAATAATTTGTGACATACCCGGTAACCTGAGAGGAAACCGGGTATATGGATTCGGTAAACGTTCCGCCTGCTGCCGGATTACGAGAACGAGAGGCTGTTCTTTCTGGCCTGCGGTCTGGGAGATACGACATGGCGGGCCGTCTGCTTTGTTTCTTGTTTCCTGTCGTTTTTTGGGGGGGCAACCGCCGGCTTGTATTCACGGGCATTGCGTCCTATGAGCAGGTTGTTGCTCTTGTTGCTGAAACGCACATCATCCGAGAACAGCTGTCTGGTCTTGGGATTGCGCATGTTCTCAATGAATACCATGCCGTGATTCTCCAGTATCTTTTTCTGTTCGGGGGTTATCTTGGCTCCTAAAATCGTATCGCTGACCTTCAGCTGCTTGTCGGACTGTTTGAATGCGATGTCCCTTATGGTCGGATCGACATAGGCCACACCGGAAAGCATGGTGTCGTTCTTGCGCTGTATGTCATTGATGGGGACTTCGCCACCTGAAGCAAGTATCTGCTTCTGCTTGTCGTCCAGTCTCTTCCCATAAATGTAGTCCGGGATTTTGATGGCATCCACGGGCATGGTGATGATGCGGTTGGTGGACTCGTGGAAACTGACATAGCATTTGCATACATTTCCGGTAAGCGTGTCCTTCATTTCCTTGATTCCTCCCAACGTACCCGTTTCGGCCAGTTTGTCCTTCTCTTCATCCGTGAATACGCCTTTATAGACCGGCAAATCATATTGGGGCTTGTCCAGGCGGGTGAGTGTCTTGAGTTCCACTTTGCCGTCCGCACCTTTCACACACATGAAACAGGCCTCGCCCAAATCTTTCTTTTCTCCGTTTATCTCCTTGCTGATGGGCAGTGCGGTGGAAGTGATTCTTCCTTTGAGAAGTTCTCCCATGCAATGATTGTTGAACAGAGTCTCCTTGTCAAGACCGAGTGCGTTCAGATCTTTCCACGGCAGCTGGTGCTCATCAAACTTATACCGCCGGGCCAGTTTGGCGATACGTCCCTCGTCGTTGAGTTCGCTGTTTTCTACCAGTTTCTTGCCGTCCGGTCCGGGGTCTTCCCCTTTCCGAATCTGGATGACCGCGTTCAGTGTCTTGTCCAAAACGGCAAGTGGTACAAGGAAGAAACTGAAGCTTGTGGGATTTTGGTACTGGTTCTTGAAATTCGTGAAGAACAGTTCCAGAGGTGTGGTACGGTCCAGTTTGAGAAAACTGTTGTTGTTCTTTTTGTTTGGCGGTACGACTTCGATGCTGCCGTCCTGTTCGTTCATCTTGGAGATGACTGCGGTCTTGTTCGTTCTCTTGTCAAGGACTGCCATTACATGCTCATCCTGACTCTGCTCTTGTTGCTCTTGTTTTTTCTTAGCCATAAAATTAATAGTTTAAGTGATACAATAAGTAATCAATATCGGGTAAACCTTAGCCCGTCGGTGCGAATGTAGAGGTTTAATTGATAGGTTATTACAGTTCCGGGAATGGTGGAAATGAATGGCGGGATTTGGCGGAAAATGACGTTATGGATAATTGTTCATTCCGATAAAAATTACGAATAAATGAAGAACTGTCATAATGAATTTTCAAAATGTCTATATTTGAACCTGCCTGCCCATGCTGTTATCCTTTTCTGAGGAACGGCTATGCCTGCGCACCTTCGTCACTGCCCAACAGATGTTTGAGTTCCGGGTCATTCTCTATGCGGAGCAATTCGTTCTCCACTAATTCGACAATATCCTGTTTGATTTGTCGGTAGTTGGCCTGTATCTGCTGCTCCATTGTATCATTACCGTCCTCGTCCAGAAAGCTGCTGATTTCAGGAATGGGTTGATAGGCGGCTGTCTCTTTCTGTATCGCATCATTATCCACCACTATCTGCGCATGGAAAATCTTCTGCTCGATTGTCTCTCCGAAGTTGTCTGCTACGGCACCGACAAACATACCTTGTGAAAGTGTACTGATTTTGCTGGCAGGTATCAGGCTGTCCAATTGCGTACTGATGGAAGTGGAAGTGTCACTGCGGTTGATACTCATAGACTCCCGCTTTTGCAGGATTTTCCCGAACCTTTCCGACAATGTTTTGGCTGTTTCACCTACTACCTGACCACTGAATACATTGCCCACAGTTGACATGATGACGGCGGCCTCCTTGTCACCATAGTCACGTTTCAACTGGCTGAAGTCCTGAAAACCCAATACAACCGCCACCTTGTTGCTTCGTGCCGTGGCAATCAGATTGTCCAAACCTTTAAAGAAAATCGTGGGTAACTCGTCAATAATCACACAACTTTTGAGTTGCTTCTTCTTGTTTATCAGTTTTACGATACGGGAGTTATATAGCCCCAATGCCGCACCATAGATTGAAATTCTGTCGGGATTGTTGCCCACACATAACACTTTCGGTTCTTTGGGATTATTAATATCCAGCGTAAAGTCACTGCCGGACATTACCCAATAGAGTTGCGGACTTATCAGTCTGGATAACGGGATTTTAGCACTTGCAATCTGGCCCTGGAGCTGTTCGCTCGCCCCGCCTTTCCATGCGTCAATGAACGGACTCAGATAGTTCTCAAGTTCGGGATAGCTTGTCAGAATGGTGAATACATCCTCGTACCTTTTGTTTAGTAGTTCTATCGCATGGGGGAATGTACAGAACCTGCCGCCTTCATAGATTTTCAAAAACCATATTATCGCCGTAAACAGGACAATCGGGGATTCCACAAAGAAGTCCCCTTGTTTTTGCACCCACGACTTATTGAGGTTAAGCATTATGGTGTACGACGACTCGTAAGCGTCTGAAATATCCGTCATCAGTTCCGGTGCCAGCGGGTTACAGCGATGGCTCTTGCGTGGGTTATCGAAATTTATCACGTAGAACTTGGGCGGTATCTTATAGCGGTGTCTGTACTTAATCAGGTGGTTATAGGCAATAACCGACAGGTCATCAAATTTAAAGTCGTATATATAAAGAGCATAGGACTTCTCTATTGCCTGCTTTATGTAATTATTGACCACGGCATACGATTTTCCGCTACCCGGTGTACCTAAAATCATGCTGGCCCGGAAAGGATTCACCACGTTTATCCAGCCTTTCCATTCCTTTCTTCCGTACCAGAATTTGGTCGGCAGGTTAATGGAATACTCGTTTTCCATAAGGCGGGTTTCCTGCATGAACGATTCATTCTCGGTATTGAAAACGTCCTCCAGCAAATTGTTCTTCAACAGACGGCTAATCCATAAACCGGATGCCAACAGGCAGAAGAAACCGCCGGCCAATGTCGCGGTATAAAGTATGGCGCATACACCGGATGATGCGTCAATGGACAGTAACCACCAGTTCAGGAAAAAGAGTATGGCACCCGCTATGGCCGCAATAATTATTTTCCTTCATGTGATTTCATGCTTCTTTACCCCCTGATTGCCCATGCAGGACAGACCGAGGAAGAGGACGCAAAACAGTTTGGTGTAAAGAAGGGACGAGAACAGTCCTGTGGTACGTTGGAAATTGGACAGTATCCTGTCCACAATATCAAGCGTCCAGCCCATTTCGTGTAGCCAGCCGTAACAAAACCAATAGATGTGTATCGCCAAAAATAGAAAACTGATGGCCCGCATAAAGTCCGTGACTTTGGCAAGACCTCTTAAATCATCTTCATTCTGCATAATTGTAACTGTTAAAATTCGACTTTTTGTTCTATACCTTAATTATATTATAATTTGCGCCTGCGCTTCTTCTTTTTCCTGCGTCCGAAGCGGAGGGCCGGATCGATGTACTCGTGCGTATGGTCATCTTCCATGAGTACGGAGAAAATGTCAATGGCACCGAGTGCGGACGTATCACAATCAGACTGCCGGACGGTTCACTCTGATAGCCTTGATTTTCCTGCTGCCGGTATTCCTTCCTTTCCAGTCTTTCTTCCGTATCTTGTTCCTGCCGGGGTGTATCCTGCTCCGGCGGTGGTATCAGCCTTGTACGGTCCGCATCCGGATTGTTGAACAGCTCGTTGAACACATTGGCTGAAAAGGCCTTGCCCAGACGCGAGCCGTTAAGCACTGTCCGGCTGGTATGGTCTATGAAAGTGATGCCGTACAGACGTCCTTCGGGATTGATACGGTAAACCGTCTCTATATCCGCCTCTTTCAGCTTTCGGGCGAAATCCTCTTTCGTGCCGATGTCCTGCATGGCTTTAATGACTTCCTGTCTTGTCCTTTCGGCAAGGCTGTTCCTTTTCACCTTTTCAGTAGAAGCGGCAAACTTCTTTTGCAGTGCTTCATAACCGAATGCCTTACCGAACTTGCTGGACTTGAAAGGTGTTCCCACCTGCTGTCCGTTATCATCCAAAGCTCCGTACATAATACCGTGGTATTCCTTCCCGTCCACACTTCCCCTGACTTCATAAACGGTTACGTTATACAGGTTCAGAAGAGTGCCATATTCGGCAAGCGAGTGACAGTTGTAACATTCCAGCAAGGTTCGGGCGGTATGCTTTACCTGTGCTTTCACGTCCCCTTTCGGATAATCCACTTTTTGTAGGGATGATAGTTCCCTCTCACCGTGTTCTCCGAATGTGGGATGAAGCCCGTACTTCACTTCCATTTCACGGCAGATGTTCTGTGCCCGGATAGCCTCCCGATTGTGGTCTATCTTTTCACCCTGCCCGTTGATACGTACCGAAACGATGTGCATGTGCTTGCGGTCTATGTCTTCGTGCAACCATACGATATAGGGCTGGTTCCCGTAACCGAAGTTTTCCATGAACTCCTGCGCCAGTACGGTCATCTGCTCTTCCGAAAGAATGTCTTTCGGGGACGGGTTCAGGGAGATGTGGATAACCGGTTTCCGGACGTGCGAGTTGAGTGCGATGTAAGGCTCGAAAGCCTGCACGCAGTGTTCAATCGGCACATTGCCCGAAGTGTCAGCCGCAATTTTGGGATGTCACAATACCTTTGCCATACCTTCGTCCACCTTTATCTTATTATAGGCAATCACTCCATAGAATGAACTGCCGGATGTGATATTCGGCACCATGATGTTATTCCTTTTTAGTGAGATACTCTTTTTCGTACCGTTTTGTCAGCTCGATAATCTGTTTGCAGAGTTCCTCCAGCTTGCGGGTTTCTTCGGCCAGTTTATAAAGGAAGGCAAGCGATTTCTTTTCCCCATAAATGGTATGGATGGTCTTTACACATTGGTTGTAGTTGTTTCCGATACGGCGGAACTGTTGATAGAAAGCGGTCAGCCGGGCATAATATTCCTGCGCTTCCTTATCAATCCTCACTACCTTGAACTCTCAGCCGAAGATGCGGGCAAAGATAAATTCGGCCTTGTTCTTCATGCCGGATTGTTCAAACATCGTGAGAAACTTCTCGTTCTCACTGTCATTGAGACAGAGATAATAGCGGTGCGTGCGCGGGTCCGCCAGCACCTTGCGCCCTGCGGCGCTACGGATTCTTGTTTCATCTTTCATAACATGAATAATTTAGGAAGTTCGACTTGGGAGAACTGACATCCCCGAAAGGCCTTTCGGGGCGGGACTTTCAGCGGTTGGAAATATTTTCAACCGCTGAAAGTACACCTCGCTATATGCTGACGCATATTAAAATCCGGCTGGGCCGGATTAAAGGTCTGAAGGATTTGTTTTACGTTCTCTTACCGAGAACGGGCTCCGCTCTCCCGGCGACAAAGGTAGATAGTTTTTTCTGTCCGTGCATCATGGCGTATCACGCCAACACCCGCCAATGAATGACTTTGGAGCCGGGGGTACTTCATGGATGCTCTTTTTGAGGTTTATTTGTAGCCGGATAGCTATTTGAACGGATAAACAGATATGCAATCAGGCAGATATTCAAACAGGCATTTATCCGGATATATAGCTATACATATATATAAATGTATAGACGGATAAACAGCTATTCGGATAAATGGCTATGCAATCGGATATGTGAATAGTTATCCGAATATGTACATAGCCATATAGCTACATAGCCGAATAGACAGATAGCTGAATAGCTACATAATTAAATAGCCATGTAATAGAGTAGCCATATAAGTAGATAGCCGGATAGCCAAGTAGCCGCATAATTAAATAACTATATAGCTAACCGGATGAACAGATAACAGAATGAGTAACCGGACAGATAGCCCCAAAGACAGACGGCTGTTCATCCGGCTGTCTATAAATCAATTTATTCACTTAAATTAGTAACAATGGAAAAGAGAAAGAAAACCGTGTTCGTTTCGTTTGCCTCCCAGAAGGGCGGCGTGGGTAAATCAACCTTTGCGATTTATGCGGCGTCGTGACTGCATTATGTGAAAGGTCTGAATGTGGCGATAGTGGATTGTGACTATCCGCAGCATTCAATCATCAAACAGAAAAAACGGGATATGGAAGTGGTAAAGACCACACCCGTCTATCAGAATCTTCTGGTGGAACAGGCCGGGCGGTTGAAGAAGAAGGCTTACCCTGTTATCGACAGTACCCCGGCGGATTGCATGACGGACTGAAGGGCGTTTGAGGAAAAGGCGGACGTGCATTATGATGTGGTGCTGTTCGACCTGCCCGGAACAATGGGCAGTGACGGGGTGATTGCCACAATCAGTGCGCTCGATTATCTGTTCGTACCGATAAAGGCAGACCGCCTTGTGCTGGAAAGTACGCTGAACTTTGCCACGACTGTCAATGACCGCCTGATAAAGACCGGCATCTCCAATCTGAAAGCCTTGTGCATGTTCTGGAATATGGTGGACCGCAGGGAACGTACCGTCTTATATGACATTTACCAGCAAGGTTTCTCCCTCCTGGGACTGGACTGTCTCCAAACCCGTGTCCCCGTGCGCAGTAACTTCACCAAAGACCTCTCCACTACGGGCGGCCCGGTTTACCGGAGCACCCTGTTTGCACCGGATGCGGGCTTTACGAAGGAGTGCGGCTTTGATGCGCTTATGGATGAAATCATGCGGATAATCAAAATTGTATAGTCATGGCAAGGAAAACGAGTGGACAGAATCCGGTGGATGAAGCCTACCTGCGCAGCCTGATGGCGGGTAGCCCGCCGGAAAAGGTAACACCGTCCATTCCCCCCAAAGAGGAAACGGACAGGGAAACGGCTGAAAAGGCAAAGACGGAATCTGAAGCGGAAGAGATGCCGGAAAAGACCGCATCCCAAACGTTGAAAGCCGCACAGGCCGAATTTATGAGGAGATTCCTCACCCCTTACAAATGCGAAGGCAGGCAGGGTGTCTATATAGACAAGGAACTGCACCGGAAAATATCGGTCATCGTCGGCATTGCCGGTAAACGGCAGTTGACGGTGGGCAATTACATTGACAATGTATTGCGGGAACATTTCGAGAAACATTCGGATGAGGTGAAGGCATACTGCCAGAAGAGTTACAACAAAATCTTTTAAGCTATGGATATGCGATTATGTTATGAAGCCGGAGCGGTTCTGTTCTGGCTGCTGTTTGCCTATCTGTTCATGGACAAGTTCCTGTTCAGGGGACAGCTTGGCGAGATATGTTTCGGGAAGGCACGCCGCCGCATGGCGAAAGCCCTGCGGGGTGCGGCAGGCTGGTTCGATCCGGTGAAAGAGGAACGGAAGAAAGGACGTGGACAGGCGAAAGGGAAAACGGGCAGGAAAGAGATTCCGGCAGTCGTGAAAAGACAGGAGAAAGAGCTTCCATCTGTCAAGGCGGAAATGAGGCCCACAGAAAAGACTGCGGAGAGAAGCAGTGAAAAAACGGTGGAAAAACAGTCGGAAACGGACAGCCTTGTCGTCACGAAAAGCTATGGGACACGCCAGCAGCCGCCAATGAACGCCACCGGTTCCGGGGCTATTGCAGGTAAGGAAAATGCCTCTACTTTTGCTG
>OGIE01005274.1_pt1 | contig 11075 bp, 7 predicted proteins | sample 1571581 | NCBI WGS metagenome assembly OGIE01 (sample SAMEA2582021, study PRJEB24529) | metagenome | biome: Human gut stool | place: China | collected 2011
ACGCAATGGGGAACAAGAGCTGGAGCAACGGGGGGAGCAATTAGTCTATATTTTCCTACCACTTTCTATAATACTGATTATAACATTTATTTCACTGGAGCAGTAAATAATACAAGTGAATCTTTTATATATGCTCCGGGGTATGACCTTAATGGTAAATATACATCATATTGTAAAGTTCTCACTCGCGGAATAAATTCAACTCCGGCTATCGTTTGGACTGGCTGGAATTTTACATGGTTTGCGATCGGTCGCTGGAAATAATTTAAAAACAAATATCATGAAGTATTGGAAACAAGGATTCTACGATGAACCTATAGATGGTTCGGTAGAAATTACAGAAGAACATTATCAGGAGTTATTGGTAGGACAATCGGCCGGGCTACTCATAGCTGAAAGCCAAAAGGGATATCCGATCTTAGTTGTGCACGAAGCTACTATCGAAGAAACCAGAGCGCAAAAACTAAATGAATTGCGACTTTATGATTTATCCGAAACAGTAAATCAATTCAGTATTAATGACGTATTCGGTTGGTTAAACAAAAGTACCCGTGTGGGGCTTATGAACTCAATCAATATTGAGAAAGAAGCCGGACGATCTGAAACAAGTATCTGGATTGGTGATATAAAGTTTATCTTATCAATCGAAAGAGCTATTGACATGTTACAACAGTTAGAATTGTATACCCTTGCGTGTTATGACACGACACAAAGGCATACGAAGGCTATTAGTCAATTAGAGACAAAAGAAGAAATTGAAGCATACAGCTTCAAAACTGGTTATCCCAGAAAGCTCAACTTTTCCGGATACCCTATCGTATAATCGTAGTTTTCAATTTCCTCAATTGTCTGCAATGATCTGACTGCTGCGATGTGAGATTGTGTCACATTGTAGCAGTTGAGTGCATACAGTTCTAAGGCATTCAACATTGCTAAAGCGTTAGGTATAGGGATAACATACTTCACTGCATCATACCATAGGGTTGTATGCGTTTTCCCTACATTTTTCTCAATCGAAATTGAGTTAAATAATCCAACACGTGTGGATTTGTCTAACCATACACTTTCCCCTTCAATTTTAAAAGAATTGACATCGGCCGATTTGTCAAACATCTGTATTTCAGATATTTTCATTTTTCGCACTTCTTCAATGTCGTACTCATATTCTACCAATATTGGGTAGCCATTCTTGCTTTCAACTATAATCAACCCAGCTGATTGCCCTGCTAATAGTTGATTGTAATACTCATCCATAATTTCTACCGAACCGTCTACCGGTTCATCGTAGAATCCATTTTTCCAATACTTCATGATATTTGTTTTTAATTTATTTCCACCGACCTATCGCAAACCATGTAAAATCCCAGCCAGTCCAAACGATAGCCGGAGTTGAATTTATTCCACGGGTAAGGAATTTAAAATATGATTTATTCTTATTCTTAGGGTCATAACCCGGAGCATACACAAATGATTCACCTGTAACGTTTATCCCTCCAGTAAGATAAACGTTATAATTAGTATCATAGAAGCTGGTAGGGAAATACAGACTAGTTGTCCCCGTTGCTCCGGCTCTTGTTCCCCATTGCATTAATAAGCCATTACTATACTTAACATATCCGTTTTGTCCTAAACTTTGACTGTTTACTTGAATTGCATTAGTTTCGAGAGAACTTAGTAAAGTTTTCTCTGCATCAGTCATAAATTTTCTTGTAGTACTTTCTTCAATCATTGATGCTGGATGAGAAGCCGGATGAGAGTAATTATTAGCTCCGGAGGCTATTCCACTAAGTTTTGTACGTTCTGCATCCGTCATAAAACGATGAGTCGAATCTTCTTCAACGTCCGTCGCTGTATGTTTATGAGAACTTGCAGCATAACTACCCTTAGGTTGGTATACTGAATCGTGGTTGTGATTTCCTGCCGCTTTACTATTCCAAGCATCTTTTTCCGAATCTGTGACAAATCTATGTATAGAATCATCCGTGATGTCAGATGCCGAATGCTTATGTGATAAAGCTGCATAATTCCCTTTTGGTTGATACGTAGAATCATGATTATGGTTTCCCGCAGCCTTACTGTTCCAGGTCTCTTTTTCTGTATCAGTAACAAAGCGGTGAGTACTATCCGGAGTAATATCCGTTGCTCCGTGTTTATGCGAACTCGCTGCATAACTTCCTGCTGGTTGATAGACCCCTGCATGATTGTGATTAGATGGAGATGCACCTACTTCGCTTGCTGTGTAACTAGGTTTACTAGCAGCCTTCGCCCATGCAGGCACATCGCTTGCAGGCATTGAGGTAGGGAAATCACTGATTTCAGATACCTTATGCGTATGCGCTAATGGAGGCCGTGCATTACTCAAACGCGAATCGTTACCCTCACATACAGTCCCGGCGGTCGTACCGAAATTCTTGTTAAAGGCGGTCAGTTTAGTGATTATCAGTTCATATCTGCTATCATGGTTATGGGAGTCCAAAGCTGCTTTCAATGCCTTTCCTTGTTCGGCAGAAAGCACTTTATTAGTCCCTCCACTTGTCAGATTATTAACAATATCAGAAATATTAAGTTTCTTTCCTAGCTCTGTTGCCATCGTCGTGGCAAAGTTAGGATCATTGTTAAGTGCGTTCGCTAACTCAATAAGTGTATCGAGAGCATCCGGAGCACCGGCAACAAGTGCATCGACAGCAGCTTTCACTTTTGCATCAACTCCCGATACAGCATTATTAGCAGCCAGTGCAGCAGCGTTCGCATCGTCAGTCGCTTTTTTTGCTAAACCTGTCTGCTCAACAGATGCATCCTTGGCCGTATTTGCTTCATCTGTCGCTTTCTTCGCTAAGGCGGTTTGAGCTTCTGATTCAGCTTTAGCAGCATTGGCCCCTGCAGCCGCAGTAGTTGCAGCATCTTTAGCTGCATTAACACTACCAGCCGCAGTATTAGCCGCATCCGTGGCTTTCTTAGCAAGGGCTGTCTGCTCAACAGACGCATTTTTAGCGGCATTTGCATCGTTAGTAGCTTTCTTAACGGCTTCAAGCTCTGCCGTGGCTTCTTCTGTTGCCTGTGTCATTTCCTGCACAATACCGGCATACTCTGACTTACGTTGAGACTCTGCTTCGACACGTTCCGTTTCAGCGTTTACACGCTTAGCCTCATTTGATCCGCGAGTACCTTCTGCAGTTTTACGCGCATCTTCATTCTGCTTTCTCTTGTCTTCTTCTGACGAACGGGAAGTTTCAGCCGTAGCGCGGGAAGTTTCAGCAGCGTTTCTCTTATCTTCTTCGGAGTCACGGTTTGTCTCCGCTGACTTGCGGGCGGTTTCGGCAGATACACGTTCAGATTCGACGGTAACGCGTTCAGATTCGGCAGCCACACGTGAGGTTTCATTCGTTTCCCTTGTCGCTTCATCTGCTTTCCGCTTATCCTCGGCAGAAACACGGGTAGATTCAGCGGAAGAACGACCACTCTCCGCAGTTTTTCGTTTGTCTTCTTCCTTCACACGTTCCGATTCAGCAGAAGAACGACTTGTTTCAGCGGTCTTACGTGCATCTTCATTACTTTTACGTGTTTGTTCATCCGACACACGTTTAGCTTCTGTATCAACACGTCCGGATTCAGCAATTACCCGTTTATCTTCAGCAGTTACGCGGGCCGCTTCTTCTGTCTTACGCGCATCTTCATTTTGCTTTCTGATATTTTCAGCAGAGGAACGTCCGGTTTCAGCCGTAACACGTTCTGTTTCGGAAGTCTTTCTTTTATCTTCTTCGGAGACACGGGAAGTTTCGGCAGATTTGCGTGCATTCTCATTAGCCACACGTTCGGATTCGGCATTGCCTCTTCCTATTTCGGAATCTTTTCTAACCTGCTCGTTAGATTCTCGTGTACCTTCGTCAGCTACACGTTTCTTTTCTGCATTATCCCGTGCAGTTTCAGCAGTAGAGCGTCCACTTTCAGCGGTTTTACGTGCATTCTCATTAGTGATACGAACGGATTCAGCTGCTTCCCGTGCCTGTTCTTCACGAGAACGTTCGGTTTCAGCAGTTTGCCTGGATTGTTCGGAAGCATTGCGACGGGATTCAGCGGTTTCACGAGTCGATTCATTCTCTTCAACTGTGGCTTCTAACTGCCTCATATCGGTAGTTGCTATTTGTGCATCACTCGTAGCCTTGAGCATATTATCTAATGCCGTCTGAATCTTCTCTAGCCCGAATTTAAGGCTAGTCTTAACACCGCTAACAATTCGGTATCCGATAGTGAAGAAGCCTTTCATGTCGTTAGCTTCATCTAATTCTGATATTCTTTTCTTTTTTAATGGCATGGCTTCTATACTTTTTCTATTTTCACTTTTCCGCGATTGACAAACACAGACAATTTGTTATCAGTAATATGTTCACAAAGAGACATATCTGATAATGTACAAGTTGCTATACAATCACAAACTTCATAAAGGGAACATTTGTGACATTTGAATCCTTCCAGGTCCCATTGTACCGCCTCATGATATTCTCCTTTAATTACGATTCCATTCATTTCTTTTTCATCCATGGCCTCTTCAATTTAAATCAATATAAAATTCTCCATCCTCTGTTATGATAAACTCACCCGCTTCGGATGCAAGCAAGAACTCCGTTTCTCCGATCCGGAAGCTGGTAAAAACAAGTTTTAAAGTGAACTCCCACCATACACCATTATTTAGCATAAAAGTATTTGTCTGACAGGACTTGTAATAACAGGGATAGCTTTCACTCCACTCATCGCAATAAAATATACGTTCCGCATCGGAATACTCATATCCTTCATCATCGACCTTGGCAGACAGTTTTGTGAGATCATGGAGTAGGGCATCGTGATTACGCCAGAATGCTTCAATTGTTCTGGTACGCATTAGGCATTTGAGAGATACTTCTTTCGTCTGAAATTTCACAACTTCACCATCGTAGATTGCTCCGTCTTGACGCTTAAAATTCTGTAATAGGTTCTTTTTTACCGTCGGAGCCTTTAGTATTTCAGCATTACTACCTTGCAATACGACTACGCCATAATCGGATAAGTCTTTGTCATCAATCTCGTAACCTTTAGGCATTGGAAGCTCATTTACGGGCTCCTGGTATTCGTAATCGACTTCTCGGGGGAAGTCGTTACTAAAAATAAATTTAGCAACTTCAAGGCTCGGATTAATAACATAGCTGCTTTGGGAAGACAGACGTAACTTATAACTCCTGTCAATGAAAGGAAAGTAAAATTCATGATAGCTTAAGTCAGAAAGTATATCAATCAATCCACCAATACCCAAACTGCCTATATACGCAAATTCAATGCTTACTTCGGCCGTATCCAATGCAGGACAAGAAAGATCGAATTCTTGTCCATCCTCCTCCGGCCAATCATTCTTATCTGGTTCCTTCATGGCAGGAAATGCTACAAGATTATTATAACTTCCCTTTGTAACACATATACCCAAGCTGGTATATGCCTCTATTCCGTCAATCAATAATTGCCCTTTCATCGCTTTAATGTTATACCTTTAGTGTTTAACGTGTCTATTCCCAGCTTTACAGCGTACATGAACTCTCTTATTTCCACAAGGTTAGATGTGTAATTGGAGATATCCGATAAATGGGAAACAATAGTATCATTACCCCGAAGCATTTCAGCCATATTCTTATCCATATTTATTAGATATGACAGTTTCTCTGCTATTTTCTCTGTTCCTGAATTAATACTCTTAACTTCCTCATTTATAGAATAAGTATGCGAAGTCATTACAGCAAAGCTTCCATCTAGTTTGTTGGCTGAATCTTGCGACATTGAAGCAAATCCTTTCTTTGATGCCTCACGCTCATCGTCGTTATCATTCCAGCCGAACATTTCTGCCATTGCATCTCGTTTTGCTTTCATTTCATTAGAGAGCTGTTGCCCTTCTGCCTTCAGTGCATTATACTCATCTTCAGTCACACCGTCATCCATAGCATTGTTAAGTTTTTCTCTCCAAGCCATTAAGCTGTCCATGAATTCTTCTTTAAGCATAGAATTTACGATGGCATTCTTCATATATTCCTCGAAGTTATCAGCGAAGTCAGCAGAATCGGCGTCCATATCATTAAGCAAGTCCTGAAAGTCTGAACGAAGAGAGCTGTAATCAAGAAGCGTGGTATCAGCTATTTGCTGTTCCAGCACCTCCGCTACCTGCCCGACACCATTTGCGATTTGATCTGCAAATTTCTGCGTGTCTGAATCAAGTTGAGACCAGAAGATACCGGCATGTTCCTGAAGTTCCGCAAGTTGCTCATCGGTCAAATCAAATAATCCAGTCATACGACCACCCATTTTCTTTTTAAATTCCTTTACGGACATGCCTAATGCCTCTGCAGCTTGTTTCCAACCTTCACCGGACATATCATCTACTTCATCATAACCCTTTGAGTGTGACTTTCCAGAAGCACCAGAATTTAAGTATTGTTGCCCCAGTACTCGGGCATTTGCGCTTTGTTCTTTGATATTGGCAATAGCAGCTTCATAAACAGCGTTTGCGGTATCTCCTGTCAAGGTCTCCGCTAACTCCAGCTGTTTCTCAATTATCCGATCAAGAATATTAATATAGGATTCATACGTTTCTTTCGCTTTCTCGTATTTTTCTGTCGTATCGTCCTTAGTGAACATACTGAAAATCTTTGTTGCTACCTGTATAACGGCACTAATAACAGCAAGAATAACAGATGCCTTCTCAACTGTACTGATAGCGTTAGCCGATGTATCTGCTGCCATTTCAACACCACTCATAGCAGTCAATGCAAAGGTTCCTATTTCACCAATTAAAGAAATAATCTCTCCGGCCGGTCCACCGATTGATTTTCCAACATCAGTTAATGCGTCTGATAATTCATCCAACTGTGCTTTTACGTCTTTTTCTGCTTTCTTTACCTTTGCATCCTTTTGTACTACCTTATCTTTCGCCTCATTGTATCTCGAAGTCTTTTCTTTTACTTTATCCAAAGCCTGTGCCTCGGTCAGATAAGCTTTTGTGGAATCAATTTTACCAGTCTTTTCGTTGAATTTTGAGGACTTGACACCATTCTCTATTTGTGCTCCACCCTTGACAGCCTCGGCAGTCTGACGGGCATTCTCTAATTCCATTTGCGCATTAGCTAACTCTTCCTCTGCTTCTGCTAATTCTTTCTTCTTGTCAGATAATGATTGAAACGGGTTACGTGAATCCAATTCATCCATAATTGATTGAATAGTACTAGTATATTCGCGAAGCTGGTCCGGGGAAAGAACTTTGGCAGCCGTACTCTTTGCATTCTCTAATTGAGTAAGCAGAGAATTAAGAGTTTCAGAAGACGTTTCTTTCAGATTTTCAAATGCACGAACATACTCCGGAGACTCTTTCAACTTATCGTAATCCAGGCCCATCAATTCCATTCCCTTGTTCTTTGTTGCTTGAGCAATAGACCGATCAATTTGTTCAACCTGTTCTGTATCTCCATTCTTAACCGCTTGCTTACGTTGTTCCTGCAAGGTGGCAATATCTTCGTTGAATTTTCGTTCAATAGCAAGGCGTTGGTCCGTATAGTCTTGATACTGATTCAGCAAATCAGCTAAATCATCCCCACGATTGTACTTTAAATCTGTAGTTTCCTTTTTTTCATTAGCAACTTTATCAAATGCATCAAACTGTTTCTTTACTGGCTCTGACTTGACATATGCTGATGCATTGAAGATTTTATCTTTATTGTCAGGATTAGCATCAAAGGCGGAACGAGCATCTTCAATCACTTTTAACTTTTTGTCTTCAGCTTCGCGACCAATAGCCTGTAATTCTAGTTTATGATTGAGTTCCCTTTGTTTTAGAACCTTTTCACTGCTCTCTTTAAGCTTATTTATTTCAAGCTGCTCTAGTTGGTTTGCAGAGTCTTCTTTCATACGCTGTTGCTCTCTATTCTGCTTATCTAGCAGGAGTTTATATTTCTCCTGTTCTTCACGTAGCTTTTTCGCTTGGTCATCCTTCTTGGAAGATGAATCATAGACTTTTAATTCTTTTTCAGCCTCCTTTAGCTTCTTGACATTTTCTTTATAAGACTTTACCACAGCAGAATCTATCCCTTTGAACTTTCCGGCATCCATTTGCTTCTTTTGTGCTGAAGCGATTGATTCCAATGCTTTAGTAGCATCTTCTTTTTGTTTTGTCCAAAAGGCTTTATTTTGAATGGCAGCTTTTTCTTCTTCTTTCTTTTGTTCTTCCTTTGCTTTCTTCTGAATTTCATTTATTTTCTCTACTTCTTCTTTTGCAAGACGGGCAGACTCTGCAGCTTCATTCTTCTTTTTGGCTAATCGTCCAATTCTTATACTTAATCCTGGATCTTCAATACCATCTTTTCTATTTTTTTCAGCTTCATCGATAGCCTTTTGCCATTCAGCGGTAGCTGCATCAAGTTCTTCTTGCTTCATAACAGCTCTAACCTTAATCCCCATTACATATTGCTCATTTTTATCTTTGTTGAGTAGTTTTAAAATATCATGGAGTTCCATTGTTTTAATCTTCTCTAAATCAAGATTTTTTAAAACATTTGGCATTATAGATTGAAGTTGTTTGTATGCACTTAATTTATCAAATTGACTGGATGTTTCATCTCTTATAATATTGACAAGACTTTCTGCCTTATTTTTCAATTCATCAAAATGTTTTTTTTGAGTCTCCATAGCAGCATTATGCTTTCTTATAGCTCTTTCGGAGACAGATTCTGCTGTAGCACATTTGTAAATTGCATACCCAAGCCCTGCAAATGCGGCAGCTGCTAATACATAAGGATTAGTTAACATTGCAGCAGCATTTTTTAGTTGTGCAATAGTTTGAGCTTTGAGGGCTTTTGTCAATAAGATACGAGAAGATGTATTCTTTGCAATCATTGTTGCCTCAATAGCGTACAAGCCTTTCTTTAGGACTAAATCAGCGGCCTCAATAGCACGCTGTCGATTTACAATTGCTGTTACCGTTGCATATACTTGCTTAGCAGTACTTACAGCAAGAATACTGCCTTTGTATCCTGCAAGGGCAGTCGTAACAACAACTATTAATGCTCCTATTTCTTTCAATGCTTCTTGAGCGCTTCCGTCAGCAAAGGCTTCATTCATAGATTGCGCTGCACTGGATATTTCCTTTAAGATTTCTTTTCCTAACGGGCGAAGGGCAGCTGTTATATTATTACCAAGAAGCTTCATTTGATTCTCGGCTGATGAGGACATTTCTATAAAAGCAGCTTCTGCGGCACCTGTTGCATTTTTCATTTGTTCCAGATCGGACGCAGCACCTACTGCATTTTGTCCGGTTATCATTAGTGCAGCCTGTAAAGCTTCGTCGGTACCCAATAATTCTTTCATTTTTGTAGTACTTCCGTTTGCTTCGTTATAGATCAGCTGTAATGCTTCCTGGAAAGAACGTCCGGAAAAGGCTGCATCACCTAAATGGTTAGCCGTTCCCATAATTGCCGCACGTATTTTAGTCATCGCTTCGGCTGTTGGAACACCTTGTTTGGTTATTGATACGACAGCTGCTAGCACGTCTTCAATATCAATACCGAAGGACGAGGCAATGGGAGCAGCTTGAGCAATACTCTTTCCAAGTTCTCCCATTGTAGTTTTACCAAGCTTGGCTGTGGTAAATAACATATCAGAAACAGATTCTGCTTCAGAAGCTCCTTTTTTATATGCATTAAGAATTGTAGTGATAGCATCTGCCGAAGTAGCCGTTTCTGTAACGCCGCCGATAGCAGCCTTAGCAGATACTTTTAGAATATTCATAGCATCCGCTCCATCATGTCCTGCAGATACAATCTGATATAGTGCTTTCGCTGACTCTACGGCTCCGACTGGAACCTCTCTAGTCATATCAATAACGCTATTCATAAAATCGGTAAGACTGCCTTTTATCCCGCTTGAAAGAGTAGCAACTTCTTTCATGCTTTGCTGGAACTGCTTTTCGAAGTTATATGCTTCTTTGGCTGCTTGAGTAAAAGCGATTCCCGCACTAATGCCAATCCCTCCGAATACATCAAAAGCGGTAATTTCACCGGCCATTGCCTTTATGATTCCCATCGCTTCTTGACGCCCGGAATATAGCCCTGAATTATCTATACCTGTAGCGAAATATAACGCACCATCTTTATTCTGAATACCCATATAGCATTTATTCTTAAAATATAAAGAGGAGGTAAAATTTGGCTATTTCGAGAAGAATAAGCATCTTTGCAGTGTTCTAAGACCAAGGAACGATTTTTATTTCAACGTATTAGGGAGTTGATTCGCCTACTATACCACAATATAGGCTATCAATTCCCTTTGCTACATAATCCTAATGCGTTGCAATAGATTATGTTCCTTGGTCGGAAAGAATAGGGGAGAGATAGCCTTTTTCTATAATATATAAATTACTATTCATTAGCGCCATGACCAAGGAAAATGAGAACGTATCTGTAGCGAATAAAAGGAACTACACAGAAGAAGAAATTAATGCTGCTTACAAGAAGGGCAAGGATGAAGGAAGAATTGAAGGGATGCTCGCTTATCAGAAAAGATTGATTGAGAATCTACAGCGGGATAATGCATCTCTCAATCAGAAGCTTCAGGAGATTAAAAAATAATCCCCCATATCTTCACAGATACAAGGGACTAGAAAACATACTCTAAACCAATTTATAAAAAAACAGTTAACCTAATATATAAACACAATGGCAAATTACCTTATCGTTTGACCTTTCCAGCAATATCGTTATATTTCTTTATCCTGACTGTCTTACTAGGGTCATCAAAAGACGGAAGTTCTACCCACTCATAATCTCGTCCTTCAACATTTCCGTCTTCGTCAGTCGTCTTATTACGCTGTCTCATCACAAATGAGTACTCCTGAAGCAATATCTCTATTAATCCATAGCTACTATCCAACGTCTGATTAAACGTTAATCCTAGAGCTTCTTTTGCAATAACTAAGAATCTGCTTTGGTTATATCCTTCCAACTTTGCAGATTCTTCCGAGCGGCTATTATCTCCGTCTCTCGTAGCGGGCTCACGTTCCGAAGCATCGTGAT
>OGIE01005275.1_pt1 | contig 11067 bp, 7 predicted proteins | sample 1571581 | NCBI WGS metagenome assembly OGIE01 (sample SAMEA2582021, study PRJEB24529) | metagenome | biome: Human gut stool | place: China | collected 2011
CCGCAGCCGGATAACTTACACTGTTCGCTTTGCCATAATTAATAATCGCTTCGGTTATCTGTATGCGGGCTATTACGATTTCGGGGATGATTCCGCTTATCAGAACATGTGGACTGATATTCAGTGGAACAACATGAACTGGGAGACCTGGGAGTTTCCGGCGGATGAAACGGTCGATCAGATTCTGAAGGAAACCCTGATGGAGAAAGAAAACTGCATCCGCAGAACGCTCGGTATCGAGACGGTTTCCGAGCCGACCGGTTTTTATCCGTACCGCGTGGATTACGGTATGATCACGATGATCGGTGCACCGTCCTCTACGGAATTTGTTTACCTGTCCGGACCGGATCTGGATCTGCCGGACGGCTGGTACCCGGATTACATTGGAACAGGAATGTTCCGTTCCTGCGCAGACCTGCAGGGCGTGATTGTGCCGGATTACATTGCCGGTCTTTCGACCAATGCATTTAACGGAGCGAAAAACAATCGTTTCTATATCTATTTTGAGAGCGGCACACCGATGGAGCTGATGGGATGGTCGAAAGAAGAACCGTTCCGCTTCGGCGATGATGAGAGTAAGATTCAGATTATGGTGGCATTCGATGCCGAGAATGATTATATCAACGCCTGGATGTACCCGATGGCAGGCTATGCTAATCTGGATGAGATGCTGGCGGATATCCGTGCGGAGCTTTCCGTGGACGGCAAAGAGCCGACAGATCTGGAAGTGTATGAGGAGACCGGAAAACGGCTGCTTGCCGTGGAAAACCGCCTGCGTGCGATGATGGATCTCGACCCGATTTCGGATGCCTCCGAGCTGGCCGGAGAACTGCCGGGCCTGTTGGAGACTTCAAAGACGGCAGAAGAAGAGGCGCAGAAAATCGAAGAGCAGAAAGTAGCAGAAGCACAGCAGAGCGCTGCTGTTGAGATCGAGAATAAGACAGAAGAAAACGGCGGCGCAGATTCCGCGGTTTCGGGATCGGAAGAGCCGGATCAGACACCAGAAACAGATGACGATGGAGCTGACAGTGATGACACAGCCGTTCCGGATGACAGCACAGATACGACAGACACTACAGATACCATAGAAGAAACACCGGAATCAGAAGAAAAAACAGAGAGCGCAGATGAGGAGGAAGTACAGGAATGATAGTGGAGCAGTCCAGACAGATTATTGCAGAGGTCAACAAGGCCTTTATCGGAAAAAATGAAATTGTAGAAAAGGTACTGATGACCATCTACGCCGGCGGACACGTCCTTTTGGAGGACTGCCCGGGCGTCGGAAAAACGACACTGGCTGTCGCCTTTTCCAAAGTGCTTGGACTTTCCCACAAACGAATCCAGTTCACCACCGACACGCTTCCGTCAGACATCACCGGTTTTAACATGTTCAACCGCGAGACAAACCAGTTCGAGTACCGCGACGGAGCTGCCAACTGCCAGCTTCTTCTGGCGGATGAGATCAACCGTGCTACGCCACGCACCCAGTCTGCCCTGTTGGAGTGCATGGAGGAACGCCAGGTGACCGCAGACGGCGTGACCTATCCGCTGGAGTCGCCGTTCTTCGTCATTGCTACGCAGAATCCGGTGGAGATGCAGGGGACGTTTCCGCTGCCCGAGGCTCAGCTGGATCGCTTTCTGCTGTGCCTTTCTCTGGGCTATCCGGATAAGGAACAGGAACTGGCACTGCTGTCCCGGACAGCTGTTCCGGAAGAGGGAAAACCGGTTGTCACCACGGCACAGCTGCTGAACGCCCGAAAGGAACTGGCGCAGGTGAAAGTCTCTGCTGCGGTGCAGGAGTACCTGGTAGAATTGGCGCACGCCACCCGGACGCATCATCAGATACAGCTGGGGCTGAGTACCCGTGGAATGCTTTCCTTGCTGGAGGTCTCCAAGGCAGTTGCGGCGATACGTGGCAGAAACTATGTCACACCGGACGACATCAAGCACATTGCAGCGGACTGCATGGCGCACCGCATGGCAGCACGTGGGGCAATGTGGGAAGAAAATCACGAGACCTGCCGCCGCATTGTATCGGAACTGCTGGAGACTGTTCCCGTGCCAAAGGAATCACAATGGAACTGATCGCTGTTATTCTGTTGGTACTGCTGGTGCTGTTCGGCGAGATCGGACTCTACCGCCGGAACGGCTTGAAGGGACTGTCCTACCGCTGCCGCTTTTCGGAGACAGAATGCACCGAGGGCGACTCCCTGCAGTTTGTAGAGACAGTTTCCAACGAAAAAGGGATGCCTGTGCCGTGGCTCAAGGCAGAACTGACCACGTCCTGCTGGCTGGACTTCCCGGAGACAAATTCCTCGCAGACCGGAGAAAACCGCTTTGTCACCAGTTTCTTTTCCGTGCGTGGACACGCCAAGGTCAGCCGTGTCTGGAACATCACTTGTGAAAAGCGCGGAGCATACGAGATGGAACACGTGGTGCTGGTCACATCGGATTTGCTGGGCGTGGTGCGGCTGTCGCTCCAGGCAGAGGATACCGGCGGAACGCTGCTGGTACTGCCGCAGCGTATGACGGAGGCTGGACTGATTCTGCCACGGCTGCTGCACCAACAGTTCGGAGACCAGTCTGTCCGGCACAGCCTGCTGACAGACCCTTGCCTTTCCGCAGGTGTCCGGGAATACGTGCCGGGTGATCCACTCCACCGGATGCACTGGAAAGCCTCGGCGCACGCCGGAACGCTGCTCATGCGCCGGGAAGAGCATACCGCACAGCAAACGGTCACGGTATTGCTGGCGCTGGAATCCCACAGCCCGGACAGCGGCATTATGACGCAGGACGAGGCACTGTGCGCAGTGCCTGTGGGAGTTCTTCCGGAACGGCTGGCAGGTGCGACTGTGCATCGGAGAGCGCCGAAAAGACGGTTTGCCGATCATGTCGCCCTATGGCGGCGGCAGCGGAATGTACCATCAACTCATGCAGCAGCTGGCACTGCTCCGCCTGCAGGAGATCGTGCCGCAGTCCCAGATGCTCTCCATGCACGGCAGATCTTCCATCCAGGAAACACTGCTGCTCATCACACCGTACACGGACAGAACAACGGCGCAGTGGAAACAGCGCTGCGGTGGTCTGGTGCTGGTGACGGGTCACGCCCATGACGGCGGCAGTTGTGCCGATGCGAGGATTCCCTTGCCGGAATACCTGCACAGCGAGGAGGTGGCATCATGAAAAATGCACGCTTTCTGCTGCACCTACTGCTGATTACGGCACTGTCTGCCGCCTTGTATCCCTTTCCGCTGCTGCTTGCGATATGGAGCGGCAGTGCCGGATGGACGGCTCCGGTGATGACTGCGGCGCTGGTGCTTTGTGTATGGCTCGGCACGCTGTACATCCTGCTGCTGCGTCGGCAGTATGCCCGGCATCCTCGCTGGGTCAATGGCGGCGTGTGGGCGCTGACACTGCTGCTGTGCGTGCTGGGCAGTCTCTTTGCCCCGTATCCCACACGCCTGGCGCAGGTTCTTCTGGGTATCACTGCCGGCGGCTGCTTTTTCGGCGGCGCACGGCTGGTCTTTCATCCGCTGGAACACCTGGTGCATCCCAACGTGTTTGTCGGGCTGTGCCTATGGGATTGCTTTTCCGGCTTTCTGATCTATCTGACCAGGGTAAAGCTGCCTTTCCTGCCTATGGTACTGCTCTTTGCCGCCAATGCGGCGCTCTTCGCCCTGGTGCATAACCGGGACGCCATGGAGCGGATGCTGTCCGGGAGAGACGGCGACACCTGGGAACTGCCCACGGAGATTCGCCGCAGCAACGGCAGGCTCATGGGGATTCTCTGTGGTGTCGGACTTGCGCTGGTTTTGTGCAGCCGTCCTCTGGCGAGGGGAATGCGCTGGCTGTGGCGCTGGATCTATACCGGATTCTTTTACGCACTGCGCTGGCTGCTGTCGCTGGGCAGCAGTTCCGACACAGCGGAGGAGATACCGGAAAGCGCCAGGGATAAGCTGATGGAACTGCCGCAGAACAGCACATCCGGCTGGGTGAGACTGGTGATCGAACTGGTGCTTTTGGCGGCTGTGCTGGCGTTGGTCATCTGGAAACGGCACGAGATCGGGGATGCCATTGCATCCGCCTGGCTTAGCCTGCGGCAGTGGTTCCGGTCGCATCTGCAAAAGAACCACGCCGCCCAGGAAAACCAGAACGGCGGTGCATACTGCGATTATGTGGAAGATCTGCTGTACCACGAAAAAACGGCAGTCGACACAGTCACACTGCAAAGCCGTCGCAATTGGAAAAAGGCGTACCGTCGCTATCACAGGCTGCCCCACGGAGCAGAGCGATTCCGGTTGGGTTATGCGCTGCTGCTGGCGAAACTGCCGGATGATGCGGCAAGACCGGCAGACAGCCCGGCGGAGATTCTGGAACATTTACAGATACTGCTCCCGGAGGAAAGTTCGCTTTCTCAGTGGGAGACCGTAACGCAGGCGTACAGCGCCCTGCGATACGGGGAGATTCAGCCGGAGGAAAACGCTTTTCTGGCGATGGATGCCTTACTAAAACAGCAAAAATAATTGATGTCACGATAATTGATATCACACAAAAAGCCAGTCTGTGGGAACAGTTCCCACAAACTGGCTTTTCCATTTCTAAAAGCTTTTTCAAGCCTTATTCGTCGTCTTCGCTGTGTGTGACCTGAATGCCAAGAACGTCCAGACTCTCGGTATCCACCGGAGCCGGGCAGGCGCTCATGAGTTCGCTTGCGTTCTGTACCTTCGGGAATGCGACCACGTCACGCAGGCTGTCTGCCTGGAGCATAACCATTGCCAGACGGTCCAGACCAATGCCCAGACCACCGTGCGGCGGTGCGCCGTAGTGGTATGCCTCTACCAGGAAACCAAACTTTGCCTCGATCTCCTCGTCCGTGAGGCCCAGTGCCTGGAACATCTTCTCCTGCAGCTCGTAGTCGGTGATACGGATAGAACCAGAGGAAAGCTCTGTGCCGTTCAGTACCAGGTCGAATGCCTTTGCGGTGACACGTGCCGGATCGCTGTCCAGATAGGGCAGGCACTCGTCCATCGGCATGGTGAACGGGTGGTGCATCGCATCCCAGTGCTGGGTATCCTCGTTCCACTCAAAGAACGGGAACTGGGTGATCCACAGGAAGTTGAACTTGCCCTCCGGGATCAGATCCAGTTTCTTTGCCACTTCCAGACGCAGTGCGCCCAGTACCGGCAGTGCAACCTTGTTCTTGTCTGCCATAATGAGAACCACATCGCCCTTTTCGCAGCCCAGGTGCGACAGGATCTCATCCAGCTTGCCCTCCGGCAGGAACTTTGCAAAGGAACAGGTGGGCTTTTCGTCGTTCCAGCGAATGAATGCCAGTCCCTTTGCGCCGATGCCCTTTGCCTTTTCTGTCAGCTTGTCGATTTCCTTGCGGGTCAGCACAGATGCGGCATTCTTTGCCACAATGGCACGAACACTGCCGCCGGCATCCAGCGCAGAGCGGAATACCATAAAGTCAACATCCTTGACTACATCGGACAGATCCTGGAGTTCCATGCCAAAGCGAGTGTCCGGCTTGTCCGAACCATAGCGTTCCATTGCCTCCTGGTAGGTCATGCGGGGCAGCGGTGTGGTGATATCCATGTTCAGCACTTTCTGGAACAGATACTTGACGAATCCCTCTGTGATTTGGAGAATATCCTCCACATCCACAAAGGACATTTCCAGGTCGATCTGGGTGAATTCCGGCTGACGGTCAGCACGGAGATCCTCGTCACGGAAGCAGCGTGCGATCTGGATATAGCGGTCCATGCCAGAAACCATCAGCAGCTGCTTGTAGATTTGCGGTGATTGCGGGAGGGCATAGAATTTTCCGTTGTGCACACGGGACGGGATCAGATAGTCTCTCGCACCTTCCGGTGTGGACTTCATCATCATCGGCGTTTCGATCTCGATGAAGTTGTTGGCATAGAAGTACTCTCTGGCAGCCAGTGCAATCTTGTGGCGCATAATCAGATTGTGCTGCAGCGGCGCACGGCGCAGATCCAGATAGCGGTATTTCAGACGCAGTTCCTCGTTGGTCTTGGTCTCGTCGGTGATTGCGAAAGGCGGTGTCTGTGCCTTGGACAGTACACGCAGATCGTCAACCAAAACCTCAAAAGCGCCGGTTTTCATTTCCTTGTTGACGCTGGAACGCTCTGCGACTACGCCCTTTGCCATCAGCACATATTCGCTGTGGCAGGATGTAGCCTTTTCGAAAATGGCACGGTCTGTCTGGTCGTTGAATGCCAGCTGTACAATGCCGGTGCGGTCACGGAGATCAATGAAAATCAGATTGCCCAGGTTTCGTACCTTCTGTACAAAGCCGCCGACAACGACAGTTTCTCCTGCTTTTGTCACTTCACCGCAGTAACAGGTGCGGCGCAAATCCTGCATCAAATCCATGTTTACTGACACTCCTTTTCAAAATCCTCCACGATGTCGTGGAACATATACTGGACGGCGATATCGTCGAAATTTTCTTCAAAGGTCTCGTCCAGAGCGATCTCTGTCTGCTCGCCGGTCTCCATATTTTTCAGTTTTGCCTTCTTTTCTGCCAGCTCATTTCCGCCCAGCACCATTACGAAGGACGCACCGATCTTGTTGGCATACTTCATCTGTGCTTTCAGACCACGCTGCATCACATCGTATTCGACCTGATAGCCGGAGATGCGGAGCTGCTGTCCCAGCTGCATTGTCAGCGGAACGGCGCTTTCGTCCATCGGGGCAATGTACAGGTCGCAGGACTTCGGCTCTTCGAAGTCGCAGCCCTGGCTCTCCATGGTGAGGATCAGTCGTTCCAGACCCATGGCAAATCCCATTGCCGGTGTGGGCTTTCCGCCCATCTGTTCGATCAGTCCGTCATACCGGCCGCCGCCGCAGACAGTCCCCTGTGCGCCGATGTCGGTGGTGACAAACTCGAAAACGGTCTTGGTATAATAATCCAGACCACGAACGATCTTCGGGTTGATGGTGAAGTCGATATTCAGCGCCTTCAGATATTCCTGGAGCTTTTCGAAGTGTGTCCGGCAGTCGTCGCACAGGTAGTCCAGAATGATCGGGGCATCCTTGGCGATTCCGGCGCAGATCGGGCTTTTGCAGTCCAGGATACGCATGGGGTTCTTTTCCAGACGGGTGAGACAGGTCTCGCACAGCTCGTCCTTTTTCGGTTCAAAATACGCCCGGAGCGCCTTGTGGTATTCCGCACGACAGGTGGGGCAGCCGATGGAGTTGATGTTCAGCACGATGTTCTTGAGTCCGGCACGGTCGAGAATGGTCTTTGCCAGCGCAATGATCTCAGCGTCAGAAGTCGGTCCCTGGCTGCCTGCCATTTCGATGCCGAACTGGTGGAACTCCCGGAGTCTGCCTGCCTGCGGACGCTCGTGGCGGAAACAGGACAGGATATAATATACCTTCTGGGGAAGTGCATCGTTGAGCAGACCGTTCTGGAGTATGGACCGGATCGTGCCGGCTGTTCCCTCCGGACGCAGGGTGAACTCGGTTTCCTTTGCCTTGACGGTATACATTTCTTTCTGTACCACATCTGTGGTTTCGCCCACAGAACGCAGGAACAGGTCGGTGCTTTCAAAGGTGGGGATGCGTGTTTCGTGAAAGCCGAAATTCTCCGCTGTTTCCCTTGCAATGCGTTCCACCGTATGCCACTTGTAGATCTGCTTGGGTGTCACATCTTCTGTTCCCTGGGGACGTGTGATTTTGATTGCCATGTATGAAAAACCTCCTCGCACTCCGGAGACCGGACTGCAAAAAATTTCCCCTTCCGAAAAAGGGGAGATAGTTGTACAAAAACTTGACGGCAGCCCTGTGCTGCCAGAAATGCGGTGTGCTTAAATGGTCGGATTGCCGATTTCCCGCCAGTCCAGATCGCCACGCTCCAGCGCCATGATGAGCGCTTCCGCAGTTGCAATGTTGGTTGCGACCGGAACATTATGTACGTCGCAGAGACGGAGCAGATTCATTTCGTTCGGTTCCGATGCCTTGCGGTTGATCGGGTCACGGAAGAACAGGAGTACATCGATCTCGTTGCAGGAGATGCGTGCTGCGATCTGCTGGTCGCCGCCCTGAGAACCGCTCAGATACCGCTGGATCCGCAGACCAGTCGCCTCTGCCACCTGCTTGCCGGTCGTTCCCGTTGCACATAGGGTGTGCCGGGAGAGGATGCCGCAGTAGGCGATACAGAATTGGATCATCAGTTCTTTTTTTGCGTCGTGTGCAATCAGTGCAATTGTCATGTCAGATAACCATTCCCTTCTACATTCTTTATCGTATCAAAAATGAAACTTAGATATTCGTTCTATGATTTCATTGTTTTCAGATAGTTAGACCACTACATCATTTATTATACACCATATCCCGGTATTTGTCAAAGAATTTCCGTGAGAAAAATATAAAATTGTGAATTGTATGGTGCTTCCCACGTTCACCCTTGTGCATTCTGACGAATTCTGCTTCTCAGTCTCTTGCGGTGGTGCTTGTTGTAGAAGTTGTGGTTTCCGTACCGGTCGTATCGGTGGATGCGGTCGTTGCGCCCACCATGTCTACATTGATTGGTCTGTTCGCCCTTGACAGTTTTTTCGTATGCCTGGATGATCGAACGGATCATGTACTTGGAGTATTCGCCGCCTTCGATCACACCGGCGAAAGCGATTTCCGGATCATCTGCCGGGGCATAGCCGATGAAGAAAGAGTCCTGGACTCTGCCGCTGACCTGGGGCGTACCGGTCTTGACTGCCACATCAAATCCCAGGTTTGACAGGGAATACTGCGCCGGGAAATTGTTGGTGGATGCGGCGATCATACCGTTTTCCACATACTGGAATACGCTGTCGTTGAGCGGTGTGATCTGCTCTGCCACCGCAGGCTCTTTCTGTTCCAGTTTTGTGGTGTGGCTGTAGTCCCAGATGCTGTCCACCAGATGCGGCTCATAGCGTGTGCCGTTGTTGGCGATGGTGCAGGCAACATTCGCCATTTGCAGCGGCGTTACAGCCCATTCGCCCTGACCGATCGCACTTTGCAGTACCTGACCGACGGTCCAGTCTGCGCCCAGTTCCGCAAAGGTCTCCTGGTTGGACAGATGTCCGGCGGCATCGCCGGTTTCCAGCCCGGTGGACTGACCCAGTCCAAATTTGGAGGCATACTCTGTAATGCGGTCGATGGTCAGTTCCTCCGACAGCTTGTAGAAGAAGATGTTGCAGGATACCCGAAGTGCCTGTGTAACTGCAATGTCACCATGTGAACCGGTACAGTTGTAATCGTGGTCTTTGAAATGATAGGTGTGTCCGCAGAAATAGGTGCTGTTTCCGGTGATGATCCCCTCATTCAAACCGGCAGTTGCCGTGATGGTCTTAAAGGTGGAACCCGGGCGGTAGAGTCCGTCTGTCGCCCGGTTGACCAGCGGCGAATTTTCCGCATTCAGAATGGATTCATAATCAGTCTTATAATCTTCCAGGTTGTATGTCGGCGCTGTGACCATGCCCAGAACGCCGGCAGTTTTGGCATCCAGCACAACGATCGCACCGCAGGTGACCTTTTTCAGCCCCAGTTCTTCCGTCTTGGAATTCCGCAGGCTGTCAAAATTATTGATAAAGCCGTCCAGAATGTTTTGCAGTTCCCGCTGATAGTCGCTGTTGACAGTCAGCTGAACCGTCTTGCCAGCCTCCACCGGGGTTTCCATGTCCGAAGAAACGACAACGCCGTTTTCTACGGTGATTTTCTTGATGCCGTCAGTGCCACGCAGGGTGCTTTCCATGGCACGTTCAATGCCGCTTTTTCCCACGGAATCATCCAGAGCGTAACCCTCAGACTTCAGCTTTTCGTATTCCTCCGCATAGATGGGACCGACAGTACCGATCTCGTGGGGAATGACATCGCCCTGTGCTACAGAACGTATCGCCTCTTCCACAATGTCCATGCCGGGGAGCGTGACGCCACGTTCTTTCAGTTCCGTGACCACATTCAGCGGCACATCCTCTGCCAGAGTGAAACGGTTGCTGAGGGAAAAGCCACGAAGCTGCATCTCATAGCGGATTCCGGCGAGCAGTCGCTGTTCCTCCGGCGTATAGCTGTCGTCAATGTCATAGTCCTCTTTCAGCTTGTCCATGCAGTTGTCCGCTGTGGCATAGACATTCATGTTCAGGTTTTCCTTGAGCTTGCTGACCGCTTTGTCATCACCGGTAAAGGTGTATGGCTGTGTATCCGAGATCGGCAGGGAAGTGTCCCATTCTACGCCGTTTTCGTCCAGGATGTTTACCAGAGAGAGCAGCATCTGGTTGCCCTTGGCGTTGTCCTCCGGGAAAGTGTCCGGCTCAATGATAACATTATAGCCTACCTTGTTTTCGATGATGGCTTTGCCGGAGGAATCCACGATCTCGCCACGGGTGGCGCTGATGGTCTGGGTGTATTCCTGGGTGGAAACCCGCTTTGCGGTGTAGGTGTCGCTTTCCACAATCTGTATTTTCATCAGCCGCCAGGCACACGCACAGCTGGCAAGCAGTACCAGCATACTGGCGAGCGTAAGTTTGACATAGCTGGATGCCGTATGTTTCATGAAATGCTCCTTTCCGGAGAAAAACAGGGCGGCACAGCACGGGAAATGGTAAATTTCCGATGCTGTGCAGCCGCTGGTCACGCCGATTCTTCCATAGGCTTATGCTTTTTCTCAATGGTGCGCCGCCGCTTCGGCAGCAGAAAATGGGGAATCAAAGCAAAAATGGGGTAGATCACCACACTGCTGAGAACGGTGTATCCCAGACAGGGCAGCTGGTGGTGCAGATACAGCCGGGAGACATTGTCATATCCCCAGATGGCATACTGGAACACAAAATCCAGTCCTGTCACCACAAAGGAAACCGCCGCCGTCAGAAACATCATGTTCCAGAAACGCTGGAGCAGAAACCGATCATAGAGCCGGGAAGTGAACAGGCAGATCAAAAACAGCAGAATCCCATGATAGCCCGGCAGTGTGCCGCAGGAAATATCCAGCAGCAGACCGCACAGAATGCCGATGCCGCCGGAGACTACAGTTCCGGAGACGGATGCAATGCACAGCGCCACCGG
>OGIE01005279.1_pt1 | contig 11058 bp, 8 predicted proteins | sample 1571581 | NCBI WGS metagenome assembly OGIE01 (sample SAMEA2582021, study PRJEB24529) | metagenome | biome: Human gut stool | place: China | collected 2011
GCCCCCTCATAAAAATGAAACCCATGCGCTGTGTAAACTACATATGGTTCTCTTCCGGAAGCTTTTGCGGCAAGCCTTCCCACCACGCCACCCATTGGATTGTGGCAGTGTACCAGACTGATCTGTTCTTTTCTGATGATCTGTTTTAACTGTAAAAACGCTTTTGTATTTTTTGTGATCTGAAACGGACTTTTTCTGATATCGATATGATGTAAAATCAGTCCGTCTCTTTTCAACTGGGTTTGATCGATATTGTAAATCGGATTTTCAAAATCGGATGCATAATGAACCGTATAACCATTCTCCTGTAAGATTCTCACATCATTCATTTCAAATTGCGGTACGAATCCGCTAATGGTTGTGATTATTAATGCATGCTTCATTTTACTTCATCCTGTCAGTTCTTTTTCCGGCGGTCTGCATGACACAGACCGCCTGTTATTCCTGCTTTTACAGGAACTACCACATGTTCATTCTTTTCTTTTTATAAATCTTAAGATTCATAAAATTAGTTGTTAAATTTAACTTTTGCTCCGCATACTGCGATACCTGCTACACAGATAAGCACAATAATTGGTAAAACTGGTGTTGTTTCTCCTGTCTGAGCTGATGCATTGTATGCAACAAATGCGATTGGAGAAAGAGATGTAAATGCTGTTACAGTTCCGTTTCCAACTGAATCCGGGTTGATTACTTCCCAGCTTCCGTCATGTTTCTGATGTAAAACAGCGATTTTCTGTCCTGCTGTCACACCGTTAACAGAGAATGTCAACTGTGCTTTCTCGAAAGAAACAGGAAGAGTTACATCGATCATCTGTAACACTTTAGCTGTAGGAGCTACGCTTGCAACTGCCTGTGTCTGAGCTGCTTCAACCTGAGCTGTTGTAACAGCTTTTACAGTTGGAGCTGCTGTGGAAGCTACGCCATCGATTACGATGCCGTCTGCTGCTACTGTAACGTTAGCATAAGCAGTAGCCTCTGTTGTAGTTGTCTCAGATGTTTTGGTTGTTGGGCTTGTTGCAGCGAAAGCTGTTGTTCCCATAGCCATAACCATTAATGCTGTAAGTACGACTGCGATTTTTTTCTTCATAACTTGTTTTCCTCCTTTCCTCACGTATTCCATGTGGTTTCTATATTAAATAAGGAATTACCTTACTTAATATCCTCTGATTCTACCGGTTCGTAGAACACGTCAATGATGAGCTGGTACAACGCATCGTCATCGACATAAAATTCCTCATATTTATCTCCCATCAGTGTCTCACCCTGCATGGTGTACAAATGGCTGATATCAAAGTTGTATCCCAAAGCCTCAGAAGCGAGGTATGTAAATTTCGTAATGTCAATGTCTGTCACCATGTATTTGGATATGGTGTTGTATAAATCTACCGCAATGGACGGATTTGTGACCGCCTTGTTTTTTGCCTGTGCAATAAAAGTGGTCAAAAATTGTTTTTGGCGCTCTAAACGCAGGGAAGAACTGTTAAACACATTTTCATTTCTTCCGCGCACATACCAGTAAGCCTGATGTCCGGTCAGCGTCACTTCATCCCCCTGATGGAGATCCATATCGTATTCCGGGTATATGACATCATCTAAAACCGTCACCTGCACACCGCCAACTGCATCGTTTAAAGCCGGGATCGCTCCCATGTTGATCGCCGCATAACCGCTGATCGGAAGATTGTAAAAAAGTCTCGACACCGCCGCCACACTCCGCTCACAGCTTAATTCCATGCCGTCACCATAACCGTGCTGTAAAGTGATCTGCTTGGTATACTGTCCCATGTAAACGCCATCCTCATCATAGACATCCACAAGCGCCATCGCATTGCGGTTGACCGCAATAATGGAAACAGATTTATCATGCGGATTCATGACTGCCAAAAACATTGCGTCAGCCTGTCCGCCGCTCAGACCGTCTTTTGCCTTTTTTACAACATCGTCATTGTCAACACCCATGACGAGAAATGTCATGATATCTTCGTTGTAGGCATAGATCTGACCATTATAGCGGATCCATCCATCCTGCCAGCCCTCTTCGGTTGATTCCGTGGATTCAAGTACCGGTGCTTCGCCTGAAATATTTTTTCTGATTCCACTTTTTCCAAGTGCCCTTAGCACTCCAAATGCGATAAGTGCAAAAAGGATCAGGCATATCAGTACAATTCCCACGATCTTTATGATTTTTATCCATGTTTTCTGTTGTTTTTTTGTCTGTTCTGTACTTTTTTGTTTATTCATTCAGTAAAACTCCCTGTACAAGATAACGCATGTTTTTCTCACCGGAAACACAGGTCGACAATGTGACAATGTGGTTGTCTGCATTGACTGTAACATCCTGCCTGATATTTGCACTCATATCGCGGATCTCAAAAATCTGATCCAGATAATTCTGAAAAATCTCCGGATTATCAAGATCAAAGTTGTAGATCAGATGAATCGCATTGTATTTGTAAGCGGCAAAAATTTCATACACATAGGTTTTGTCTTCCGTATAGATATAGAAGTAAGGGTTTTCCTCAAACACCTGCTGGTCTTCAAAATTATGCAAAGATGCAAACATGCTTCCGTTTTTCATGTTATGACCGTATAAAACCGTATTCGGATCGGTGAAATCTTTCGTGTTCACGCTCTCCGAGTAAATACAGCCCGGAAGCCCTTTTGATCCGTCCATATTGTGTTCCAGATAATAAGTATCATCCTCCGGGTGCTGTAACACCGGGTAATCAACATTAGTTCCCGGCACATAGATCCAGGCATACACATCGCTGTTCTCTTCTTTTAATGCTGCGAAATCAATGTCTTTTTCCGGGATTTCAATTCCAAGGCTTTTTAAAACATCCGGTGCTTCTTCCGTTTCCGGCTCCGGCACCTCCTCAGTCGCCTGCGGTTGACTGCCTGCATTTTCCAATAAAGCTTCGTAATACTCCTGCTGCTTTTTCTGCTGATATTTTTGGATTCCAATGATTATGAGACATATGATAAGAACGATACTGAAAATGATAAGCAGTATCTTCCATATGATATTTTTTTGATTTCTTTTGTTTTTCATAACTTTACCCTTATGCGTTATAAACATATTTTATTTTCGTGTTTTAAACATTTTCTATCATACACATATCCGTTGATTATGTCAACAGAAGAAACTTACAGTTTTCTGGCATATCTTTCTTGTTTTTTGTTCAATATCACATTTAAAACGTATCTCGCGCATACCTTTTAAACTCACTATTAAATTACGTTTCCATTGTGTTTTATTTCTACGTTTTTTTCGCAAGAATATGATACAGAGAATCACACACAATAAGAAACAAATGAGAAAGGGGAGTTTTTATGAACCGAAAAAGAGAAGCGTATGACCGTTTAGCCGTTGGCGACCGCATTCGAAAAAAAAGAGTCCAGTTAGGATTTTCACAGGACGAGGTTGCAGAGAGAATAGACCGTGCACCGAAATACTGTTCAGACATCGAGCGTGGCACCTGTGGAATGTCCACGGAAACAATGCTTGCGATTTCTGAGTGTCTCGACATGAGCCTTGATTATATGATGTTCGGGGAACAGACAGACGAAGAGGCAAGACGGCAGGAAAATGATGAACTTGCTGTGATCCATATTCTTTCACGCTGCTCCAAGCAACAGCGTGATTATGCGATCCGGCTTTTGAAATTATATATTGCATCTATGCAGATTTCGTAGAATCCGTTATAATGAACCATGCGCCCGGTAATTCCGGGCAGATTTTATGGATCATTGCAACATACAAAAGTTCATCTATAGTTTCGCAATTATCCAAATTTTTCAGAATAAAAAGAGGTACTCAAAATGGCTCTTGATGGATTTGTGATTTCCAATATCGTATATGAATTAAACCAGACAATTTTAAACGCAAAGATCAGCAAGATTGCGCAGCCGGAAAACGACGAACTGCTCTTCACCTGTAAAGGAAGTAACGGACAGTTCCGCCTTGCCATGTCCGCAAGCGCATCCCTGCCTTTTCTATATCTGACGGATCAGAATAAACCAAGCCCTATGACCGCACCAAACTTCTGCATGGTGCTGCGCAAGCATATTGCAAATGGAAGGATCATAAAGATTTACCAGCCGCATATGGAACGTATCATTCACTTCGATATTGAACATCTGGATGAAATGGGCGATCTCTGCCAGAAAACGCTGATTGTAGAGCTGATGGGAAAACACAGCAATATCATTTTCTGTAACAGTGATGGAAAAATTATTGACAGCATCAAACATATCTCATCGATGATGAGTTCCCTGCGTGAAGTGCTTCCGGGGCGCGACTACTGCATCCCTGCCACACAGGACGACCGCCTGAATCCGCTGGAAGTTACGGAAGAAGCCTTTATGGATATGGTTATGAAGAAACCGACCTCCATCACAAAGGCGCTCTACTCTTCTTTTACAGGTTTGAGTCCCCTGCTTGCCTCCGAAATCTGCCACCGCAGTTCCATTGACGGAGATATGCCGGTCGACTCGCTGGATGATGACGGCAAAAAGCATTTATTTAACAATCTCACATGGATTGCAGAGGATGTAAAAAATCATACCTACAGACCGAACATCATTTTCAGGGGAAAAGAACCGATTGATTTTTCCTGCATCGAGCTCACACAGTTTTCGGACTATGATGCCAAAAATTTTGATTCCATCTCACAGGTTTTGGAGGAATATTATGCTTCCAAAAATGTGTATACAAGAATCCGTCAAAAATCCGTTGATCTGAGAAAAATCGTTTCCACTGCTTTAGACCGTAACCGCAAGAAATACCAATTGCAGGAAAAACAGCTGAAAGACACGGAAAAACGGGATAAATATAAAGTATACGGTGAGCTGATCCACACCTACGGCTATGGTTTAGAGGAAGGTGCGAAAAAGTTAGAGGCACTGAACTATTACACCAACGAGATGATCACCATTCCGCTCGACTCACAGTTAGATGCCAAGGGAAATGCGCAGAAATATTTTGACAGATATAACAAATTAAAACGTACTTATGAGGCACTCACCAAGCTGACGGAAGAGACAAAAACAGAGATTGAACATCTCGAAAGTATCTCCACGGCTTTAGACATTGCCCTGACGGAAGACGATCTCGTACAGATCAAAGAGGAGCTGATTGAGTTTGGCTATATTAAGCGCAAAAAGACCGATAAAAAAGCCAGAATCAAGAGCAAGCCGTTCCACTACCGCTCCTCCGATGGCTATGATATTTATGTTGGAAAAAATAATTACCAGAACGATGAACTCACTTTCAAGTTTGCAACCGGAAACGACTGGTGGTTCCATGCAAAAGGAATGCCTGGTTCCCACGTCATCGTAAAATCTAACAATGAAGAATTGCCGGACCGCGTTTTTGAGGAAGCCGGAATGCTTGCCGGATATTACTCCAAGGGACGCGAAGATGAGAAAGTGGAGATTGATTATTTACAGAAAAAAAATGTCAAGAAACCAAACGGGGCCGCGCCGGGATTTGTCGTGTACTACACAAACTACTCCCTGACTATCCATCCGGATATTTCAGGGCTGACGCTGGTTTCGGATTAAAAAAATATCGTAGGGGAGGCACAACCCCTACGATATTTTTTATTTCCAGAATACTTTTCCTCCGAAATCTTCTGTCATTTTGATACATCCCTTGTAAGAATCAAGATCATGATACTCATTTGGATTATGTGCGTCTACACCTACAATAAATTCATTTCCGTTTTCCACGCCTAGTTTCACAAACCTGCGATCTGGATAATTGCACAACTCCCGCAAACCATTCACATTAATTTCAATTGGAATCTGCTCGTCTTTTAATCTGTCTGCAAGCTTTTTCATGTACTTTGTATACAATGCTTCATCTCCGGTGAAGTTTACGATATCCGGGTGTGCCACCATATTAAAACATCCGGTATCCAGTGCATTTGTCAGCAGATCTACATAGCTTTTCAGATGCATTTCATCCGTCCAGTTTTTCCTTACACTGATAAAACTTTCATTTTCATAGAAAAAATGCTGTACCAAAAGCAGATAATCCATTGGATACTGTCTGATTTCTTCAATTGTCGGCTCAAAAATCCCCGGAAAATATTCCATTTCCAGTGCGAGGAAAATCGTGATATCCTCCCGATATTCTTTTTTCAAGGCCTCAATGGTTTTTACGTAGTCCTCCAACTGGTACATTGTCATGCGGATTCTTGAGACATATCCATTTTTAAATAAATAAGGGGAATGGTCAGAAAAGCCGATCACCTCAAAGCCTTCCTTTATTGCCTCCTCGACATATTCCCGTTCCTCCCCCACTGCATGCTGGCAGCGCACCGTGTGCGAATGAAAATTACATTTTTTGTCTTTATAATCATTCATGTCAAAATCAAAATAACGTTTCATTCTACTTTACTTCCTTCATATTGATTTATCGAATGAGCAGTTTTGCAGTGACATTGTTCAAAATGGCGTGCTATTTTTTCAGGCGGAGCATCTCTGTATAGGCAAGCAAAAATGGTCCGACACCTTTGGCGTCATCTTTGACAACCGGCTCTGACATATAATAATCATAGGTTCCCGGCCGTCTGTTTGCGCCGCCTAAGCCTGCCACGAGACAGATTCCGCCCAGATGGAGGTTTCCATTTTCATCCGTGGAAAGATAGTTATCACAGATTCCATGAAAAGCCTTCTCACCGTATGCGCGATAGCTTTCCGACAAAAATCCAAGACGGACACCTTTTAAAAGTGCATATGCCATAATAGAGCTTCCACTTGTTTCGAGGTAGTTTTTGTCCATACCGCCGAAATTCACGACCTGATACCACATACCGCTCTCATCCTGATATTTTAACATAGCATCCATGAGTTCGACAAATATTTGTTTTAATTTTTCGTAAGATTCTCCTGCAGCCGATGCATCTGCTTTGTCCAGTGTATCAAGCAGTGCCATGGAAAACCAGCCCAGTGCGCGCAGCCAAAAGTTCTGACTCAACCCGGTGACTCTGTCGCACCAGAACATTGCTCTGGATGAATCATACGCATGATAGTATAATCCGGTCTTCGGATCCCTCATATTTTTTTCAACGTTAAAAAATTGCCGGAAAATATCGTCATAATTTTTTTTGTCATGAAAACGAGTCTCATATTCCATATAAAACGGCTGACACATATACAGCCCATCCAGCCAGACCTGATCCGGATAAATATTTTTGTGCCAGAAGTTTCCTTCTTTTGTACGTGGCATCTGCGCCACCTGACTGTAAACAAGATCAATTGCCTTTCTGTATTTTTCTTTGCCTGTCAGATCAAAAAGCTCAAACAGTGTTTTTCCCGCATTCACATTATCAATATTTAGTTCATCGACATCGTACCCCTCAATTGTCCCATCTGCATTCACTTTGCAGTCAATAAAATCGTCTGCAAATTTCAGATACTTATCCTCTTTCGTGATCGCATACATTTCCAGGATTGCTTTGATCATACATCCATCAATGTAATTCCATGTGGATTTTAACCCCTGCATGATTTTTTCGATGTTCCAGATGGGACGATCCGGTGTACTTTTTTCCATTAGTTCCTCAATATACTTTTCGATTTGATCCATAGTTCTTCTCCTTTTTTAACCTTCTATATCTAGGCGTTTGCGAAACTCATCTACTCTTCTTTCAATTGTTCAAAATCAACAAAAACATTCAAGACACGCTCTCGCTATGTGTCACTCGCAACGGTACTAAGAAGCCAGTTACAACTTACAGTTGTACCTGCCTTCTAAGAACCGGCGGTTCCCCAATGTCTTTCATGTCTTTTGTTAATTTTTCACAATTCAATTTAGTTTTTCATGAGTTTCGCAATTGTCTACCTTCTATATCCATCATAATCAATGTTCTCCTGTTTGTAAATATATTTTTGTAAGTGCTTACATATTTTAAAGAAATAATTGGCACTATTGCAAAAAACTGCATGTGTATTCCATATAAAAAATCACATACTATCACTGAACAAACAAAAAGAAATTTTTGAATGTTCTTAAAATAAACCAGAGCAGAAAAAAGACCTAAAAAACAAAGGAGGACTTACTATGTCAAATCGTTCATCTAACAGAGCAGCCGTTCCAGAAGCAAAGAGCGCCTTAGACCGTTTCAAATATGAGGTAGCAGGCGAAATCGGTGTACCATTAAAAGATGGTTACAATGGTGACTTGACTTCCAGACAGAATGGTTCTGTCGGCGGCTATATGGTTAAGAAAATGATTGAAGCACAGGAACAGCAGATGTCAGGGAAATAAAGTTTCCGAAAATAAATTTCCCTGAACAAGAAAAGAACCTTGGATTGATATGATCCAGGGTTCTTTCTACGTGTTTTATGAAGTTTTTACTGCTTCATTTGTTATAAATTTAATTTATTTCTCTGGTCTGACAAAAACAGTTCCAGATAGTCTTTCAGGTTTTTATGATCCTCGCTGGAAAGTTCCGGGTCTTTTCCTAAAATATCCGCAACTTCCTCGCTTGCGCGCTGCATAATATAGGCATCCTGATAGATATCCGCAAGCGCAAACTGCATTTCACCGGACTGCCGGATACCAAAGAAATCCCCGGGTCCGCGCAGTTTCAGATCCTCACTTGCAATCTTAAAGCCATCGTTGGAGTGATTCAAAATATCCAGACGTTTCTGTGACTCCTTGGAGTTGCTGCAATTGACCATAATGCAGTATGACTGCGCATCCCCTCGTCCGACACGACCGCGAAGCTGGTGAAGCTGTGCAAGGCCAAAATGTTCCGCATTTTCGATCATCATAACCGTTGCATTTGGGACATTCACCCCAACTTCTACAACCGTAGTCGACACAAGCACCTGTATCTCATTTGCTGCAAACCGTTCCATGACATCATTTTTCTGTGCAGGTTTCATCTGCCCATGTAAAAGCCCGATTTCAATCGTATCCGTCAGTTCCTCTTTCAGACGCTTCGCATAGTCTGTGACATTCTCTGCCTCCATGTTCTCGCTTTCTTCCACCAACGGACAGATCACATACGCCTGATGACCGGCAGCCACCTCTTTTTCGATAAACTGATACGCTTTCGGACGGTATCTGGTGTCCACCACACAGTTTTTGATGGGCAGACGTTTTGCCGGCACCTCATCTACCACGGAAATGTCCAGATCACCGTATAAAATAATGGCAAGCGTCCGTGGAATCGGAGTCGCACTCATGACAAGAATATGCGGCTTTGTTCCTTTTTCTGAAAATGTTTCCCGCTGTTTTACGCCAAACCGGTGCTGCTCGTCTGTGATCACAAGCGCAAGGTTCTGATAAATCACCTTTTCCTGTATCAGCGCATGTGTTCCGATGATCAGCGCATCCGGATGATCTAAAATCTCCTGATATGCCAGCTTTTTCTGTTTTGCAGTCATGGAACCCGTGATAAGAATCACTGGAAAATCCAGTCCAAATATCTCGCACATGCTCTGAAATGATTCGTAATGCTGTCTTGCAAGCACCTCCGTCGGTGCCATAATCGCAGACTGACAGCCATTGTGCGCAGTGTCTGCCATCGCCAAAAAAGCAATGATCGTCTTTCCGGAACCGACATCTCCCTGAATCAGACGCTGCATGACGTAGTCACTCCGCATGTCCGCCCGAACCTCTGACAATGCCCGCAATTGGGCATTTGTGAGTTTATAAGGCAGTTTTTCGATCAGTTGCTCCACAAAATCATCCGACTGGAAAGAAAACTGATTTTTCTCTTTTTCCTTCTTTTCCTTCTGATATTGCAGGTTTAAGATAAATAAAAAGAGTTCGTCAAACACAAGCCGTTTTCTTGCCTCGATCAACGTCTCCATATCGTCCGGGAAATGAATCTGTTTGATCGCATAATTATACTCACAGAGCTGATGCTTTTCCCGCAGTTCTGTCGGCAGATAATCCCGGAATAAATGTTCTTCCTCCAAAACAGACCGCTCTGCTTTCAGCATAAGCTGATTTGATAATCCTTTCGGCAGGGTGTAAACCGGAAGCAGCAAATGTTCCATCGCCTCATATTTTTCCGGCGTATAAATTGCCGGCTGCTCCATGACAAACCTTCCGTTTTTGTGTTGTACCTTGCCGTAAAACACATAATTTTCGCCCGGATGAAGGCTGTTTTTGATGTATGGAAGCCGAAACCACACCAGTTCCAGGCGTTTTCCCATGCCGACAATCGAAGTCACCGTGATCTGCATGCTGCGCACTCTCTTCACAATCGGAGTCTGCCGGATCTGCCCTATGACTGCCGCAGTCTCCCCCTCCACCACTTCGTCAGGACGTTTGATCTCCGGGAACTGCACATAAGTTCTTGGGAAATAGGAAATCAGATCCCGGATTGTCTCAATATTTATTTTAAGAAAAAGACCGGCTGTTTTATCGCCGATCCCTTTCACTTCTTTTATGGATGAATTTAATCTCATACTTTTATTCTACGGAAATCACATAATAGTAAATTGGCTGTCCACCGTAATGTACTTCCACTTCTACATCTGGATATTCCTCTTCCACTTTTTCTGCGATCTCGTTGGCAGAATCCTCGTTCATTTCCTCGCCATAGTAAATACTTAAAATTGCAGAATCCTCATCGATCATTTCACCGATCATCTCAAGAACCGTTTTCTCCATGTCTGTGCCAACGGAAAGGATTCCCTTGTCACCGATTCCCATGTAGTCATCCTGTTTGATCTCTTTGTCATCGATCACAGTATCACGGACTGCGTAAGTCACCTGACCGGTCTTGACCAGCTGGATTTCCTCACCCATGCGCTCCGCATTGTCTTCCGGTGTGCTGTCCGGAATATAATTGACAAGTGCTGTAATACCCTGTGGAATCGTCTTGGTAGGAATTACAATAATGTTCTTATCCTCTGTCAGGGAAGCTGCCTGATTTGCTGCCATAATAATATTTTTATTATTCGGAAGAATGAAAATATTCTTCGCATTCACTTTCTCGATTGCATTGAGCATATCTTCCGTACTTGGGTTCATGGTCTGTCCGCCTTCGATCAGATAGTCGGCTCCAATGCCCTTAAAAATCT
>OGIE01005280.1_pt1 | contig 11057 bp, 7 predicted proteins | sample 1571581 | NCBI WGS metagenome assembly OGIE01 (sample SAMEA2582021, study PRJEB24529) | metagenome | biome: Human gut stool | place: China | collected 2011
TGTACTGCCTTTGAAACTGGAAAATGGAATGGTGATGGGTGTTATGGTTCAGGAACTTGATTTAAAGAGTATGAAACTGGTCGGCGAGAGTATGGCAATCTGGAAAGGGGCTGTAAAGGGAGTCATCTGGCCGGAAGGACCTCATATTTATAAGATTGGAGAGTATTATTATCTAATGCATGCAGAAGGTGGAACAGGACCAGAACATAGCATTAGTGTAGCAAGAAGTAAAAAACTATTTCAGTGGTTTGAAGGCTGTCCTAGAAACCCGATTTTTACACACAGAAATCTGGGAATGGATTATCCGGTTGTCTATGCGGGACATGGAGACCTTGTGGATGATGGATATGGAAACTGGTATGTAGTAATGCTTGCATCAAGACCGTGTAAAAAACATAGCAGCATGGGAAGAGAGACTTTTTTGGCGAAAGTTATCTGGGAAAACGGATGGCCGGTTATCGCCCCACAAGTTGGACGGCTTGAAGATTTTGTTGAGATTCCGCTTGAAGAACATCGTTTTGCAAATGAAGTGACTTCTTCAGATTGTATTCAGTTTTGGGAAAATGAGTTAGATGAAAGACTAGTAGGAATCGAAAAACGAGATGAAGAAATTTATTCTCTTTCAGAGAGAAAAGGAATGTTACGATTATACTGTAGAAAAGAGAAAATTTCAGAAAAAGACTACAGTTCCTATTTGGGATTAAGACAAAAAAGTTATCGTTTTGAGGTGGAAACAGGGATTGAATTTGAACCGAAGGCAGAAAATGAAACAGCAGGAGTGATTTTGTATCAGAACCATGAAAATCATTTAAAGTTTGAAATAAAACAGGTAGAAGGGAAAAAAGTATTTGAAGTAAACTCTTATATTCATGGGGAAGAGACAAAACTTTCAATAGTTGATATTAGTAAGTGGCAGGGAATTTTAAAAATTATAATTCAATGTCATGACCAGGAAGCCAGAGTATGGATTGGAAAAGAGAAAAACCTTAAACCGGTTGCAGAAAAGATTCCTCTTACTGCGTATACAACAGAAGAGGCAGGAGGATTTGTAGGGTGTACGGTAGGAATGTATGCGTCTTCAAATGGAAAACAAAGTGAGAATTATGCGGATTTTGGTTGGTTTTATTTGAAAAATATGGATTGATTAGATATAGGATTTTTGACTAGGGAGCAGAATTTTTCTGCTCCCTGAAGTGGTTTTAGAAAAAAGCAGGAGAAAGAAGAAAATGAGAAAATTATTGCATCGGATAGAAGAAGGGATGGATAACTTAAAAATTAAAAAAAAATTATACATGCTTTATCTCATATGCGTTTTAATCCCCATTATTATCACGGATAGTGTTATCTTTTTCATTGTTAGAAGTTCAGAACAGGAAAAACAACAACATGAGATGGCAAATATTGCAAATGCAGTAAGCTATAATATCAGTAATACGATAAGTAGCATAGGGGAAACAGCAAAAAGTATTTATAACAGTAAATATATCAATTCGTTTTTGATGCAAGAATATGAAAGTGCTCCGGAATATGTGTTGACTTATCAGGAGTTTTTCAAGGACCATTTACTTGAAAATATATTAGGAATGAATAATTTAGTATTTACTTTTTACACAGATAATGAAACGATAGTAAATGGAGGAAAGGTAAATAAGATTGAAAATATCAGAGAAACAAAAGCGTATCAAAGCTTAGTCGAACAGAAAAAAAGCAAAGGGATTTTTTTCGTATATGATGAGAGCAGAAACAAAATATCAAAAAAAAGGCAGATTGTTTTCTTGCAGAAATTAGATTTCTATTCACCGAATAAAGAAAAAATATTAAAAGTAGAGTTGGATTATGGAAAAGTAAGCGATGAACTAAAGAAAATGAATTATGATAATGAAGTTGAAATTTTAAATGAGGGAAGAATTGTGCTTTCCAATAAAAAGCATGGAACGGAAAGTGAAAATTATGAAAAAGTAAAGAAAAGGAGTAAATACACTTATTGTCAGGAGGTAAATCTTTACGGGACAGAACTTGAAATCCGTATAGATGAAAGTGAGAAAACCGGGTGGGATAGTCTTATGAATAAATTCCAGATTATATTATTACTTATTTTTGTAAATGTAATACTTCCGGTTTTATTTGTTTATTTAATCAATCGTTCTTTTACCAAAAGGATTACAAAATTAAGTAAAGTATTTCAGTCCGTAAATAATGAACAACTGATTTATATGTCAGATGAACGGGGAAAAGATGAAATTGGAAGTATGATTCGCAACTATAATCGTATGGTAGAGAGAACGAATCATTTAATTGAAACGGTGTATAAAAGTAAAATCAGAGAACAAGAGATTATAGTAGGAAGAAAAAATGCAGAGTTACTTGCATTGCACAGTCAGATAAATCCTCATTTTTTGTATAATACTTTAGATGCAATTTCAGCATTGGCTTTAATGGAAGAGAATGAAAAATGCTTTCAGATGATACAGGCATTGGGTAACTTTTACAAAAATAGTTTAAACAGTGGACTGGATTATATAAGCGTAGAAGATGAAATCGGTTGTATTGAAAGCTACATTACAATTTTAAACACCAGATATGAAAACCAGATTGCAATTAGCTATGATATAGAAGATGTTGTAAAACATGAAAAAGTGCTTAAATTACTGTTACAGCCGCTGGTAGAAAATGCTGTACATCATGGCTTAAATGGCGAAGGAGGTAATATTGAAATTAAGGTATTTGAGCAGGAAGATGAAATAATTTTCATAGTATCAGATGATGGAGTGGGAATGAGTGATGAAAAAATAGGAGATATACTTGCAGGAAGAACAGTTACCGGGAAGTCAGGATTTGGTTTATATAGTTTAATACAGAGAATTCGTCTTACATACGGAATAGAAAATCCTGTAATTATACAAAGTGAAGTTGGTGTAGGAACGGAGATAATTGTCACAATCAAAAAGATTAAAATGGAGAAATAACATATGTTAAATGTATTATTGGTTGACGATGAAAAGTTAGAAAGAGTTTTAATCCGTAAAGGATATAATTGGGAAGAGAACGGTTTTAATATTGTAGGAGAGGCTGCATCAGGAGAGGATGCCTTGGAATATATAAACTACCACAATGTTGATATTGTAATTACGGATATTAATATGCCTGGAATGGACGGATTGCAGTTTACGGAAAAATTGCTACAAAAAAATCCTAAATGCAGGGTAGTAATTGTAACCGGATTTCGTGAATTTGAATATGCAAGAAAAGCAATTAAGCTTGGAGTTGACGAGTTCCTTTTAAAGCCTGTCAACATAAAAGATATAAGTGAAGTTATGACTAAAATTAAAACTGAAATAGCAAAAGTCAATGAAGAGGAATCAAAAGTAGCAAAGCTTAAAGAAAGTGCGGAAAAAAATTACGATATATTAAGGGAGAGCTTTCTTCTTAGATTAGTAGAAAATCGTATAGGAGAAGAGGAAGCTACAAAAAAATTGGAAACATATAATTGCAGTGATTTAGTTGATGGATGTGTTTGCATAAATGTAAAAATCAAAGATGCCCAAGAAAATCAAAATTATAAAAAAGTGTATGAATTTATACAAAAGCAAAATAATGAGAATAGCCTTTCTTTTATACATTTTATGCATAATATTGTAATGTTTTTCACAAAAACAGACGTAAGTAAATGCATTGATTACGCTAATGATTTGCATAATAAATTAAACAATATGGGAATAACGGCAACTATTGGTGTTAGTGAAAAAAACAGTGAATTTAATGGAATACCGGCAGCATATGGCCAGGCAAATAAAGCTATAGGTGTTTCTGTATTATTAGGCAGAAATAAGGTTGTTACCTTTTCTGAGTATCAGGAAATAATGAAGAAAAACAGTTCAAAAAAGGAAATAGACTGGGATGAATTTTCAGATGCAATAATTAATTGTAGAAGAGAAGAAGTACTAAAATATGTTTCTGATTACACAGAAATAATTAAAGCAGAAAAAATACCTGATGAGGAATATCTTAAATTAATGGCAATGACAATAATCCTAAGGGCAAGCTCTACATTAAACAAATATGGAACAAACATATATCAATTGGCAAGTGAGGAAGAAGTTTTCCAAAATGTTAGGGAAATAAGAACCATAGATGATACATCAGAGTGTGTTATAAAATACATTAAACAGGTTTGTGATTATCATGAAAAAAAGCGTTCAGGTAAGAGAACAAATGTAATAAAAGATGCACTGGATTACGTTAACAGAAATCTGTATAACCCGGAACTTTCACTTAAAAAGGTCGCTTCCGATTTATACATAAATGACAGTTACCTAAGTAGGGAATTTAAGAAAACATATGGTGTAAGTTTTATTGAATATATTTCCCGGAAAAGAATAGAAGCAAGCAAAAAAATTCTTAAGGAGACGGATCTTAAAGTGTATGAGGTGGCGGAAAAAATAGGGTTTAAAGACTCCCACTATTTCTGTATTTGCTTTAAAAAGCAGACAGGACAAACAGTAAAAGAATATAGAGTATAGTGTTAAAAAAAAGGTTAGAAATTTTAGTAAAATTTTTAACCTTTTTTGGTCAAAATATTAAATTGAGATAGGTGTTGTACTAAAGTATACTTTCAGTATAAAAATTCGAGGAGGAAACAAAATGAGAAAGAATTTATTTAAGAAAGTGTTAGCGGTTACGTTAGCATCAACAATGGCATTCTCTATGGTAGGATGCGGAAACAGTGATAGTAAGAGTGAGGGAAAAAAGGATGACGGAACTATCACATTAAATGTATGGCACCAGTGGTCAAATGACACAAATGAACTTAAGGGTAGATATGAGGAAGCAGTTAAGGCTTACGAAAAAGATAATCCTAATGTAAAAATCAAAACAGAAACATTGGACACTGAAGCATACAAGACAAAGATTAATGCAGAGTTTGCAGGAGATGCAAAGGGCATTGATGTATTCTACTGGTGGGGTGCAGGTACAGCTAAGAAATTAGTTGACGCAGGAAAAGTAATGGCATTAGATGATTACTTAACAGATGATGTTAAATCAAGAATGGTGGAAGGTTCAACATCAGCATTTGAATATGATGGAAAATTATATTCAACGCCAATGTTCTCATGGTATATGACATTATTCTGCAACAAAGCATTATTTAACAAGGCAGGTGCTAAGCTTCCTGAAACATATGATGAATTAGTAGATGCAGTTAAGAAATTAAAAACTCTTGATGGCGTTACACCATTAGCAGCAGGTGCAAAGGACGGATGGAATGCAGCTTTTGTATACCAGGCATTAGCTTTGAGAGAAGTAGGAGCTACAGGTGTTAATGAAATGCTATCAGGTAAAAAAGAATTTGGTGACGAGGGATATAAGAAGGCAGCACAGAAAGTATCAGACTTATACAAATTAGGAGCTTTTGGAGAAAATCCATTAGAGCAGGGAAATGATGACGCCAATGCAGCATTTGAAAACGGCAAGGCAGCAATGAGAATTATGGGAAGCTGGTTTGCGAACAACGTATATACAGATGAAGCAGCAACAGTCAACCCTGAAGAAGTTGTAGCATTAAAGATTCCTATGATTTCTGACGGAAAAGGAGAATCAACAGATTACTGTGGTGGTTATGTTGAATCATTCTGGGTAAACAACAATACTAAGTACAAAGAAGAAGCAGCAAAATTCTGTATTTACATTAATGAAAAAATGGGTGTTGCATCATACGAAACAGGTTCAGGATTCAGTGGATGGACAACAAAAGCTGATGAAAGTAAGTTAAATCCATTATTCATTCAGATTAAAGATTTATTGGCAGAAGGAAAACAGGGTGTTCTTGCATGGGATACATCTTTAGAAGCAGAACCTGCAGCAGTTCATAACGAACAGGTACAGACATTATTTGCAGATGGCGCAGATATAAATGAATTTATTGATGAACATAAAGCGGCAATCAACGGCAAATAAGAAGTAAGAGGTGGGTAGTGTTATGGAAAAAATGCTTGGAAATAAAAAATACATATTGATTTTCATATTACCGGCGCTACTTTTATTTTTAGGATTTACTCTAATCCCATTGATAACATCAGGAGTATATAGCTTTTTTGAATACAATGGGATTGGAAGTAAAACATTTATTGGAATAAAAAACTATATTGAATTATTTACTTCCGACAGATATTTTCCACAGGCGGTAAAAAATTCATTAATATTAGTGTCAGCATCATTATTTATTCAGTTACCAATATCATTAATATTAGCCTTGATATTATCAAAAGGTGTAAAAGGGGATAACTTTTTTAGAACTATATATTTTATACCTGTTGTAATTTCAAGTATGGTTATTGGACAATTATGGCTTAAAATGTTTAACAGTGATTATGGTGTAATAAATACTGTAATAAGACATTTTGTACCGGAATATGAACACTCATGGCTTACAAAAAATGCATTTATGACTGTGTTAATTCCATCTGTATGGCAATATATAGGTTATCACATGATTATTTTTTACGCAGGAATTAAATCAATTTCAACAGATTACTATGAAGCTGCACAGATTGATGGAGCATCAACATGGCAGGAATATCTTTATGTAAGAATTCCTTATATTAAACCGGTTATCATTGCAAACTGTCTGCTGGTACTGAATGGTTCCCTGAGATCTTTCGAGTTCTCTTATCTGTTAACACATGGAGGACCGGGAAATGCTTCTGAACTTATGACAACTTATATGTATAAACAGGCGTTCAGCAGTATGAAATATGGCTACGGAAGTTCTGTAGCGATTATGATCGTAATCATCTGTATGGTAGTTGGAATGTTATTCCGTAAATTCACAGGAGGAGGGGATGACGAATGAAAAAGAAAAAACCAACCATTCCGAGCATCATTAAATGGGTTATCGCATTAATCCTTGTTGTGATGCAGGTTTATCCTTTCTTCTATGTATTTACTTCAAGCTTTAAGTCACTGGATGATTTCAGACAGTTACCGGCATATGCACTCCCGTCAAAATGGGTGCTGACAAACTTTATCAATGTTTTTACAAAAAGCCATATGCTGACTTATTTTAAAAACAGTATCATTGTTTTGATCGGTGTACTGATTCCTCTGCTTTTATTTGCACTGATGGCTGGATTTGCATTAAGCAAAATCAAATTCAAAGGCAGAAAATTTGTCCTTAATTATTTCCTTCTTGGATTGATGCTTCCTATGCAGGTTGCACTTATTCCATTGTTTACTATTTTTAATAAGATGGGACTGATCAATACATACCCGGCAATTATTTTGCCACAGATTGCTTTTTCACTGTCTTATTCCATTCAGCTGTTTTATTCATTCAGCAAATTCTTCCCTGAAGAAATGCTGGAAGCAGCGATCATTGATGGATGTTCACCGATAGGATGTTTCTTTAAGATGGTGGTTCCGATGTCATTGAACTCTATTATCACAGTAGCAACCATGCAGGCAGTATTCTGCTGGAATGAGTATATTAATGCTTATACATTTACCAGATCTACAGATATGAAAACCATTACACTTGGTTTAAATGACTTCGTAGGAAGCATGGGACTGACAGACTGGGGTGGTACATTTGCAGCCATCACTGTAACAGTACTTCCGGTATTTATTTTCTACTTCTTCAGCAGCAAGAAGATGCTGGCAGGTATGACAGCAGGTGCAGTAAAAGGTTGATAATATGCAAGAATTACCTGATAACAGTAGTTTGATTTATGAGTAAATAACAGGCTTGCCGGAAAAGTACAAGCAGGCCTGTAAAGTGAAATAAAGTATAAAAAAGGAGATTAAGACTATGCAGAAATTATACTATCAGTTCCCGGGAACATGGTTTGGCGATTGCATGCCATTTGGACATGGAGATAAATTCTATTTATATCATCAGAGAGATACCAGAAAACCGGGACCATTTGGAGAACCATTTGGCTGGGATCTGGCAACAACTTCTGATTTTGTACATTACGAAGATAAAGGCGTGGCAATTCCGAGAGGAACAGATGAAGAACAGGATCAGTTTATCTTTGCAGGAAGTGTTTTCGAGGCAGAAGGACAGTATCATATTTTCTATACAGGCTATAACCGCGATTATCCGGCACTTGGAAAACCATCTCAGGTTCTGATGCATGCATACAGCGATGATCTTGTAACATGGCACAAAACTCAGGATGCACTTACCTTCACTCCACAGGAAGGCTATGACCCGGATGACTGGAGAGATCCATGGGTGATCCGCGATGAGGAAAATGATCAGTATCTGCTGATCCTTGGTGCAAGATTACAGGGACCAAAGACAAGACAGACAGGAAGAACTGTTAAATTCACATCTAAAGACCTGAAAAACTGGAAGTTTGAAGGAGATTTCTGGGCACCGGATCTCTATACTATGCATGAGATGCCAGACTTATTTAAGATTGGTGACTGGTGGTATCATATTGTGACAGAATACAGTGACAGAAGTAAAATGGTATACCGTATGAGCAAGAGTCTGGAAGGTCCATGGATCGCACCGAAAGATGATGCATTTGACGGCAGATCTTATTATGCAGGACGTACTTTTGAACTGAACGGACAGAGAATCCTCTTTGGCTGGGTTGCTACCAAGGATCAGGATGATGATGACAATAACTTCATCTGGGCAGGAACATTTATGGCACATGAGGTTTACCAGAGAGAAGATGGAACTCTTGGTGTAAGAATTCCGGAAACTGTATGGAATGCATTTGATAAAGAAGAAAAGACAGAAGATTTTGTAATTGATACTCCAACTAAGAGTACAGAAAAAGTAGTTGCAAAAGACACAGGAGATATCTTCAAATTCGAAGCAGATGTGGAATTTACAGAAGGAACCAGAACTTTCGGTGTGAGATTCTATGAAGATGAGGATAAGGCTGAGTCTTATCAGTTCGTATTTAATGTAACGGAAGACAGATATGTATTTGAGAAAAAACCAAACTGGCCATGGCCTGCAAACCAGAATATCGGACTGGAGAGACCGCTGGAGCTGGTACCTGGTAAAAAGTACAATATTAAAATGATCGTAGATGATACAATTGCTACAATCTATGTAGACGGTGTTGCATTAAATGCAAGAGCATATAAACGTCCGGGAGAAAGTCTGTCACTCTTTGCTTCTGAAGGAAGCCTGAAAGTAACTAACTGCAAGGTTACAACCGGATTAAAGAAATAGAGACAGACAGCAATTTAATCGATAAACCGCGGAGCAGTGATTCGGTGTAGAGTAACGTGACGAAGAAATTGCTGTAAATAAAAAAGTTGCTGTGCGTTTCAGTTATAGAAATGCACAGCAGCTTTTTTGCGTTAAGTCGATTGGAAACAACAGCTTTAGGGGTTGCTTAATCTTCTAATTTAATCTTTTCCTTAAGAACCACACATCCTGCCATGTCTCCGATAACATTGACGCAGGTTGCGCCCATGTCGCAGAGTGTATTGATGCTGATGTAAACGCCCATAACTCCTGCAGGCAGACCTGCCATGGTTGCCAGGGCTGCGAAGGATGCGATGGCACCGCCCGGGATTCCCGGGGTTCCTACTGACAGGAGTACGTTTGCCAGAAGGATTATGATCATCATGGAAATGCTTACATTAATTCCACATGCATTAGCGAAGAACATGATCATGAATGACATCAGGATGGATACGGCATCCATGTTTACAGTAGCGCCAAGAGGAATGGCAATACTTGTGATCTTGTTGGATACGCCCATTTCATCTTCCATACGCTGTTTGCTGATCGGAATGGTCGCTGAACTGGAACAGGTTCCGAATGCGTTCAGAGCTGCAGGAAGCATTGCTTTGAAGAATTTCACAGGGCTTTCTTTGCCGATGAATTTCACGGAGCCGCCGTAAATGACCAGGGCAAATCCGAAGAATGCCACATACAGGATGATCAGCTGAGTTGCCAGTGAAATGATGGTTTCTGTACCGTTGGCTTCTACAACAGGAACGATAGTACAGAATACACCGATAGGTGTGAAGTACATAACTGTGCTGATGACTTTCAGACAGACTTCGTTACAGGAATCGATGACTTTCAGAAGTGCAGTACCCTTTTCGCCGATGGCGATAAGTGTGAAGCCTACGATGACTGCGAATACAAGTACCTGAAGCATATTTCCGTTTGCGAAAGCTGCAACCGGGTTGGATGGGATCAGGTTTTTGATGGTGTCCAGAATGCTGGTCATCTCAGTTGCCTGGATGTCGGAAGTTGCCATTTCGAATTTAACACCCTCACCGAGATGGATCAACCGCGGGATAATCAGTCCTGCCAGGCTGGCAAGTGCTGTGGTGCACAGGAAAAAGATCATGGCGCCGGCTGTGATCTTGCCGGTTGTGCGGGCATTACCGATGCTGGAAATACCCATGATAATGGAACAGAAGACCAGTGGAAAGATCATCATGTTCAGGGCATTCATGTAAATGCTTCCGATAAGACTTGTGACAGTAAGAACCGGTTCGAACCGGTTTGCCAGAAACAGACCGGTAATGATACCCAGGATCAGTCCGGTAAAGATTGCTGCGGTAATATGTTTTTTATACCACGAATAGAATTTTTTCATTTGTTCCCTCCTCTTTGTTTTTCGTTTCCTGATACCCGAAGGACTATATTGGCAGACGGATTGAGTGATGCGCAGATCTGGTAAAATTCTGCGGTCTATAGCTTTGATAAGATACTGGGTTCAGAAAAATAACACGACAATACTTTACCACAATAATGCGTGAATTACAATATTTCCCGCTGTTTTCTTATTTGAGTGGGAGTGTTTCCGAAGTGCTCAAGGAACATCCTGCGAAATAGTTTGTAATTGGTAAAGCCATGCCGCTCCAAATTGTAACACAGAAAAACAGGCATCGATGATACAGATATCGAAGCCTGTTTTTCTGCGTTGCAGGAAATTATTTTATAATATTCCTGTGACATAAAAAGTCCTATGCAGGCTATTATGATTGTCAGGTGCGGGTGAAGAGGGTATAATAGTTGTAATTATTTAACCGAATCAAAGAAGTTCCTGCTTCAATTGTAAAGAGCA
>OGIE01005281.1_pt1 | contig 11056 bp, 7 predicted proteins | sample 1571581 | NCBI WGS metagenome assembly OGIE01 (sample SAMEA2582021, study PRJEB24529) | metagenome | biome: Human gut stool | place: China | collected 2011
GTGCGTGAGGACGGTCGTGCCCTCCTCCAGCTTGCTCATCTGCAGCACATCGTTGATGAGCGACAGCAAGTGATTGGCGGAAATCTGCATTTTTTTGTGATTTTCCAGCAGCAGCGCCTTGTCATCAAAGTGGGTTTCGTCCACCTGCAGCAGACCGATAATGCCGTTGAGCGGTGTGCGGATATCGTGACTCATGCGCGAGAGAAATTCGGTTTTGGTGCGGTTCGCAATACGCATTTCATCGAAGGCGGCCTGCAGACGGGCGTTCTCTTGCTCGTCGCGGGCGTGCATCTGCGAGGTATCCTGCAGCAGGATAATCGCCGTGACCATCGGCATTTCGGCATTGATTTCCGGATCAAACACGGTGGTCTGCGTCATCAGCGCGGTTTTCTGTACCCAGCGGATAGCGCCGTCATCCTCCTGCACGCAGTATTCCACCGTGATGTGTTTTTCACCGGCGGCAAAGCGCTTGAGCAGACGGGCACTGGTATCTGCCGTGCGGTAGCTGCCGAGTGTTGCCGGTGTGACGCGCTTGCGGTACTCGTCGCAGTAGTCGCGGTAGGAGCAGGGAAGCGGGTAGTCGAGGAACAGCGCCCGGTCCGAATCGCTCTTGCCCGCAGGTGAAATGTTGCGCTCGAGGGTGTCGCGCGTGAGGTTTACCGTGTAGATTGTGCCCGCCATATCGAGCAGCGCGTCCACATAGCTGTCGTTCTCAAGGATAGACTGCTTTAGCTGCTCGTAGTACAGCGTCAGCTGCTCCTTCGGGTCGATGGCTTGGTCGGCGTTCAGCCGGATGGTCTCGAACGCGAGGATAAAGTGGTGCAGCACACCGGCTTCGTCCCAGTCAATCGGAAGAACGGTCAAACGGCTGTAGCGGCTTTCCTCGGCCGCGTTGTACTGCAGTTCGAGAGTATCCTCTGCGCTGTGTAGGCTGCGCTGCAGTACGTCAAGCTGCAGCGCAGAACGGACGCGGCTGCGCTCGCTTTTAGCAGCCTGTTCCTCGGCAATCTGCTCGACGGCGCCGGTGTAGCTGCCGTCCGATGCCAGAAAAAAGCTCTCGCACGCGCGGATGGTGCGGTAGGTGTCCAGACGCGCATCGCAGTACAGGCAGTCGGAAAAGCTGCGGTGCAGGCGGTTGACCTGCTTCAGCAGCTGAAAATCCAGCCGCTTTTCGGCGGCGGCTTCCTCGCGCTTGACGTGGTTTTTGTTGATGTACATGTTTTTGTCCGCAAGGTCAAACAGATCGCGCATATTGCTGTCCGGATTGTCCGATGCAAGCGCAAAGCCGGCCGCATAGCTGAGCGGTGTATCCGGATGCTGTCGGGACTCCTCAGCAAGCTGTTTACGGACATGGGAAAGCAATTTCTGCAGCGCATCGGCATCCGGTCCGTGCGTTACCGCGAGAAACTCATCGCCGCCTGTACGGCCGACAAAATGCTCCTCGGGCATGGCCGCACGCAGCGCGACCGCAAATCGCCGGATGTATGCGTCACCGGCCTCATGGCCCATGCTGTTGTTGATGCGGCGCAGATTATTCAGGTCAAAGCTGCACACGCCGGTTTCTGGCGCAGGCGGCGTCGGATCGTCGAGCAGCTCCTCGCACTTGTTCTTGTTGGGCAGGCCGGTCGCGGCATCCAGATAGACCTTATGCTGCAGAGCGCGGTTCATCGCAGCCGTGCGCAGCGCCTGAAACAGCTGGTAGCCGATCAGCAGCATGAGCACAACGATATCCGCTGTGATGTACTTCTCCAGAGCGGAAAGCGAGGTTGCCTTGCGCTGCGAGTACGCCTCTGCCAGACCGGTCGCGTCGTCGCAGATGCCGAAAAAGGTTTCGCTGATGGGAATGATGTCCGTGTTATTTGAGCCGACTGCGCGCACGCGGCCGATCTCCTGCTTGAGCGCTTGAAAATAGTCATCCAGCTCCTGCATTTTGCTTTGGAAGGCATCATTGTTCAGCCGCACGAGGCTGAGCTCGTCGCTGCCGAAGCGCAGTCCGTCGATAAACGCGTCAATATCTGCGATCATGCCGTCCTGCGGCTGACCGGAGATTTCCAGCTTGACGATACGCTGGGTCTTGCCGCGCACGAGTCCGGCGTAGTTGATGATACGCGCGGTGCCCTGAATACCGGCAACGAGGTTCATCATCCAGACAATCAATATAGCCAGCACGACTGCCAGTGCGCCAATGGCGGCGTTGACGATGCCGGTGCTTTTCTTTTTGGGGTTGCCAGCCATGTGCAATGACCTCCTTGCAGGCTGTCGAATTTTGTCGAACAAATTAGACGGGTGAGAAAGTTATATATAAAATCATTATATCGTGAAAAGGGAACAGATGCAATGACAGGAGCGGAGAATCACGCGCTTCACAGAGATATCCACAGACTTGTGGATACATTGCCGATTTTGTGCTATAATGCAGAAAAAAGCAATCGGAGGAACAGAGGATGAAGCTGCGTTATATGATTATCGGTGCCGGTGGCGTTGGCGGACCGGTAGGCGCGTATTTGAGCAAATCCGGTGCGGATACCACGCTTATTGCACGCGGAAAGCATCTTGCGGTCCTGCAGGAGCACGGCTTGACGCTTGTATCCGGAGAAAATGAGCGCGAGAGCATTCCGGTCAAGGCAACCGACATGGACGGCTTTCTTGCCGCGAGGGAGCAGGGCGCTCCCGCGCCGGATGTGATTTTCGTGTGTGTCAAGGGATACTCTCTCGCGGATACCGTGCCGTTCATCCGCAAGGCAGCAGGCAGGGACACGGTAGTTATTCCGGTGCTCAATATCTACGGCACGGGCCGTGCCCTGCAGGCGGAGCTGCCTGAGCTGCTCGTCACGGACGGCTGCATCTACATTTCGGCCAACAGGATTGCGCCGGGCGTCATTCAGAAGCACGGTGCGATCTGCCGTATCGTGTACGGACTGCCGAGCCACAAGACCGATCATCCGGTGCTGCAGCAGGTCGAGACAGACCTCAAAAACGCCGGAATCGACCCGGTTTATTCTCCCTATGTCGAGCGCGACACGCTGCTCAAATTTGCATATGTGTCACCGAATGCGGCCTGCGGACAGTATTATCACGCGAAAGCTGCGGAAATGCAGCATCCGGGCGAGGTGCGCGACAGCTTTGTGCGCCTGATAAAAGAGGTCGCTGCGATAGCGGACAAGATGGGCATTCCGCTGGAGAGCAGGCCGGGGGAGCTGGTCGAGCGCAACCTGCGCATTCTGGACGCGCTTGCACCGACCGCGTCTACCTCTATGCAGCGCGATATGGAAGCCGGCAAGCAGTCTGAGGTGGATGGTTTGATTTATCAGGTTGTGCGTCTGGCAGAGCAGTACGGCGTAGATGTGCCGGAGTATCGCAAAATCGCAGAGGCGGTAAAAAAACAGACGGAAAATAAGTGAAAACGGCAAAGACCCGGAATCTTCCGAAAAAGATTCCGGGTCTTTGCGCTATCGGTGGTGATGCTGTTTCGACTGTCATTGTAAACAACGACAAGAAATTTCACTGCACACCGTCCGACGGACGGTGACATTCGCAATCCTTTTCGAGCGCCTGAAGCTGCTGCTCCATGGTCGGCACCTCACACTTGCCGGTGCGGATGGCTTCGCGCACGACTTCGGGCGACGCGGGTATCTTATTGATGCGCACGCCGATGGCACGCGACACAGCGTTGAGAATCGCCGGTGTGACGGGCACGGTCGCAACCTCGGAAATGCCTTTTGCGCCGAACGGGCCCTGCGGTTCCGGGTCCTCGATTAAAATGATCTCGTAATCCGGCGTATTCTCGGCACGAGGCAGACCCAGCTGACGGTACAGCGTCTTGACCGGATAGCCGTTCCTTGTCGGATAACCCTCGGTCAGTGCGTAGCCCTGTCCCATCGAGCACGAGCCGTGCATCTGGCCTTCAATGATATGCGGATTGATGGCGCGGCCGACATCGTGCGCCGCGATGATTTTGAGCAGCCGGACCTCGCCGGTTTCTTTGTCCACCTCGACAATGGCGGCCTGCGTGGCATACGCATACGCCGGAAAATTGCGGTATTTTGCACCGCGCTGCTTTGCACCCTCAAAATCACCGATGGCGAAGCACGGGTCGGATGCATAATAGTATTCCGCGCGGCGTTCCTCGCCCGGCCGCCACGGACGGCTGTCTAAATCCTGCTTGAGCTTGACGCACGCCTCATACACCGCACGGCCGCCGCACAGTGTCTGGCGCTCGGAAACCGATTCGCCGGTGGGGATAGTCAGCTCGGTGTCGCCGTTGGTGATGTAAATATCCGCGATATCCATATCCAGCGTTTCCGCCGCGATCTGCGTCATGGCTGTACGGAAGCCCTGTCCCATATCCGTGCCGGAAACGATCATGTGCAGGCGGCCGTCGCCCTGCAGAATTAGCCTGCACGCACCGTCATCGGTGAAAATACCCTTGCCGACGCCTACATTCTTGAATCCCGAGGCCATGCCCCAGCCGAGCACCTTGCTGCCTTTGGAATACTGTCCTTCGTACTCCTTGAGCGCCTTTTTCAGGCTTTTTTCGCACTGGTTGATGGTATCCATCATACCCATGCTGTATTTTAGCACCTCACCGCCGACTGACGTTGCACCCGGATAGACGGCATTGCGCCGGCGCAGCTCGAACGGGTCGATATCCAGCTTTTCCGCCATCATGTCCATCGCAGTTTCAATGGAGATCGCCGCCTGATTGATACCGTAGCCGCGGAACGCGCCGCCCTGCAAGTTATTATTGCGAATCGCCGAGCCTTCCACCTTGACATTGGGAATGATGTACGGCCCGCCGCTCATCAGCGCGCCGGTCATCAGCGTGCCGTAGCTTTCGCACTCGTACGGTCCGCCGTCCGAGAACATCCGGCAGTCCAGATACTGGAACTTGCCGTCCGGCGTAAAGCCGATCTCGTAATCCGTATGGTAGCCGTGGCGTTTGGTGGTGAGGATCAAATCCTCCTTGCGCGTCAGTGTAATCTTGACCGGCCTGCCGCAGGCATGAGCGGCAACAACCGCCGGTGCTTCAAGAAATGAGTCGCATTTTTTACCGAAGCCGCCGCCGAGCGGCGTCACGATAACGCGGATATCCTCCTCAGGCTTGTCCAGAATCTTTGCCAGCATACTGCGGATTTCAAACGGCGCCTGTGTGCAGGAATAGAGGATCGTTTTGCCGTCCTGCACCATGCCGATAGCCGAAACCGGCTCCATGCAGGCGTGCTCCTGCGGCTCAATATCCTTGGAGACGTTGAGCTTGACAATGTCCGTCCGCTGCTTTGCCTGCTCCACATCGCCGCTGACGCGGCCGGTGTGCACGATGAAGCTGTTTTTGCGGTAGCCGTCCGCCATGGTGTAGATACCAGGCAGTTCGTCATAGTCGATTTTGACCAGCTTGACGGCCGCTCTCGCGTGCGCCGCCGTATCCGCGACAACCAGCGCGAGATGGTCACCGAGAAACCGCACCTCATCCGTGCAAAAGACCGGCTGCTCCGGCGTCCATGTGCCGACCTTGTTCATGCCGGGCACGTCAGCCGCCGTCACGATGCGCACCACGCCTTCCGCCTGTTCGGCGGCGGAGTAGTCCACTGTGTTGATCTTTGCGTGCGGCGCCGGTGCCCAGACAAATGCACCGTGCAGCAGAGTATCTGCGCCGATGTCCTCAGCGGTGAGGTCGTCGCAGAATTTCAGTTTGCCGCCGGTCTTGTCCATGCCGTCCACATCCCAGACCGACTTGCCGACCGCGGAACCGGTGATTTCGGGCACGACCTGATTTTCTCCGACCACAATAACCGTGCTTTCGTGGCTGCGGAAGCTGTCGATATCTGGATCTTCCCCGCGCAGCCGCGCCGCTGCCAGCTTGACCGCCTCGATAATTTTGACGTAGCCGGTGCAGCGGCAGTAGTTGTTTTTCAGCCCGTCGCAGATTTCCGGCTCAGTCGGAGCCGGATGGTGCAGCAGCAGCGCCTTTGTCGCCATCACCATGCCCGGTGTGCAGAAGCCGCACTGCACAGCGCCGACATCGAGAAACGAGTGCTGAATCACCTGCAGCATGGTGTCGTTCGGTGCATTTTCGATGGTTTCGACGGCTTTGCCGTCCAGTCGGTGCACGAGTGTCACGCACGAGCGTGTCAGCCTGCCGTCCACCAGTACGCTGCACGCGCCGCAGTGACCGGTGCTGCAGGCTTCTTTTGTGCCCTTCATGCACTTTACATTGCGGAGATATTCGAGCAGGGTGCGGTTTTCACCGTCCTGCACTTCAATTTGTGTGCCATTGAGCGTAAATCGTATCATGGGATTTCGCCCTCCTGCCGTTACTTGATTTTTGCTTTGATGCGCATGAAGCGTCTGTGACCGGAGTCAAGCGCCTCGTAAAAGTCCTCGCTGTCCTTCGGGTCGTCCTTTGTCAGCTTGGAGATCACATACATCAGCACGAACGCGGTCGCCAGACCGATCGTGCCGTACCACACATAGCCGAGATCCCAGACGAAGAAGGTCAGGCAGATGATGATCGCACCGACCGAAATCGAGGTGATAGCGGCTTTTCGGGTTGCCCACTTGCAGTAAATGCCGAATACCAGCGCCGGGAACAGCGATTCGACTAGGGAATCCGCGAAAATCATCAGATTGTAGACGTATTCCCAGTGCATGAGCGATACGGCAACCGTTACGGCACCGAACAACAGAATCACCACGCGGATAACCGAGGTTTCGGATGCCTTGAATTTGTAGTGACCGATACCGACCAGCAGGTCCTTGTAGATGATAGAGGACATGACCATCAGCAGCGCATTTGCGGTGGACAGACCGACCGCCAGTACGCCGATGAGGAACACGATCATCAGAATCTGCGCGAGCAGACCGTGCGTGCCCGCGATGATGTTGCACATATACGGGATAACCAGTTCGGTTTCCGAGCTGGTAAGGTCAGGCATGGCAGCCAGCGCGACCAGACCGATGAGCATCGTGCCGCCCCAGACGATGATCTGCAGGAACGGTGCAAGGAACGCCATCTGACGCTGGTCCTTCAGACCCGCGCTGTAATAGCCGGAGCGCACGAACACCTGCGGCAGCAGCAGCGTGTAGCCGAATGCACACGCAAGCGGATAGCTGACGCGCGACGGATAGGTGCATATGCCGATCGGACCTGGATAGGAGAACCAGTCCGGTGTCTGCACGCGGACGGTCTGGAATGCCTCGATGATCGAGCCGTTGAATACGATCTTGAGTGTTACGAAAATAATTGCCCACAGCGCCAGAATGAAGAACCAGCCCTGTACAGCATCCGCCAGTGCGGTGGATTTTACGCCGCCGAGCATGACGAATACCGTCATGATAATGCCGCAAATGAGCGTAAACGTCTGCGAGGATACCGCGCCGCCGGTGGCCACCTCAGCTGCACGTCCGCCGGCTACCAGTACCGCCGAGATAAACGGCACGGCGCAGATAATGTAAACAATGTCGATAATAACGGTCAGCGCCTTGGACTTGTAACGGCAGAAGAAGAAATCCGCCGGGGTGGTGAAGTGCTTCTGCTGGTTGACCAGCCATACCTTGGTCATTGTAAAGTAGCAGATGATTGGGAACATGGAGTAGATGCACATCTCCGAGAAGAAGTAGCCCAGTCCGTAGCGGTAATATGCGCCCGGGCCTGCGAAAAATACCCAGACGCTCATGCAGGAGGCGATATAGGTCATGACCATGACCGGCCACTTGAACCGGCCGCCCTGCAGATCGACCTTGCCTGCGTCACGTTTTTCCTTCCATGTGGTGTAGCGTGCGATAGCGATCAAAAATAGAAAATATGCTGCAAAAACGATCCATACCGTTTTGCCTGAAAGTAAACCCTGTGTTGTCATTTCCTCTGTTATCCTTTATTTGTCCGATTCTTTTTGCGTTTCATCCTGTTCCTCATCCTCAATCAGAGGATACTCCTTTTCGGTCAGCTTGCAGCCGATATACACGGAGAGCACCGTGCCGACAAAGCTGATCAGACCGTGTATGATGCAGGCGGTTTCGCTGCCGTAGGGGGGGAATCCCGGGAAATTATAGAATACCCAGAAGAACAGCACAGACGCCAGCCAGATTTTCTCTGTTCTGCCGATTTTCATTTTGTGTCACCTTGTTTTCTCTTTTGTTTTAAGGCAATACCGCACAATTAAAGCGGCGGCTCCTTGTGCAGGCTCCGGTCGCACTGCCGCGGCTCCTTGTGCAGGCTCCGGTCGCACTGCCGCGGCGCTTTGTGGAAATTTTGTGCCCTGACGTCGTTGTGATTTCACGGTAATACGCAAAGTATTACCGCAAAACCACGCCTGGTCAGAACGCAAAATTACTCACAAATCGCTCTTGTTCAATTGTGCGGTATTGCCTTGAGTAATTACTTTTGCGAACGCCACTCGTCGAGCAGCGCATCCGAATCCACGACAAGTCCCAGATGCAGCGAGATCATGCGCAGCGCAGGCTCTTCGAGGTGCTCGGAGCCGCGGGTCAGGTCGCGCGGCACGACGACGCGGAAATCGCGGTTTGCGGCATCGAAGGCGGTGTTGATGACGCAGCAGTCGGTCATGCAGCCGGTCAGCACCACGCGGCGGATGCCCAGATTGCGCAGCAGCAGCTCGAGGTCGGTGGGATAGAACGCGCTCAGGCGCTTTTTGGTCGTCACCATGTAGTCCTCGTCGTGTACATCGATGGACATTCTGTTCCAGCGTGTGCCTTCGATGGCGTGCTCTGCGATGTTGGGAATCTCACCGACCGTAACCGGAAACACCATGCGCCACGCAGACGGAAACAGTTTTTCGTCTGCGCCGCCCTTACGCAGCGTTGAGCGGACATGGATGATCGGCAGACCGAGCGCGCGTGCTTCGTTCATGAAATGATTGAGCGGTTCGATGATCTCGCGTCCTCGCGGAGACGGACATGGACAGTCCGGGTCGGTTGACAGGTGTCCATCGTGCATGTCAATCGTAATGACAGCCGTATCGCGGCGATTAAGGAAAACCTGCTGTAATTGCTTCGGAACCTCCTTTTCGATGCTGTCAAAGTATGCTTTCATTTGATTTTTCTCCTTCCCGGCAAAACGCCGCAACAATCTGTGCGGCGCTGTCAATAGCGGTATTGGAGTTATTATAGCACATGTGTCATGACATGTGCAAATGTTTTGGTCGGGCGGGTGAAAGATTGTGAGGGATAGAGATCGGGCGATGTTGGACGGGAGGATGGTGGTGCGGCTATCTGTGTCGATCCCGTGAAGGGAGCGACATCAGAGAGCAGGAAGCCCCGAACACCACCGCCATTTCAATCCACGCCCCCGCGAAGGGAGCGACATCGAGAACACCAAGAAACCCGGTCTGCTCATCAAATTTCAATCCACGCTCCCGCGAAGGGAGCGACCGGTTTCCTCCTCGGCGGTCACGGTTTCCACGGTATTTCAATCCACGCTCCCGCGAAGGGAGCGACCCGGACATCGTAGCGCGACATTCAAATGCCTTGTACGATTTCAATCCACGCTCCCGCGAAGGGAGCGACTCATCCTCCAGACCTTCCGCGCCTCCGCGACAAAATTTCAATCCACGCTCCCGCGAAGGGAGCGACCGCCGTTTTTCAGCCGCTCACGCAGTACGGTCATATTTCAATCCACGCTCCCGCGAAGGGAGCGACGACATCACCGGCCTTGACCGGGCCTGCGGTAGAATTTCAATCCACGCTCCCGTGAAGGGAGCGACAGTTGCCCTTAGACTTGCCAAGGATCTGTTTGATATTTCAATCCACGCTCCCGTGAAGGGAGCGACGAGCAGCTTCATCACATTCCTTTGCTGTGGGCGGTATTTCAATCCACGCTCCCGTGAAGGGAGCGACAATCAGCTATACCACTCAATCCACCCGTAGAATTACATTTCAATCCACGCTCCCGTGAAGGGAGCGACCTCAAACACATCGTCGCCCTTGGTGCACTGCTGAGAAACGCTCATGGTCGGCTGATAGCCGGTAATCTCAGTAGTTGCAGAATCAGAGATAATATCCTGCTCGGTCTCAGTCTGTGCACCGTAGTCCGTAGATGCTTCGGTTACATTCTTGCCGATTCGTGCCCACTTTGCATCCGAATACTCGCCCATCTTGTCGGACGTATCCAGAAAGTGTGCAATCAGAGGACGTTTAATCTTTTCAGTTGCCATTTTTACACCTCAACTTCATAGTTAATGGTTAAGAGGATTTGGTAATCCTCGGTTAAATCTTCGTATCGAGCGATAAGCCCCGCAGGGGTCGTTTGCTCAACAGATGTGACGGTCATTCCCTCGCCGAGATCAGGCGGGTTTTCTTCCGCCCATGCTCCCAGCTCATTCAGCAAGGATTCAACGTCGAGACGTTCCTCGCTGTCGGTCGGCAGGGCGCGATACATCACGCCGAACGGGTACTGTGCAGCATATCCGCCGTCAATGTACTGTGCGGTTTTATACGCGCTCTGTACACTGGTAAGCATCATGCCTGACCGTTCCGGCGGGAGATATTCAAACTCGATTTCGGGAGCATAGCCTTTCAGCCACAAAAGAACAGCCCGTGAAACACCGTCTTGTTCACGAGCTGTTACCGTGTTCAATTTCTCACTCATCGGTCAAAATCTTGCGCACTCCTTCCATCCAACGCGTTTCATTCAACGCCTTGCTTGCCTCGAACCAGTGAGGACGCGCATTCTTGTGCATCCCCTTGCTGTATTTGAGGTTCCGGTCTGTCAACGCCTTGCGCGTGCCCTTGGGTGCAAACGTACTGCCGGTTGCCGGGTCAATCATCACCTTGCCGTAATACTGGAATCGTGCATAGGGAGAGGCGTACACGATGGTATTCCCCTGCCGGTGCACATTCATTGCCAGTGCTCCGGTTCGCGCGGGAACAAACTGATCAGTGTCCTTGATGATTTCCTCACAAAGCCACTTGTTAGCCTTTACGACGCGCTTTTCCAGTACGTTTTTTGGCACTTTCAGATTCAGAGAATAGCGAATCATCGTCCGCCCACCTCCAAATGCTGCAACAGACCGTAGTCATAGCGTGAAATGCTTGTCACCCG
>OGIE01005292.1_pt1 | contig 11026 bp, 9 predicted proteins | sample 1571581 | NCBI WGS metagenome assembly OGIE01 (sample SAMEA2582021, study PRJEB24529) | metagenome | biome: Human gut stool | place: China | collected 2011
ATAAGGGAAGTCTGATCAAATTTCGATGAGTCGATCAGCAGGAAGTTTTCATTGCTTCGTTTCATCATACTGCTTTTGATAACCGCATCCGCCGTGTCCGGATTGGTGGCTCCGGATTTGATTGTGTAACCGGAAGTCGCCAGGAAGGCTTTGTTCAGGTTCAGAGAATTCAAATAATCCCAGTCATGAACATTCACAAGAGAATGAGACGAATGTTTTAACTTGGATCCCACAACAATCAGATCCCAGTTTTCAACTTCAATCACTTTGCTCATGGTATGAACATTATTGGTAACGATTGTTAAATGGTAATCCCGGTTAATATAATCGACCAGTAAAGTAGCAGTCGTTCCGGCATCAATAAAGATAAAGTCACGGTCTTTTACCAGACTGGCAGCGTATTGGGCAATCTTTTTCTTTTCTCCGTGGTTTGCAGCAGCACGGCTGTCATAAGTACTGCCATGTTTGCGGATCAGGCTGACACCGCCATAAAATTTTTCAACAAGATTTTCTTCTACCAGTTCATTAATATCTCGGCGAGTTGTATTCAGTGATACGTTAAAATGTTCCGATATTTCTTTGATAGAACGATAATCAGCATCGCTCAGATAGTCTAGAATCTCTTTTTTTCGCTGGCTGTTAATCATATAAGATCAAGTTCCTCTCTTTCTATGGTAATGTTATTGGTAAATTTATGTTAAATTCTGTCGAGTGCACCATATACCATATGAATCTAACAAAACTTTATCATAAAAATACCAAAAATACAACTGAAAACATTTAAAACACCACAATTAACAATGAATTTAACAATAAAATAACAATAAAATAACAAAAAAGTATTTACAAGATGGTGAAGTTGTGGTATACATTTGAAAAAGGAGGTGTGAGAAGTCGCGTATGAAACATATTTTACTTGCATCGCATGGGCGGCTGGCACTTGGAATGAAGGATACCGTAGAATTTTTTCTGGGGAAATCAGATTCTATCGTAGCCGTGAGTGCCTATCTTGATTCCTCAGACGCGTATTTACAGGAAATCAAAGATTTTGTAGATGCGGCGACCGCAGAAGATTCCGTGATCTTTACAGATATTTATGGCGCAAACAGAGCTGGAATTAGGACATATCTTGTTCAGCCAATTCATCCAAAGGAAGAAATACAGATAGTGCTAAAGCGTTATATAGAGCGTATAGTATTGTTTTTTTACCACAGGAGGAATAAGCGATGAGTTCAATTGTTTTGATTGGCTTTATGGGAGCAGGAAAGACAACAGTAGGAAAAGAGCTTGTAAAAAAAGGATTCGAGCTGATTGATACTGACGCCTATATAGAAGCTTGTGAGAAAATGAACATTTCTGATATTTTTGCTCAAAAAGGAGAAGATTATTTTCGTCAGGCAGAGACAAAAGCACTCAAGACGCTGCTTGTACAAGATAAGCAATTTGTGATTTCATGCGGAGGTGGAATGCCGCTTCGTGAGGAAAACAGAAAGCTTTTAAAAAAACTCGGCATGGTAGTCTATTTAAGGATTAAGCCAGAGACTGTTTTGGCTCGTTTAAAGGGTGACACAACGCGCCCTCTTCTTAAAGGAGATGATAGTGGAGAGCGTGTGCGTACACTGATGAAACAGCGTGAGGCACATTATTTAAGCGGTGCAGATTTTGTGCTAGACGTAGATCAGAAAACACCTGGGGAACTGGCAGAGGAAATTTTTAAAGAGTTTTAAAAATACTACTTGAAAAGTTATATTTTTTATTGTATGATAATATAGTATGTAGCGCCATTTTATGGGCGTTTGCGTTTGTTTAGAACGATAGGCATCTGTGCAAGAGTACAGAAAGATGCCGTTAATTCTCATTTACAGGAGGAAAAAAAATGATTTCAGCTGGTGATTTCAGAAATGGTAAGACTTTGGAAATTGAAGGCACTGTCTATCAGATCCTTGAGTTTCAGCATGTAAAACCAGGTAAGGGTGCGGCATTTGTTCGTACAAAGTTAAAGGATATCAAGAATGGTGGAGTAATCGAGAGATCTTTCCGTCCAACCGAGAAGTTCCCGGAGGCAAGAATTGACCGTAAGGATATGCAGTATCTGTATCAGGATGGAGATCTGTACTACTTCATGGACAATGATACCTATGAGCAGATCGCACTTGGAAGCGAGCTGATCGGTGACGCATTAAAGTTCGTTAAGGAGAACGAGATGTGTAAGGTATGTTCCCACAATGGAAATGTATTCTCCATCGAGCCGCCGCTGTTTGTAGAGCTTCAGGTTACTGATACTGAGCCAGGCTTCAAGGGAAATACTGCTACTGGTGCTACTAAGCCGGCAATCGTTGAGACTGGTGCACAGGTAAATGTTCCGTTGTTCGTAGAGAACGGTGAGGTAATCAAGATCGATACCAGAACAGGTGAGTATTTATCCAGAGTATAATCTGATCAGAAATTCAAAACAAAATATTTAACGTTTTGTTTCAGAGTCAGCTGTTTGATCTAACAGCTGACTCATATACACCTGTAGCTCAGTGGATAGAGCAGTAGAATCCGGATCTACGTGCGGGGGTTCGATTCCCTTCAGGTGTGTTCTCTCATCCAGCTTTTCTGAAGTTTAGAACGGAGGAGCAATATGGATTATCAACAATTTTTATTTACCATTACTGCGGGTCTTCAGTCCGCCTGCCAGGCAGAGGAAAAGATTACCGTGCAGACAATTGAACAAAAACATACAGCAAAGATAAAAACGGTGTCATTATACCACAGAGGAAAAAGAACAACTCCTTGGATATATATGGCGCCGTTTTACCGTTTATATCAGCATGGCTATTCTATGGAAAGTATTCAAAAGGAATTAAAAAACGTGCTTGATATGGTAACAGAAAATAATAAAGTGGAGGGAGAAATATTTACAAACTTTGAATGTGCTGCTGCCTTTTTATCAGTGCGGCTCATTTCATATCAGAAAAATAAGGAATTTTTATCACTTGTCCCACATAGACGTATTCTTGATCTTGCCATTATCTATCAGCTGGTATTTGAGGGAACAGACACAACGATGGGTGCTGCCGTTGTGTATCAGGATCATTGCAGAATCTGGGAGGTGACAGAGGACATTTTATTCCAGACAGCCATCACATCTATGATTCGCCGTTTTCCACCGTCTTTAAATAGCGTAGAGGCATTGATTGGGCTGCCTGAGCTGCCAGTACAGTCTGATTTTCCTCATTTATTTGCGCTGACAAACAGTAAAGCATTTTTTGGAGCATCAGTCATCATGTATCCGGGTATCCTTAGGACGGCAGCAAAAAAGCTTGGCGGTGCATATTATATTTTGCCGTCAAGTATGCACGAGGTACTGCTTCTTGCAAAAGATAAAGATACAGATCCGTCACAGTTAAAGGAAATTGTGGAGGAGGTAAATCTGACAGATGCTGTAAGTACAGATTTTTTGTCAAATCATGTTTATGAGTATGATTCAGACGAGGATACTGTCACTATCGTAGTGTAATCACACCATATCATGGTAATTTTGCACAAAATAAAGTGCTGCGTGTGGCAAAAGAGATAAAAAGCTTGCATATTTTACAGATTCGTATTAAAGTATATAGGAGCTTGGTCAGTTTATGTCATTTTGGTGGTGACAAGAAATGACAGTAAAAAACTGCTGCAAAAGGTATCAGGAAAGGATATGTCTATGATAATAAATGGAAAGACAGGCCTTACCGGCCTGCTTGGAAGTCCGGTGGGACACAGCAAATCACCGATGATGCACAACACATCATTTCAGGAGTTGGGAATTAATTATGTCTATCTTTGTTTTGATGTTGGCATTGAAGGTCTTAGCGGTGCCGTAGACGGTCTTGTAAGTTTGGGAGCAAAAGGTTGGAACTGTACTATGCCAAATAAGTCTAAGATGGCACAGCTTTGTGATGTGCTTTCGCCAGCAGCGTCGATTACAGGCTCTGTGAATACGGTTGTGAATGAAAATGGAAAGCTTATTGGATACAATACGGATGGAACAGGCTATATGAGAGCCGTAAAAGAAGCAGGATTTTCGATCAAGGGTGAGAAAATGACTCTTCTTGGAGCAGGAGGCGCAGCAACATCTATTCTTGTTCAGGCAGCACTTGATGGTGTGCGGGAGATTTCTGTATTTTGTCGCCCGGGAAAATCGACAGAGCATGCAAGGCAGGTGATTAATCAGCTGACAAAGCAGACAGCATGTAAGATTAATTTATTTGATTATTCAGATGAGTCTGTGATTAAAAAAGAGCTTTTGACAAGTCGTATTTTGACAAATGGCACAAATGTAGGCATGGCACCAGATACAGATAGAAGTCTGATTACATCAGCAGATTTCTTCCATCCAGATTTAATAGTATCAGATGTAATCTATAATCCAAGAGAGACAAAGCTGATGGAAATTGCTAAGAGTCAGGGCTGCAGCTGTTTTAATGGGTTATATATGTTGCTGTATCAGGGGGCATTTACATTGTGGACAGGAAAGCAGATGCCAGTTGAACTGGTGAAAGAACGATATTTTGATGAGCCTGAGGCGCGTCCGCGTACAGCGCAGTAACGCAAGATGGCAGAATAGGAAGGAATTATGGCAAAAAATAATTTTAAGAGAAAGAAAAAACCAGGTGTGGTCAGAAGGATTCTTCCATACTTTGTCATTATTCTGGTAGCAGCTGCGCTGATTGTGGCAGTTATTTTGATTACGAGCAGAAAAGGCAACAAAGATCGTCAGGAAATCCAGACGGTTGTTGATGTTACAGAAAATCAAAACAATAATAACAATCAGATTCAATCCTTAGAAAAGGACGGCGTGCCGGAAGTAAAAGAACTGGTACAGAAGTATTTTGATGCAGTAAAAAAGGCAGATGTCAAGGATCTTAAGCAGATTGTTGTGCAGGATACAGAATTTAGTGAGGAAGCACTTAAAAAGCAGTGTGAATATGTTGAGTCCTATGAGAACATTATCTGCTATACAGTTCCAGGTATTGCTGATAATACTTATATAGCATATGTATATTATGAGATAAAGTTTATTGGAATTGACACGAAGGCACCATCTATGATTCGACTTTATATTTGTCAGAATAAGGATGGAAGCCTGTATATTGATAAGAATGCGAAGGATGGCGAGATCGCAGCTTATCTGCAGGAGGTTGCCGGATGGGAGTCCGTGCGTGAACTGGTTGCAAATGTAAATACAAGATACCAGGAAGCATGCGTAAAGGATGAGGCACTAAAGAACTTAAAGGATATGCTGGATGGAAAGACATCTGTTCCATCATCTGAAAAATCATCTGAAGAAAATACGTCAGAATCTGTCAGTGAGACTGTTTATGATGCAGAATCACAGGCAGATGAGGCATAAGACAAGGAATGAGAGGAAACATGGAGAATATACAAAACGTAAAGAAAGTTTGGCAGGCAATTGATGATATAAAAAAGGTAATCAAGGGTAAGGATGAGAGTCTGAATAAGCTTATGTGTACGATGCTTGCAGGCGGTCATATACTGATGGAGGATATTCCTGGTGTAGGAAAGACAACGCTGGCGCTGGCATTCTCAAAAGCATTGTCCTTAAAACAAAAACGTATGCAGTTTACACCAGACGTGCTTCCGTCTGATGTGTGTGGTTATCATATGTATCAGAAGGATACTGGAAAGTTTGTGTATTATCCAGGCGCTGTTATGTGTAATCTGTTTCTTGCAGATGAGATTAACCGTACATCACCAAAGACACAGTCTGCACTGCTTGAGGTTATGGAAGAAGGCACTGTCACAATTGATGCAGTAAAAAGAGAAGTGCCGCAGCCATTTATGGTAATTGCAACAGAGAACCCTACAGGATCTTCTGGTACACAGCTGTTGCCGGAGTCTCAGCTTGACCGTTTCATGGTTCGTATGTCTTTGGGCTATCCAAGTCAGGCAGATGAAATTTCTATGATGAAGAGCAAAAAGGAATATTCTGTAGATGATATTCCAGCATCTCTCACCGTTGAAGATATTCTTGAGATGAAGAAAGAGGTCGAGAAGGTATTTATTCACGATCTGATCTATCAGTATACGACAGATCTTGTCAATGCGACCAGAAAGCATCAGTATTTGACACTTGGCGTCAGCCCAAGAGGAACGCTGGCGCTGATTAATATGGCAAGTGCACATGCGTACCTTCAGGAGCGCGATTATGTAGTTCCAGCAGATGTGGCTGCTGTATTTACTGATGTATGTGCGCATCGTCTGATTTTAAATACAAAGGCAAAGGTGGGCGGATTAACAGCAGAAGGCATTCTTGAGCAGATCTTAAAGCTGATCCCTCAGCCAAAGGCAAAATAAAAAGACAGGCCTTGTAGGAGCATGTTCTATAAGGCCTTTGTTTGCTTTTTCCTGAAAGGAGAGTTTTTATGTGGGGAAGAAAAATAGTCTATATTCTTCTGGTTATAATCACATCATATATTGCACTGATGTATGAAAGTCCTGTTCCTGGAGTATTTCTGGCGTTTGAGCTGCTGCTTCCAATAGCATTATTTGCACTTACCTGGTATCACAAAAAAAACGTTAAGGTAACAATTGGAAATGGACAGCAGGTGGCAGACTGTGAAGAAAAAATAGAAATTCCTATTCGTTTTCATAATAATGGCTGGTTTCCGATAACAGATGCGTCTGTAAGAGTAAATGTCAGCAATACATTAGATGGAGAAAAGGAATCCTATGATATCAATCTGCGTGCACCGGCAAAAACATCAGTAACTGTTCCATTTACATTTTGTTCCACATATTGTGGTGTGATTAAAATTTCATTTGAGCGAATTGTAGTCTTCGATTATCTGAGATTATTTCAGAGAAAAAAAACAATTTCTGCTCAGGCAGAGTGTGTTGTAATGCCTCATCTTCTTGATCTTCAAGTCGCTGTGACAGATGCCTGCCGTAATTTTGACAGTGACAGCGAGGAGTACGATAAGCATAATGCAGGAGATGATCCTGCTGAAATTTATCAGATCCGCGAATTTCGTCAGGGCGACAAAATGTCAAGAGTTCATTGGAAGATGACAGCCCGCCTTGATCAGATGATGATTAAGGAACTGTCAAGGCCAATCAGTGATTCAGTTGGAATTTTTCTGGATCTTCGTTATCAGACAATAGAGGAGATTCAGTCGGTATATGATCTTTGTTATTCGCTTTCAGCGGCACTTTGTTTTAACGAGTGTCATCATCGCATGATCTGGTATTCACAGGATGGTGGAGGTGCATTTGAAGAACATCTGATTAAAGGAATGGATGACATTACAGCTGTTATGAGTAAGCTTCTTGTCAGTGCAAAAAGAACTGACAAGCTGTATTGGGAGGAGTATAAAAGCAGCCGCAGTACACCGCTGTACCGTATGATTGCAATAAGCTGTATGGATACGAATAAAGATGAACAATTAGGTGACTTTTTGTCATCAGATGGTACAAGAAAATCAATTCTTACAATTAACGAGATTCATGAATTGATTGAGATATGATAAAATTAACTGTCATAATTAAATTGTATATTTAATTTGCAACGAAGGAGGAACTTCATGGAAAACGAAGAGAAGGGCATTCTGGTCGAGCAGGTTGTTCAGGCTGACCGAATCCGGACTCACGGCAAGTTTCATGAGCGATTGTTTTTGCTGCTGCGCGTTATCTATTTTTTAATAGGAATGCTTGGTGTGGTGCTTGGACTTGCGCTTACCTATGAGATTGAGCTAAATTATGTGCTGCTTGTGGTGGGAACGATTGTGATCGGCCTTCTTATAACAGCAGCCTGGGAACTCCCAATCAGCCGCATGATTACATGGCCGGTCTTATTTGGCATTTATCTGTTAGCAGGAATTGTATTTCACAACAGTATTTTTAGTGGATTGTTGGGATTCTATAACAGTTATGCAGGATATATAAATGAGTATTATGGTACAAAAGTTTCACTTGCAGCTATTGAGCCAGTTTCAGCAGTCTCTTATTTGATTACGCTGTTGTTTGCAGCATTTTTAATTGGAGCAATTTTATCGCTTGGAACGATTCGTTCATTAGATGGAAGGGTGACAGCACTATTATTTGGCGTAATCTTTATTCTTGCGCTTGCAGTTGGAGAGCTTCCGGCAATGCCATCATTTTTAATGATGCTGTTTGTGCTGATAGGTATGTTTTCTCTGCAGTACAGCCGTTATCGTGAGAGTCTTAGTGTGAGAACAGTTACAGTAAAGATGAGCAATAGCGCATTTGGAATGCTTAGGTGGCAGACATCTGTTGTAATTGCCGCTTTGTTCTTGCTGCTTCTTCCAGTGAGCCGTTTTATGTTGGGACCTGCATTTACAGATGGATATGAAGCACAAAGCCAGATACGTGAGGATATTCGAAACGGAGATCTGTTAAAGAGTCTGGAGACCTTCTGGAAGAAGGTGACTAGAGGTGAGTGGGATTGGCTTCCTGTTGATATTATTCGAAGCAGCGGCGTCCACGGCGGTAAGCTTAGTAATGTAAAAGAGGTGCGCGATTATAATGAGACGCATTTATATTTAGATATTTCGAGTGATTTAAAGGCACCGCTTTATATTCGAGGCTACGTAGGAAGCAATTATACGGGCAGCGGCTGGCGCGAGCTTAGTGATAAGCAAAACGAAGAGGGACTTGCAACGGGTATGGATCTGATAAGCTTAAGCAGTCAGTATTATCAGGTTTTGGAAAATCTCTATAATAGTGGTGATGAATCTGTTGCCAGACGAGATCTTGTTATTTCAGACGTAGATGCAAACAGTGCCTTCTCGTACATTCCGTATGGTACAAGTCTTGTTGATTTTACAGCGGGGGAGCCATTTGATGCGTATCCAAAGCAGGAAACAGATAGAGAGATCTTTTCTATGTACTATATGAATACGCAGCGTCTTTCAAATATTCAAAAGCTTGAGACGGCAGGCTCATCCGAAGCACAAGATGCGTCTTACCGCGCCTTTGCAGATTCAGTCTATCTGTCACTGCCAACAAAGGGACTTGATTCCTTCTATGAAGAATATTCAGGAAAGAAATTTACATCAATTGCAGATTGTGTGTCATTTGTGCGATCAACGCTTGAAGCGCATGCCTCTTATACAAAGACACCAGGCTCAACTCCGCGTGGAAATGATTATGTAGAATATTTCCTGTATGAAAATAAGCAGGGTGTATGTACACATTTTGCATCAGCAGCAGTACTTTTATTCAGGCTTTATGGAATCCCTGCGCGCTATGTAGAAGGATATCTGGTGCGCGATTTGGAATCAGGAAATGGTGCACAGGCCATTATGGATGAGGCAGCGCATGCCTGGGCTGAGATTTATGTAAAGGGTGTTGGCTGGATTCCAATCGAGGTAACACCAGGCTTTATAGATGAGGCAGATTTAGCTGATTCAAAGGACGGACAGGATTCTACTATTAGTTCCGATCAGCTTGAAAATGCAACAAATCCGGCAGAACCAGAGACGCAGGTAGAGGAGCCTCAGGCAACAGTAGAGGGAATCTTTGAAACTACGCCAGAGACAACAGCAGAAAATGAGCAGCCATCAGAACCGGCTAAGCCATCAGAGCAAAATCAGCCAACAGCGCCGAATCAGCAGCAAAGTCAGAGCGATCCTAATAATCAGAATAATACAGATAATTCTAAGGATAATCATTTTTTCAAGCTTCTAATGCATGTGATTTTGATTGTGCTTTGCTGTATTTTATTTATTGCGCTTATCATCTTTGGAATGATCTATCAGAGAAAGATGCGTTTAAAGCGTCAGGAACAGCATTTAAAGGGTGAGCCAAAAGAAGCATTATTATATGCTCTTTCCAGAATGGATGCGCTGTGTGAAGCAGAAAACCTTGAGAAAATCAGTACAGCAGCTGATGCAGCAGCGCTTCAGGAATCATTCCCGACAATAACACAGGAAAAACTGATGTGGCTTCAGGATCTTTTGCAGGAACTCACCTTTAGCAATCACGCCTACGGAACAGAGCTGCGCGATGAGACGGCACAGCTGTATCGTGATATGGCATCAGATGCGACAGCTCGTCAGAGCCGCCTTAAACGTATGTGGTATCGCTATGGAAGATGCTTCTGCTAAGACTAACTAAAGAATGATCCAGCGCATCCTCCGAGGCAGCAAAGGCCAAGAACAAGAAAGGCGGGGTACGACAAAGTAGCCTTTGCGACAACAACACAGACGAGTGCGAGTAGAACGAAATACCCGATTCCAAAGCAAAGCCCCCAGAGAATGCGCCTTTTAGGAAAGATGTGTCCAAAGCAAAAACCGCCGAACAGGCAGGAGAGAAGGTAGGACAGATAAAGTCCAGTCTTTACCTGACCGTCCGACAGTGAGAGCTTCCACATAAGAAGTGCCATCAGGCAAAGAATGATTATACTAATCAGAAATGAAAGAAGAAGTGTGCGAATTACAGGAATAAGTTTTGAGCGCATGAAAAAGCCTCTTTGAACATGTTTACTAACATGTATTCAAAGAGGCCTTTCTTTATGTCTAAGACTATTTAAAAAACAAATAAGATTGTGGTATTATGCATCAAGTACAGCAACAACATGAACCTGTTTTTTAGAAGCATCATACGGAATCTGGTTTCCATCAACTGTGACACCGTCAACAATAAGCTTTGAGATACCCTTCTGGCTCTTGTTTGGATTTTGAACCTCAATGGTGTATGTAACATCACGGAACTTTCTGGTAATGGTAAAGCCGGACAACTCAGATGGAATACATGGATTAACGACAAGACCGTCATAATCTGGCTGTATGCCAAGGATTGCCTGAGAAACATTCAAGAACGTCCAGGCAGCAGTTCCAGTCAGCCAGCTGTTCTTTGCCTCACCAAAGTTTTTCGCATCCTTACCAGCGATCATCTGAGAATATACATAAGGTTCGGTGCGATGGATCTCACTGATATTTTCAATATACGCCGGGCAGATCTTACGGTATACATCAAACGCGCGGTTTCCATGACCAACGCATGTCTCAGCGATAGA
>OGIE01005303.1_pt1 | contig 11014 bp, 7 predicted proteins | sample 1571581 | NCBI WGS metagenome assembly OGIE01 (sample SAMEA2582021, study PRJEB24529) | metagenome | biome: Human gut stool | place: China | collected 2011
TGAAGTGCTTGTCGCACTGTATGTGGACAAGTCCGGAAGACTTTGTGCGACAATGAAAGTATACGAAAAGCTTCGTACAGATTCTCCATATAAAAAGGATGATCATGTAGAAGGAATCATTTACGAGACGAGTGATAACTTCGGAGTGTTCGTGGCAGTGGATGACTGCTACAGTGCACTGATCCCGAAGAGAGAAGCATTTGGCAGGTTAAGAGTCGGAGACCGTGTATCCGCCAGAGTCCTGAAAGTAAGAGAAGACGGAAAGCTTGACTTAAGTGTCAGAGAGAAAGCATTTCTTCAGATGGATGCCGATGCGGCGATGATCATGAAACGTATGGAAGAATACGGTGGAAAGCTTCCATTTAACGATAAAGTAGATCCGGAAGTAATCAAACAGGAATTCGGATTAAGTAAAAATGCATTCAAACGTGCCGTTGGAAGACTTCTTAAAGAAGGACATATAAAAATTTCTGAAAAGAATATTGAAATGAAAAAGAAATAAGGTATAATAAAAGCATTAAGATTGTTAATAATAAAATGAATAAAAAGGAGAATGAGAAATGAAAGTACAGAATATTACAGATATCGAAGGATTTTTCAAAGTAGTTGATTCTTGTGAAGGAAAAGTTGAACTTGTAACAGGTGAAGGTGACAGACTGAACTTAAAGTCAAAATTATCTCAGTATGTATCTATGGCAAATATCTTCTCTAACGGAGAAATTCCGGAATTGGAAATCGTTGCTCATGAGCCACAGGATATCGATAAACTTGTAAAATTCATGCTTCTTGGAACTGGAAAAGAAGACTAAGGCAAACATGAATGTTTGAGAGGGTGTTCCCTGAAGGGAGCACCTTTTTTTATCATTGTGGATAGAATCAGGAAAGGAGAAAGCTATGAGCTTTGCACATCTCCACGTCCATACAGAATACAGTCTGTTGGACGGTTCAAATAAAATCAAAGAGTGTGTAGCCAGGGTAAAAGAACTCGGGATGAACAGCGTGGCGATCACGGATCATGGTGTCATGTATGGTGTGATCGATTTTTACCGTGCGGCAAGAGCAGCAGGGATTAAGCCGATCCTCGGATGCGAAGTCTATGTTGCACCGGGATCGAGATTCGATAAAGAAGCTGTCGGAAGCGGGGAGGACCGTTATTATCATGTGGTGCTTCTGGCGGAAAATGATCTGGGATACCATAATCTGATGAAGATCGTGTCCAGAGGATTTACGGAAGGCTATTACTATAAACCAAGAGTAGACCTGGAAGTGCTGCAGGAATTCCATGAAGGAATCATTGCGCTCAGTGCGTGTCTGGCCGGTGAGGTACAGAAGAATATCCTGCGCGGCATGTATGAAGAAGGAAAGGCAGCAGCACTAAGGTATCAGGACATTTTCGGAAAAGGAAATTTCTTCCTGGAATTACAGGATCACGGAATGCAGGAACAGCAGATCGTGAACCAGTCACTGCTCCGTATGTCACAGGAGACAGGGATCGAACTGGTTGCGACGAATGACGTGCATTATACTTACGCAGAAGATGAAAAGCCACATGATATCCTGCTTTGCCTTCAGACAGGGAAAAAGCTCGCAGACGAGGATCGGATGCGCTATGAAGGCGGACAGTACTACGTGAAGTCAAAAGAAGAGATGGCAGCACTTTTCCCATATGCACCGGAGGCGCTGGAAAATACACAGAAGATTGCAGACAGATGCCATGTAGAGATTGAATTTGGTGTGACAAAGCTTCCGAAATTCGATGTGCCGGAAGGATTTACCTCATGGGAATATTTGAATAAGCTCTGTTTTGACGGACTGAAAAGACGATATGGAGAAGACCCGGATCCAGCCCTTGTGGAGCGCCTGAATTATGAATTGGGCGTTATCAAAAGCATGGGTTACGTGGATTACTTCCTTATTGTATGGGATTTCATTCATTTTGCAAAAAGCAACGGAATCATGGTTGGACCTGGGCGTGGATCTGCGGCGGGAAGCATTGTGGCGTACACACTTGCGATCACCAATATCGATCCGATCCGGTATCAGCTGCTGTTCGAGCGCTTTCTCAATCCGGAACGTGTCAGTATGCCTGACTTCGATATCGACTTCTGCATTGAGGGCAGACAGCGTGTCAAGGAATATGTGATCTCCCGGTACGGCGCAGACCGTGTGTCGGAGATCATCACATTCGACTTAATGAAAGCCCGTGGCGCAGTGCGGGATGCCGGACGGGCGATGGGGATTTCCTACGGACTCTGCGACAAAATTGCTAAGTCCATCGACTCCAGAAATACCATTGCCCAGACCATGGAGAGTAAGGACGGGGCTGACCTGCGGAAACTGTATGAGACGGATGCCACTGCGAAAAAGCTGCTGGATATGGCGATGCAGCTGGAGGGAATGCCACGCCATGCCTCCACCCATGCCGCCGGTGTCCTCATCTCGGCAGTTCCCATTACAGACCTTGTGCCGCTCCAGCGCAACGATGAGACCATTGTGACACAGTATCCCATGGGCGTGCTGGAGCATATGGGACTGCTGAAATTCGACTTTCTGGGACTGCGGAATCTGACCATTATCCGGGACTGTGTCCGGGCAGTGCAGCAGTACGAACCGGATTTCTCCATGGATGCTATATCTCTGGATGACCCGGCAGTGTACGAGATGCTGTCCCGTGGGGATACTGCCGGCGTGTTCCAGTTTGAAAGCGCCGGGATGCGCCACGTGCTGATGCGTCTGAAACCACGCTGCCTGGAAGATCTGACGGCGGTGCTTTCGCTGTATCGTCCTGGTCCACGCTCGTCTATCGACCTCTATCTGGAAAACCGCAGCCACCCGGAAAAGATCGCCTATGCCCATCCGCTTTTGGAACCGATTCTAAAACCGACCTACGGCTGCATGGTGTACCAGGAGCAGGTCATGGAGATCTGCCGGGTACTGTCGGGCTATTCCTACGGCAGAGCAGACATTGTGCGCCGTGCCATGGCAAAGAAAAAGCAGGATGTCATGGAACGGGAGCGCCAGGCGTTCGTCTACGGCAGTGACGGCTCAGACGGCAGTTCGCCCTGCTGCGGCGCAGTGGCAAACGGTGTCTCTGCGGAAACGGCAAACGCCATTTTTGATGAGATCGCCGTGTTTGCAGACTATGCCTTTAACAAATCCCATGCGGTTTCCTATGCGTACCTGGCGTATCAGACGGCATATCTCAAGGTGCATTATTTTGCGGACGATATGGCGGCACTGCTGACCAGCGTCATGGGCGATACCACCAAGACTATGGAATACCTCACCGCCTGTCAGAATGCCGGGGTAAAAGTCCTGCCGCCTCATGTCAACGAAAGCACGGCAGTATTTGCAAAGTGTGGCGACCACATCCGGTTCGGCTTGCTGGCAGTAAAGAACCTGGGGCGTGGCTTTATCCAGGCAATGACGGAACAGCGGCAGAAAGAGGGAAACTTCACTAGTCTGGCAGACTTCTGCCGGAGAATGCTGCCCTGCGGTCTGAATAAGCAGGCACTGGACAGCCTGATTCGCTGCGGTGCGCTGGACGGGCTGGGACTGAACCGGCGGCAGATGATCGAGTTCCAGGAACAGGTGCTGGCAGACTGCCGGGACGAGCGGAACAGCATTGTGACCGGGCAGATGAACCTGTTCGGCGGTGCAGACGAAAGGGCAGTCCAGGAGACGCAGATTCCGCCGCTGGCAGAGTATGACCGTGCATTTCTGCTCCAGCTGGAACACGACAGCCTGGGGCTTTATCTTTCCGGGCATCCGCTGGAACAGGTGGAGTGGCTGCGCCGGCTTTGTCACGCCGTGGATGCGGCATCGCTCCGGGAACAGAAAGATGGTGCATCGGTACTGCTGATCGTGACGCTCCAGCACATCAAACAGCACACCACAAAACAGGGAGAGACCATGTGCTTTCTCACCTGTGAGGACAGGAGCGGCACGGCGGACTGCGTGGTGTTCCCGTCCCTGTATCCGGCGGTGCGGCAGTATCTGGAAAAGGAGGCTGTCCTGTGCATCCGTGGAAAGCTGACGCAGAAGGAAGAGACCGTCAGCGTTTTGTGCGACAGCGTTCTGACGGAGGAAGGATTCCGGCGCACCATGTCCCAGGGCAGGCTCTGCATCAAGACGGACTCCCGGCAGACGGAAAAGCTCCACGCACTTGCGGCGCTGGTGCAGCAGTATCCGGGAGATGTGCCGGTCTGCTTTTATCTGACCGACCGGAAAAAGATGCTCTCTCTGCGTGGCGGACAGGCGATGGCGGTGCAGCCGGAATCGTATGCTGCACTCTGCGGGCTGGTTCCGCCGGAACAGATCGGGTTCCTGCCGGCAAAATAGACATTTTCATTTTTTGTGCAGAGTTGCTCAAATTTTGCATGGAACTTGTTAACTTTTTCGAATACCACTTGACAACCCGGGAAATATCAGTATAATAGAATAGGAATGGAATGGTGAATGCGTATGCGGCTTTCAAGCTGCGCTGCCGTTTCAAAATTTTGCCATGCGGCGGAATGGAGAATACGTTTATGATTAAAACGATTGGTGTATTGACAAGCGGCGGCGATGCGCCGGGTATGAATGCAGCAGTACGTGCTGTTGTTCGTGCGGCTCTGAAAAAGGGCATGACAGTATATGGCGTAAAGCGTGGCTACTGCGGCCTGCTGGACGATGACATTGAGCCGATGGACGAGATGAGTGTTGCCGGTATTATCAACCGTGGCGGCACCATGCTGTACACTGCAAGAAGTGCGGAGTTCCGCACCGAAGAGGGTGTGCTGAAGGCAAAGGCTACCTGTGAAAAGTATGGTCTGGAAGGTCTGGTTGTCATCGGCGGTGACGGTTCGTTCCGTGGCGCAGCAGATCTGTCTGCACACGGCATCCTGTGTGTAGGTCTGCCGGGTACCATCGACAACGATATCGCCTGCACCGATTACACCATTGGTTATGATACTGCAATGAATACCGCAATGGAGCTGATGGACAAGCTGTCCGACACCAGCCAGTCTCACTATCGCTGCAGCGTTGTTGAGGTTATGGGTCGTGGTGCAGGTTACATTGCGCTGAATACCGGTGTTGCATCCGGCGCACTGGAGATCATCACAAAGGAAAAGCCGTATGATCTGGATAAGATCGCTAAAAAGATGATGGAATTCAAGGCAAGAGGCAAGCAGAACTTCATTATCGTTGTTGCAGAGAATATCGGTCATTCGGAAGAGATCTGCAAGCTGATCCAGGAAAAGACCGGCATTGAATCCCGTGCAACCATTCTGGGTCACGTACAGCGTGGCGGTTCTCCGACCGTTCGTGACCGTGTTGCTGCAACTGAAATGGGCTACTATGCAGTTGAACTGCTGGAGCAGGGCATCGGCAACCGTGTTGTAGGTATGCAGGGCGGCAAGGTCGTTGACTTCGACATCCAGGAAGCTCTGTCTATGACAAAGCCGTATGATGAAAAGCTGCATCAGATCGCAGAAGATGTTGCATTCTAATGAAACTGTAAAAGAATGCTGAAAAGGGGTGGACGTGCGAAAGTGCGTCCACTTTTTTGTTTGGCATATCTGGAAAACACGGAATCCCATACGCAGTCAGATTGCGGATTCCCCGGCATATCCAATCGGATGCCTGTGGATTTTTTAGGCAATCTGCTGAAAAAACAGCTGCAAATTTTGTGCGCAGGCTTTATTTTGTGTTTCCCTTGCAATTTTGTGCAATTTGCAGTATAATAGAAATGATATGTTGTCCGGAAAAATTTCCCGACGGGGATATTTCCGGCAGAAAAAGAAAGAAGGAGAATGTACATGGATACCATTGGATTTATTGGTGTTGGCAATATGGGCAGTGCGATTCTGAAAGGAATCGCCGGCAGCAGCCTGAAACAGGAAACCTCGCTGTTCGCATACAACCCGACCGAGGCGAAAGTTGACGCTCTGGCAAACTGCGGCGTGCAGAAGTGCGGGAGCGCAGCCGAAGTGGTGGAAAAGAGTCAGTACGTATTCCTGGCGATCAAGCCGCAGAAGTTTGAAGAGGTGCTGCCGCAGATTGCAGATGCAGTGACAGAAGAGACGGTTCTGGTCTCTATCGCTGCCGGCATCGGTGCGGACTTTATCCGGAAAATGACAAAGCCCTATGCAAAAGTGGTTCTGGCGATGCCGAACACACCGCTGCTGCTGGGCGAGGGCGCAACTGCACTGGCGAAAGACGATGCTGTCAGCGATGCGGAATTTGCTGTGGTACAGCGCATTTTCGGCAGCTGCGGCATGACCGCTGTCATTGCGCCAGAGCAGATGAAAGAGGTCATCGCCATTAACGGCAGCAGCCCGGCTTTCATCTATCTGTTTGCGAAAAGCTTTCTGGATTATGCCGCAAAAGTGGGTCTCCCGGAGACATCGGCAAAGGAACTGTTTGCACAGTCGCTGATCGGTTCTGCAAAGATGATTACGGACTCCGGCTATTCGATCGACGAACTGATCCGCCAGGTCTCTTCGCCGGGCGGAACGACGCTTGCCGGTCTGGATCAGCTGTACGAGGGCAAGCTGTCTGATGCTGTCCGGAATGCCTGCGAGAGCTGCACCAAGCGTGCATACGAGCTGGCAAAATAAGAACCCGTTTTCACAAGACACATATATACGCTTGTGAAAACAGGTTCTGAGAAATCATAATCAAAAAATATACCGCATAGGATGAGAGCAGGTACAAGCCAATTTGCAAAGCAAAGGAGCGATCTGTGATGATCCGAAAGCGAACAACACTGACAACAACGGAGCGCAGACAGCGGCTGTTCTGCCTGCTGTTTGGTTGCATTTTACTGGGGACAGCCTGGGGCATGGTCATGCTGCGGTGGCAGTATGACGGCGTGCCTACGGGCTGGGCAGGCTTTCTGGGAATGTTTTTTCAGACCAAGCCTACTCTTCCGGCACTCTGGACGGAGAGCGCAGGGGACATCCTGCTGTTCCTGCTGGCGTTTTTTCTGCTGGGCTTTTCGGCTGTGGGACAGCCTTTTGCGTGGCTGCTGCTGCTGACCTACGGCGTGTGCATGGGCGGCACCTTGCAGACACAGTGCAGTGCCGGCGGCGCTTTTGTGCGCAGTACGACGCTGCTGTGCTATTTTGTGCCGATGTCGGCGCTGCTGGTGCTGGCGGCGAGGGAATCCCTGCGGTTCTCCGGCTATTTCACTGCCTACGGTTTCCGGAATGAGCCGGAAGAGCAGATGTATCACCAGCTCCGGATGTACTGCGCCAGATTCGTTGTGCTTGCAGTGTTTCTGCTGCTGTTCGGGTTCGCTTATGGGACGGCGTTCTATGCGGCGGTAAAATAAGGGCGTGCTTTCTTTCCGGCACGCTCTTCGGAAAGGAAGTTTGTCTATGGGTCTGTTTGGATCGAATTACGAGCGTGCCGGTTCCGGTATCGCAAAAAATGCACCGAAGAAAAAGGGCTTTTTCCGCTTTTTTGAGATATTCGGCAGAAAGTTCTGGAAACTGTTTGAGCTGAATCTGCTGTATTTTCTCAGCTTTTTGCCGGTGATCGGCGCAGTTGTCCTGGCGCTTGCCCTCGACTCCCAGCTGGGAATCATTCTGGCGGCGGCCTGTCTGGTGCTGTTTGCTGTAATTATCGGACCGGCAACGGCGGCGCATACGAAGATCCTGAAAAATTTTGTCATGGAAAAGCCTACGTTTCTGGTGCATGACTTTTTCAAGGCGTTCCGTTCGGAATTCAAGTATTCTTGTATTATCGGCGTGCTGGACTGCTTGCTGGCGTGCTGCATCTCGGCGGCGTTTTATGTATATCCGAAGCTCATTGAGCAGTCGGGGAGCAAGGTGTACTACATCTTTTTTGCCATTACGCTGAGCATCGGCGTCATCGCACTTATCATGAATTTCTACATTTTCCCCATGCTGGTTTCCACGAACCTGTCTCTGAAAAATGTGCTGAAAAATTCCCTGGCGCTGTCTGTAGTCGCCTTGAAAACCAATATCATCACCACGCTGATCCTGGCGGCTGTGATCGCAGTTTATGTGCTGGTATTCATGTTTGTGAACATCAAGTACTCCATGATCCTGCTGTTCCTGCTGCCGTTTATGCCGGCATCCTGGTTGGGACTGGTGATTACGTTCCAGTCTTATCCCATCATTCAGAAGTACATCATCAACCCGTACTATGAACAGCGTGGCGAAGTCAATCCGGAACTGGCGCAGGTCTCTGCGTCGGAAGAGGAGACCGTGTTCGAGGACATGGGCGGCAAGGAAAAGCCCATTGAACCGCCGAAAAAAGCCGGCGGAAAGCAGTCCGGCGGAGGACGTACTCACAAGGGAAAAGGAAAAATTATTTCTTAATTTACAAAATAAATACTTTACAAGTGCCGGAAAATGTGGTATAATAACAAAGGTCATGTACTTGGAATCTGGAGTAAGCCGGAGAAAAGCGGATTTCCGCTTTCGTAACGGAATATCACCTGCCTTTTTCTATGTGCATGATAATACTAAATGAGGTGAAAGAAAATGCTGCTGAAAGAAGAAAAAACTGAGATCATCGAGAAAAACCGTACCCACGAGAACGATACCGGTTCTCCGGAAGTACAGATCGCCATTCTGACAAAGAGAATCAACGATCTGACTGCACATCTGAAGTCTCATAAGAACGACCATCACTCCAGACGTGGTCTGCTGAAGATGGTTGGTCACAGAAGAAACCTTCTGAACTATCTGAAGAAGAAGGATGTAAACCGCTATCGTGCAACAATCGAGAAGCTGGGTATCCGTAAGTAAGATACAACGACGAAAAAAGGGAAAGGCAGTACAGAGCCGAGTGCTTTGTCTGCCTTTCTGTGTATGATAACGATTCCAAAAACAGGCATTCGCATTAAGCCGTGTACTTCATCGGGCGCTGCAATTGTCGAAGTATAGGGCTTTTTGCGAATTCGGGTGGCTGGAATCAGGAAAGGAAAGACAAGATATGTTTGAGAACGCACAACGATTTGAAACAACCTTTGCCGGCAGACCCCTTTCGGTCGAGACCGGAAAGACCTGCGCTCTGTCGAACGGTTCCTGCTGGGTACGCTACGGCGATACCGTGGTGATGGCGAATGTCACTGCAAGCGCAAAGCCGAGAGAGGGCATCGACTTTTTCCCGCTGTCTGTGGACTATGAGGAACGGATGTATTCGGTGGGAAAGATTCCCGGTTCTTTCACCAAGCGGGAAGGAAAGCCCTCGGAAAAGGCGATTCTGACCTCTCGTATGGTAGACCGTCCGATTCGTCCGCTGTTCCCGAAGTCCATGCGGAATGACGTTTCCGTTGTCATGACGGTTCTGGCAGTGGACCAGGACTGCGCACCGGATATTGTGGGCATGATCGCCACTTCTATTGCGCTGTCCATTTCCGATATTCCCTGGAACGGACCGATCGCCGGCATCAGCGTAGGACTGGTTGACGGCGAGATCGTGCTGAACCCGACGCTGGAACAGCGCCAGCACAATGACCTGCATCTGACCGTTGCCGGCACTAAGGACAAGATCGTCATGATCGAGGCTGGCGCCAATGAAGTGCCGGAGGATACCATGCTCCAGGCAATTCTTACCGGTCATGAAGAAATCAAAAAAATGGTTGCCTTTATTTCCGACATCCAGGCAAAAATCGGCAAGGAGAAGTTTGTCTTTGAGGCGCACGAGGTAGACCAGGAGCTGTTCGAGAATGTTGATGCAATGGTGCATGACCAGGTGGCACACGCTCTGGACACCAACGACAAGAACGAACGGGATGCACGCCTGCGCCCGATCATTGATGCGGCACACAAGACTTTCGATGCCGTTTGCGGCGAAGAGACCGGCATGATCGACGAGATCCTGTACCTCATCCAGAAGAAGATCGTCCGTGCATGGCTCTATGAGGGCAAGCGTGTGGACGGCAGAGGCATTGATGAGATTCGTCCGCTGGCGGCTGAGGTTGGCGTTCTGCCCCGTGTACACGGCACTGGTCTGTTTACCCGTGGTCAGACACAGGTGCTGACTGTGGCAACACTGGGACCGGTCAGCGACAGCCAGAAACTGGACGGTCTGGACGAAGAGACCTCCAAGCGGTATATGCACCAGTACAATTTCCCGTCCTACTCTGTAGGCGAGACAAAGCCCAGCCGTGGACCGGGACGCCGTGAGATCGGTCACGGCGCACTGGCAGAGCGTGCGCTGATTCCGGTGTTGCCCACGGTGGAAGAATTCCCGTATGCAATGCGCCTGGTCTCTGAGGTACTGTCCTCCAACGGCTCTACCTCTCAGGCATCGATCTGCGGCTCGACATTGGCGCTGATGGATGCCGGCGTGCCGATTCATGCACCGGTTGCCGGTATTTCCTGCGGTCTGATTACACTGCCCAACAGCGACGAGTTCAAGACTATGGTAGACATCCAGGGTCTGGAGGATTTCTACGGCGATATGGACTTTAAGGTTGGCGGTACCAAGAAGGGTATCACTGCCATCCAGGTGGACATCAAGGTAGACGGTCTGACACCGGCGATCATCGCAGAGGCATTCGAAAAGACACGCAAGGCTCGTCTGTACATTCTGGATGAGATCATGCTGAAGGCAATCCCGGCACCGAGAGAGACCGTAGGCGAATATGCGCCGAAAATGCTCCAGATCAAGATCCCGACCGACAAGATTCGGGATGTCATCGGACAGGGCGGTAAGGTCATTCAGAAGATGTCTGCGGAATGCGGCGTAAAGATCGACGTAAACGAGGACGGAAACGTATTCATCAGCGGCATTTCCATGGATGGCTGCCGCAAGGCATACCAGATGATCGAGACCATCGCCATTGACCCGGAGGTTGGTTCGATCTATAAGGGCAAGGTAGTTTCCATCAAGCCGTTTGGTGCGTTCGTGGAGATCGCTCCGGGACGTGACGGTCTGGTGCATATTTCCAAGCTGGACAAGGATCGTGTAGAACGTGTCGAGGACGTGGTCTCTGTGGGCGATGCTGTGATCGTCAAGGTCATGGACATCAAGGACGGCAAGATCAGCC
>OGIE01005305.1_pt1 | contig 11011 bp, 7 predicted proteins | sample 1571581 | NCBI WGS metagenome assembly OGIE01 (sample SAMEA2582021, study PRJEB24529) | metagenome | biome: Human gut stool | place: China | collected 2011
CGGCACTCGATCCGCAGACCACCAAGGCGATTCTGCAGCTGCTCAAGCACCTGAATGAAACGCTCGGCATCACGGTCGTTATCATCACTCATGAAATGGCGGTCGTCAAGGAGATCTGCCACCGCGTAGCCGTTATGGAGCACGGTAAGGTGGTCGAGTCCGGCGAGGTGTTCAACATTTTCGCCAACCCGAGAGAGGACATCACCAAGAACTTCATCCACACGACATCCAATCTCCGCAAGATCGAAGAACTCATCGCGGAGGATTCGCCGGTCGTCAAGCTCAATCCGGGCGAACTTATCGTGCGCCTGAGCTACATTCAGCGCAATGTATCCGAGCCGCTCATCTCGACGGTATCGCGCAAATTCGATATTGTGCTCAACATCATCTTTTCGGATATTGCCATTGTGCAGAATGCACCGATCGGCGGCACGGTAGCTATTATCAGCGGCAGCCGCGATCAAATCACGCAGGCAATCGCATATCTCAGTGAGAAAAACGTAGGAGTGGAGGTCATCAAGGATGCAAGAGTTTCTGAATAACATCATTCCGAACGTGATGGCAAAGCTGCCGGACTTCTATGCAGCCATCGGCGACACGCTGCTCATGGTGGTCTGGTCGGGTGCGATCTCGTTCGTGCTCGGTCTGACACTGGGCGTGCTGATCACGGTCACCAAGCCGGGCGGCATTCTGGAAAACAAAATCGTCTATCAGATTTTGGACAAGCTGGTCAGCCTGTTCCGTTCCATCCCGTTCATCATCCTGCTGACATGGGTAATGCCGGTGTCGCGTGCCATCATGGGCACGGCCATCTATGTCCGCGGCGCTATCGTACCGCTGGTATTCGGTGCGGTGCCGTTCTTCACCCGTCAGGTGGAGAGTGCGCTTGCCGAGCTGGACGGCGGTCTGATCGAAGCGGCTCTCTCGATGGGCTCCACACCGCTGGAGATCATCTTCCGCGTTTACCTGAAGGAAAGCGTTGCCGCCATCGCGCGCGGCACGACGATCACGGCCATCAGCCTGCTGAACCTGACCGCAATGGCGGGTGTCGTCGGCGCAGGCGGTCTGGGCGACTTCGCTATCCGTTACGGCCACGACCGCAATATGCTGGACGTTACCAACGTCACCGTGCTGGTCCTCGTCATCATCGTTTGCATTATGGAGTTCGCTGGCGGCAAGGTCGTCAAGAAGAACACGCACTAAGGAGTGTCTGACATGAGTATTTCCAATCGCAAAGTTGTTATCGTGGGCGCGGGCCATGTCGGCTCCCACGTTGGCTATGCCCTTATTTCCCAGAGCCTTGCGGACGAGATCGTCTACATCGACTCCGACCACGCAAAGGCAGTCGCACAGGCGCTCGACCTGACCGATGCGACCAACTATCTGCCGGTCCGCACCAAAGTCATCGCCGGTGATTACAGCGATGCAAAGGACGCGCAGATCATGATCATCTCGGCGGGCCCGCTGCCGACCGGCAATCAGACCCGTATGGATACGCTGGGTCAGACCATTGCCATTTTGAAGGATGTAACAAAATCCATCAAAGAATCCGGTTTTGACGGCATTATCGTCAATATCTCCAATCCGGCGGACGTTATCACGCATTACATCCAGCACACGCTGAACTGGGCGCCGGAGCGCATCTTCTCCACCAGCACTACGTTGGACTCCGCAAGACTGCGCCGCGCGATCGCGCAGGAGATCGGCATTGACCAAAAATCCATCACCGCTTACGCGCTCGGCGAGCACGGCGAAAGCCAGATGGTCGCATGGTCGGCTGTCACCATCGCGGGCAAGCCGCTTTCCCAGTGGCGCGAGGAGTATCCGGACACCTTCGGCAAACTCGACCTGGATGCGCTTGCTGACGCAGGCCGTGAAGGCGGCTGGACCATCCTGCGCGGCAAGCAGTGCACCGAGTTCGGCATCGGCGCTTCTGCCGCAGAGGTCGTTCGCGCCATCTTCTACAACGAGAACCGCGTTCTTTCGGTTTCTGTTCTGTTGGACGGCAAATACGGTCAGCACGATGTGTACGCCAGCGTGCCCGCTATCGTGGGTCGCGACGGCATCGCAGAGATCATCGAGCTGCACCTGACTCCCGAGGAGCAGGAGAAGTTCAACGCATCCTGCAAGACCATGAGCGAGAATTATCAGCTGTCGCTCACTCTCTAACATCAGTCAATTAAAAAATTCACATCATAAACGGAGGTAATCCCAATGAAGCTCAAAAGAATCATCGCACTGTCCTTGTCCGCAGCAACCCTCGCCCTGTCTCTGACCGCCTGCGGCGGCTCGAGCAGCGCAGCTTCCGATAATGCACAGGCATCCGACAGCAATTCCGGCGATGCTGTAACCGTAAAGCTCGGCGTAGTCGGCAGCATCTACGAGGATCTGTGGACCCCGGCCAAGGAAAAGCTGGCTGACGAGGGCATCGACCTTGAGTTCGTACAGTTCTCGGACTACGTTACCCCGAACAATGCACTCGCTAACGGCGAGATCGATCTGAATGCTTTCCAGCACCGTATTTACCTGCAGAGCGAGATCGACAACTACGGCTACGAGATCGAGAATATCGGCAATACCTTTATTATCCCGTTGAACCTGTACTCCGACAAGGTTAAGTCGGTTGATGAGCTTAAGGACGGCGACACCGTAGCCATTCCGGACGATGTAACCAACGGCGGCCGTGCCCTCAAGGTTCTGGAAGCAGCGGGCCTGATCAAGCTGAAGGACAGCGCAGACTTCAACCCGACCATCGACGACATCGAGACCTACAACACCAAGATCACCATCGAGGAGCTGAAGGCAAACGTTATCCCGTCTACGCTGGCTGACGTTACCGCAGCTGTTGTAAACGGCAACTACGCACTGGATTTCGGCCTTAAGACCGAGGACGCCATCTACAAGGATGATCAGCTGGACATCGAGGAGTACTGGAACCTGATCGCAGCACGTTCCGCTGACCTCGAGGATGCAGACAAGCTGGAGACCTACAAGAAGGTTGTTGCAGCGTTCCAGTCTGATGAGACCGAGGCAGTATTCAATGACCAGTTCGGCGGCTACTTCATCAAGGCAGGCTGGGATCAGGATCTGCTGGCAGACAAGTAATTCATAATTATTCCTAATGCCGCCGGAAACAACCGGCGGTATTTTCGGCAGGGAGGAAACAGTAATGCAGATCAACAAACAGGCGCTGCAGGAGATCATTCCGGACAGCGAACGCCTGCTTTTTGAGGAAAATATTCCGTCGGAGTACCTGAGCGATGCACTCGGCCGCCGCACCGGCACGGCGGATGCGCTCGTGTTCGCGCTCTCGACCGAGGAGGTCAGCGGCGTGCTCCGGTACGCCAACGAAAACGGCATCCCGGTCACGCCGCGCGGCGCGGGCACCAATCTGGTAGGCTCGACAATTCCGCTGTTCGGTGGTATCATTCTGGATGTATCCCGCATGAACCGCGTGCTCGAGCTGGACCGCGACACGATGACGGTCACCGTCGAGCCGGGCATGCTGCTCAAAGATCTGCAGGCCTATGTTGAGGAGCACGGTCTGTTTTACCCGCCCGACCCGGGCGAAAAGGCCTCGAGCATCGGCGGCAACATCAGCACCAATGCGGGCGGCATGCGTGCGGTCAAGTACGGCGTAACACGCGATTATGTGCGCGGGCTGGAGGTCGTTCTTGCGGACGGCACGGTGCTGAAAGTCGGCGGCAAGCAGGTGAAGGACGCGAGCGGACTGTCGCTCAAGCACCTGCTCATCGGCTCGGAGGGCACGCTGGCGGTCATCACCAAGTGCCTGCTGCGCCTTCTTCCCAAGCCGGAGACCACGGTGAGCGTGCTCGTGCCGTTTGCTGACCTCGGCACGGGCATCCGCAGCGTGCTGACCATCCTGCAGGCGAACGCCAACCCGACCGCAGTCGAGTTCATGGAACGCAAGGTCGTAGCCCTCGGTGAGAGCTTTTCCGGCGTGCAGTATCCGCGTCCGGATGCCGGTTCGTACATTCTGCTGACGTTTGACGGTCACGAGAGCGAGGTCAATGCGAATATTGAGCGCGTGCGCCGCCTTGCGCTCGACAACGGCGCCATCGACTATATCGTGCTCCGCAGTGCCGAGCAGGCCGCCGACATCTGGAAGGTGCGCGGTGCGCTCGTTATGGCGGTCGAGGCCGTGTCCGAGCAGGAGCCGGTGGACATCGTGGTGCCGATCAGCCACACGGCGGATTTCGTTCGCTACATCAACGAGCTGGAAGCATCCTCGGGTGTGCGTATGATCGCGTTCGGTCATGCGGGTGACGGTAACGTGCATCTGTGCGTAGTGCGTGACGGCCGCGACCAGCAGACCTGGGAGCGTGAACTGCACGACAACATGGAGCAGGCCTACGCCAAGGCGTATTCCTACGGCGGCGTAGCCTCGGGTGAGCACGGCATCGGCATTTCCAAACGGTCGTACTTCCTGCGTGAGACCGCGCAGGACAATCTTGCCGTGATGAACACCATCAAGACCGCTCTCGACCCGAAGCACACGCTTAACGACCAGAAATCTTACATTGTGGGAGGAAAATAACCATGCAGAGCTTATCTGAGCGCACCGCCGGCTTTACCGATTCGGTCATCCGCCGTATGACGCGCGTTTCCATGCAGTATGATGCGGTAAATCTGTCGCAGGGCTTCCCGGACTTCGAGCCGCCGAAGGAGCTGCTCGACCGTCTGGCGCAGGTGGCCTACGAGGATTACCACCAGTATTCCATTACCTGGGGTTCGCAGAACTTCCGTGAGGCGCTGGCCGCCAAGCAGACCTATTTCATGGGCCGCAGGATCGACCCGAACACCGAAATTGTCACGACCTGCGGCAGCACCGAGGCGATGATGGCTGCGATGATGACAGTCACCAATCCGGGCGATAAAGTCATCATTTTCTCCCCGTTCTACGAGAACTACGGCGCGGATACCATCCTGTCCGGCGCAGAGCCGATTTATGTGCCGCTCGTGCCGCCGGATTTCCACTTTGATGCGAACGTGCTCGAGAATGCGTTCCGTCAGCACCCGAAGGCCATCATTCTGTGCAACCCGTCTAATCCGTGCGGCAAGGTGTTCACCCGTGCAGAACTGGAGATTATCGCGTCTCTCGCAGAGAAATACGACACCTATGTTATCACCGACGAGGTGTATGAGCATATCGTATTCGCACCGAACAAGCACACTTATTTTGCCACTCTGCCGGGCATGTGGGAGCGCACGCTGTCCTGCTCGTCGCTTTCCAAGACGTACTCGGTTACCGGCTGGCGACTGGGTTATATCATTGCCCCGCCGGAGATTATCGACCGTGCGAAAAAAGTACATGACTTCCTGACCGTCGGCGCAGCAGCACCCTTGCAGGAGGCTGTTGTTACCGGTCTCAAGATGGGCCAGGACTACTATGACGATTTGCAGGCCAAGTACACGCACAAAAAGGACCTGTTCCTCAAGGGTCTGGACGATTTGAAGATTGCCCACACCGACCCGCAGGGCGCGTACTATGTTCTGCTCGACATTGCCGAGTTCGGCTACGAGAGCGATCTTGCGTTCTGCGAGGATCTGGCGCATTATGTCGGCGTAGGCGCGGTTCCCGGATCGAGCTTCTTCCGTGAGCCGGTCAACAACCTGATTCGCCTGCATTTTGCCAAGAAGGACGAGACGCTGCTCGATGCACTCAACCGTCTGGAAGGTCTGCGTGATAAGATCAAACCGAAACACCGATAAACAGGAGGAAAAGCCGTCATGGATGTAAAGAAAGCCGCAGCGGAAACGAAGGACTACATCGTATCCATCCGTCGGGAATTTCACCGGCACCCGGAGCTGAGCCTGCAGGAATTCCGCACGGCGCAGCGCATCGAGGAAGAGCTGGACAGGTTCGGCATCCCGCACACGCGCGTAGGCGAAACCGGCGTGCTCGGCACGCTGAAGGGCGTAAAGGACAACGGAAAAGTGCTGGTTCTGCGTGCGGATATCGACGCGCTGCCCATTGAGGAGACGCACGAGTGCGTCTATCGCTCGGAGAATGCAGGCGTTATGCACGCCTGCGGCCATGATGCGCATGCTGCCTGCCTTCTGGGTGCCGCGAAAATCCTGTCGGAGAACAGAGACGCGTTCAGCGGAAAGGTCCGTCTTGTGTTTCAACCGGGAGAGGAAATCGGAAAAGGTGCAAAGCCGTTTGTCGCAGCCGGTGTGTTGGAGGGTGCCGAGCGCGTGTTCGGTCTGCACACGGCATACGATTTGGAGGCAGGCACGGTAGGACTCAAACCGGGCATCAACAACGCCGCAGTCGATCATTTCCGCATTCGCGTGCACGGTAAGTCCACGCATGTTTCCACGCCGCATCTGGGCGTAGATGCGCTGTACATCGCCAGCCAGATTGTTGTGGCAGTGCAGGGACTGGTTACGCGCCGCACTTCACCGACCGAGCCGGTCATCATCGGTATCGGCAAGCTGAACGCAGGCACGACCTACAACGCTGTGGCAGCATTTGCTGAAATGGAGGGCACAACGCGCACCATTTCGCAGGAGAGCCGCGACCGCGTCCGTGCACAGGTCAGTGAGACCGCGCAGAGCATTGCGGCGCTGTACGGCGGCACGGCGGAAGTCGAGTGGACGGACTTTGCCGCTGCGCTCGTCAATGACCCGCAGGTGTGCGAGGAAGCTGCTCGGGTCGTGGACGAGCTGCTCGGAGCAGGACACGTTGTCACCGACCGTGAGCTGTCGCTCAGCGGCGATAATTTTGCCGAGTTTGAGCTGTATAAGCCGGGCGCATATGCGTATCTCGGCACCGGCAATCCGGATTTGCCGCACACGATGATCACCAACCATAACGGCGGCTTCGATGTGGACGAGAATGCACTTGTGACCGGTGCCGGTCTGTATGTCGGCTATACAGTCGCGCGGCTTGGATAAAGAAAACCGCTCTATCCTTGAAAAAGACAGAGCGGACAGCGTATAATATAGATAAGTTAAGGGACGCTGTGCAATGATCAGCCCCCTAAACGTTTTTGCTCAACACGCATTTGTAAAGAAAGCGAAACGCTCAGCTATCGTTTGGTAGCTGAGCGTTTTGCTTTTGAAATTACAGTTTTGAACTTACATCCCGCACTCAAGTCCGTTATACCGTGTCACCACAAACGGATAGCTGAGTGTTTCAGGCTGGATGCCAAGCTGCCGCAGACCGGCGCACAAATCCTCGACAACCTGCATATCGTGGTCGCGCTGCGCAACGGACAGTTTCATTTTATCTCCATACGACGAGATCAGCAGCGCAAACGGCTGCACGGCGCACGGCAGGATTGCGCCGTAATCGAGTACATACGGACGGCAGCTTTCCGGCAGGGCGAACCGGCCGACATTGGTAATGAGAAAGCTGTCCTCGAGCACAAAATCAGTCGTGACCTTCTGTGCCGCCTGCATTTTCTCCGCGAGCGGCATGTCTGCCTCATGCAGCGATTCACAGCGGTCTGCGGCGGCTTTGGCACGATAGAGCAGCTGTTCGCGCTGCATCTGATCCTTCAAAAACGCCTTCGTGCGCCGGAACACCTCGTCATTCGGCAGATCGCGGTATTCCGGAAAATACGGCAGATCGATAAAGCAAATAAAATACCGCGTGGTAAGCGTCGGCAGCAGCGGACGCAGATCGACCGGAATCTCCGCGATAACCGGCTTGTCCGTTCCGCCAAACTTATCATCAAACGCTTTCATCATCAGCGGAGCCAGTACAGACAGCGGACTGACGCCGATGGACTTTGCGTAATCGTGCAGCTGAGAAAACGGGAACGTCACCTCGGTGACGACCTCGGAGCCGTCAGCGCCCCACTGTACCTCGGGGGCATGAACAGCCTCCGGCTTTTTCCAGATGCCATCCGGCGAAAATTCACGGTCTGCCAGCTGCTCGTAGCCGTTTGCGCTCTCTTCGGGAGACCAGCGGGTATCCATGCCGCGCACAGAGCCGTCATTCTCAACCGGGAAACCGCAGTTTTTCAGGTACTGGAACAGTACACAGCGGATAAACTCCTCGAATCCGCGTCCGTCCGAGATAGAGTGCTGATACTCCATATAGATGGTCTTGTCGTGGTAGCCGACGAGAAATAAGTATCCGTTCGTATCCTTGGAGCCGATGGTGTAGCGGGTGGATACGCCGTCGAACGGCAGCACTACGGCGGGCTGCACGTTTCGGCGGTAGCGGAACGCAGTTTCGGTCGGCTCGGCGGTCAGCATCATGTGCGGAAAGCGCAGCAGTGCCTGCTCGACGGCTTCGCGCAGCTTGTCCGGGCGCACTTTATCGCGCATGCGGATGGTGTGGCGCGGCACACAGGCGACGGTTTCATGGGTGTTGTACAGGAAGATTTTTGCATAGCTGTCCGTGCGGAGCAGCGGGTCATTCATGGTCATTATAGCATTCTCCTCAAAGCATAATCCGGCGCATCTTATATGGTAATTTCAGTATATCACCCTTCAACGACGTTGTAAATCAAAACGAGTCGAATTTGCACAGTATTATGCAAATATAGAACATGATGTACGATATAATGAACCGCGAGCCTGAAAATACTTGCGATTCGGTTGGCAGAGTATATCACGCCGGAGAAGCTGACATATGAGCATGGAATTTCTGCCGCGGCTGTTCGATTCGTTCTCGCGTGAGCGTATTCTGTGTGAGAAGCAAAAAACAAGCGACACCATATTTCGATTGGTGTCGCTTGTGTGCGTTTTCAGGCGCTGTCGGTATTGTCTGCCCTTGCAGGGCGGTTGTTCATACCATATCCGTTGGGTGGTATGGATCGGATGGGATTACTGGTCGGTGTAGCGGCTGAGGATAACCGCTACCTGAGCACGGGTTGCGGTGCCGTTCGGCACGAGCGTAGTCGGGGTAACGCCGGTTACCAGACCGTTGCCGTTCGCCCAGCTCATTGCTTCAGCAGCCCACGACTCGACAGAAGCTGCGTCTGCGTAGCCATCGAGTGCTGCACTGCCCTGCGGCGTATGACCGCGATAGGTATCGTAGCGGTACAGGATGGCCGCCAGCTGCTGACGGGTGATCAGTGTATCCGGCTGGAATCTGCCGTCGGTGAAGCCGTTGACAATGCCGTTTTCGGAGGCCCATGCGATGGCTTCTGCGTACCACTTGCCGTCCGCCACATCGGTGAACTGTGCGGTGGAAGCGGCCTTGCTGCCGCTCATGCGGTAGAGCACCTGAACCAGCATTGCGCGGGTCATGCCGTCATCCGGACCGAACTTGGTTGCGGTCAGGCCCTTGAACCAGCCGTTCTCGAGTGCAGTGTTGACCTCGTTGTAGAACCACTTGCGCAGGTTGACATCGGAGAAGTCGCTGCTGTACTCGTGGGTGATAACGAAGGTGGAGAAGTGGGTAGTCTTAAAGGTAGCCTTTCCGGTCGCTGCATCATAAATGACAGGCAGCTTTTCGAACGAGCCGTCCTCAGCAAGATAGTATGCAACCAGATGCGCGGCGTTCTCGCCGTTCTTGAGGCTGTATGCTACAGAAACCGAAGCCGTGCCGTTCAGCGCATGAATGCGGGTTGCAGTGCCGTTTTTCGGCTGCGCCTGCGCAGAAATGTTCAGGATGGTGCCGTTCTTCGGCAGGTATTTGCGCTGTGCGTCCGTCAGGGAGGACTTGTCAGCGGAAGCGATCGAAATACTTGCCATACCATCGGCCTGTGCGGCGCTGCCGAGTGCGGTCAGCGTCTCACGGTCGAGTGCAACCGTGCCGTTCGGCAGGGTAAGCGCTGCGCCGTTCTTTGCACCGGCGAGAGCAGCTACCACATCGCCGGTGAGCGATACCGTGCGTACGGTGGAATCTGCGGACAGGTCAAGCGTCAGCGAATCCTTGCCGGAAACCGCAGTCAGCTTGGAGCTGTCGGCGGAAACCGCTGCGGTGCCGTTCTTTACCTCAACCGTTGCGGGAACCTTGGTGCCGTCCGGCGCGGTAATGGAGGACGAGCCGCTGTCGGTCGGAGCCGGTGCAACAGCGCCGCCGCCTGCTCCACCGCCGCCGCTGCTCGGCTTGACGGCAAAGGCTGCGGTAACTGCAACGTCATTCGCCGGCATGGTGAAGGTGTAGGTCAGGGTGGACGCGGAAACCGTCTTGTCGAGTGCGGTCTCCGGTGTCAGCGTCAGGGTTTTCAGCTGATAGCCGCTTGCGGGTGCAGCGGTGAGCGTTACCGTGTCGCCGGCCTTGGCGCGTGCCGCAGAAGCGGAAACGCTGCCGTTTTCGGCCTTATTGGCCGTGATTGCGTAGGTCTTGTGGAACAGATTGTCGGTGTTGACCGCCAGAGCTTCCGTTACGTTGCGGATAACGGCTTCAAAGCTGCCGTCCTTCTCAGTTACGGAAACAACGGCATTCGGAGCCGCCTTCTGGAGTTCGGACTTGATTTCCTCGGCGGTGCCGACACAGTTTGTGCTCGGCGTGAGCGTCAGCTTGACCGTGCCGTTCTTGCGAACCTGAGCGGATGCGCTGTTGACTGCACCGGTGTCGTTCGGCTGAATCGGCGTGGTGTAGGTGAATTTGCCGGTGCCGTTCGTGCCGGAAATCTTGGCATCGTACTGTACAAGGTCGGTGAAGTGAACGCGGATGGTCTGGTTGCCGCTCAGCGTGTGCGTGTAAATCGGATCGACCAGATTAGCACCGTCCGCCTGTACAGGCGTTTTGCTTTCCGCAGCAGCGAGATCGCCCTTGGTAACCGTCCACTTTTCAACCATCTTGCCGGTGTTCGGTACTGCAGTGAAGGCGATTACACTGCCGTTCGGCTGATTTTCGCCGGAGGTAATCGTGCTGCCATCGATAGCAGCGGTCAAGCTGCCGTCTGCCGCAGCCGTACCGAAGTACGGGAAGTACTTGGCGGAAACCTTGAAGTATACCGTCACTTCAATATTTTTTGCGGCTCGGATTTTGCCTTCCGGATTGGTCAGGCTGTTGCCGGAGGTCAGCAATATGGATACAAACAGATGTTTTATCTTCATAAGCTATTTATTCTATATT
>OGIE01005309.1_pt1 | contig 11008 bp, 6 predicted proteins | sample 1571581 | NCBI WGS metagenome assembly OGIE01 (sample SAMEA2582021, study PRJEB24529) | metagenome | biome: Human gut stool | place: China | collected 2011
AAGAACTGGTGGAGCAGCTGGTGGATTCTGACCTGACAGCAAGAACCCGCGAGATCGCGGAGGGCATCGCGCCTGCAGGCCACAAGCCGGTGCCAAAGCCGGACGATGTGGAGATGAGCCAGCTCACCCTGTTCGACACGGTGCGCGAGGATGACATTATTGAAGAATTGAAGAATCTGGAGCTGGGCAACATGACGCCGATCGACGCGTTAAATACCCTGTACCGGATGCAGATGAAGCTAAAGAACCGCTGGAGCGGGGACGAAAAATAAAGATTAAAGTGGGAGGTGCAGCATGCCGAACATTCATGTACTGGATCAGAATACCATCAACAAGATCGCGGCCGGCGAGGTCATTGAGCGGCCGGCCTCGGTGGTGAAGGAGCTTCTGGAAAATGCCATCGACGCGAAAGCCACTGCGGTCACGGTGGAAATCCGGGAGGGAGGAATTTCTTTTATCCGGGTGACAGACAACGGCTGCGGAATTGAAAAAGAAGAGATTCCACTGGCATTTCTGCGCCATTCCACCAGTAAGATTCAGTCCGTAGAGGATTTATTTACAGTATCTTCTCTGGGCTTTCGCGGTGAGGCACTTTCCAGTATTGCCGCAGTGGGACAGGTGGAGCTGATCACCAAGACAAGCCGTTCCTTAACCGGAAACCGCTATCAGATCGAGGGCGGTCAGGAGCGGGGCATGGAAGAAATCGGTGCGCCGGATGGAACTACCTTTATTGTGCGGAATCTTTTTTACAACACGCCGGTGCGCCGGAAGTTTTTAAAGACTCCCATGACGGAAGGGGCCCATGTGGCAGATCTGGTGGAGAAGATTGCCCTGTCCCATCCGGAAATTTCCATCCGGTTTATCCAGAACAATCAGAATAAGCTGCACACTTCCGGCAACCATAATTTAAAAGATATCATTTATACGGTTTACGGGCGGGAGATTACGGCCAACCTGATCCCAGTGTCTGTTACCGGAGAAGCCTTCAGAGTAGAAGGCTTTATTGGGAAGCCGGTTATCGCCCGGAGTAACCGGAATTTTGAAAATTACTATATTAATGGAAGATATATCAAGAGCAACATCATCAACAAGGCCATTGAGGAGGCGTACAAGCCCTTCATGATGCAGCACAAGTATCCGTTTACGATGCTGCATTTTAAGATTGAGCCGGAGTTTCTGGATGTGAATGTCCATCCAACGAAGATGGAGCTGCGTTTCCAGAATGGCGAGAATGTGTTCCGCATGGTGCGGGATACGGTAGCCGAGGCACTGCGCCACAAAGAACTGATTCCCAAGGTTGAGCTGGTGGAGGAGGAACGGGCACGAAAATCCGTGCCGGAAAAGCGGATCCCGATCCCAGAACCATTCGAACAAAACCGCATGATGCAGAATCGTGCGGAGCAGTCCGAACAGAAGCGGCAGCAGGATAGCGCCGGTTTGTTTGACCCGAAGCGGTTAGCAGCAGGCGGCGCAGATGATTTTGTGCTGCGGGAGATGCCAGAAGAATACCGGATGAAAACCCGGCCGGGGGAGCAGCCTGCATTAAAGGCCACCTCCCAGATCCGCAGTGAACGAACGGGACTTTTGCGCACCGAGCAGCGTGTTGAGGCATTGCAGCGGGAAGAAGAGCTGAAAAACAGCCAGGAGGTAGAACGAGCAGCCGATGGAAACGGTTATCGTGTCAACGAGGCGCTGACAGCGCTGTTAAAGCAGGAACCGGGAGTAGAAGCGGCAGGAATCCAGTCAGAAGTGGAAACACAGGCAGGAACAGGAATCACGCCTGAGGCAGAAGCGCCGCTAGCTGAGATGTCAGAACTGCCAGAAGCAGAAGGGCAGATGGACCTCTTCGAGGAAAAACTCTTAGAGCCCCAGTCCCGCAGCCGCCACAAACTGATCGGCCAGCTCTTTGCCACCTACTGGCTGGTGGAATTTGAAAACCAGTTTTACATTATCGATCCAGAATTTGGCGTCCGGGGCACCGATGTAGGCTCCGCCATGGCCGGAGGAGAAACGGAGGATAATGTGGGTGGGAGTAGTGTCGGGAGAGGCCCAGCCGATCTCCTGGATGGGGACGATCTTCCCCTGGCTATTGGCGGCATATTGTGTCGATTCACCTTTTACCAGGTCCATATAAGGCTGGTAAAAATCCTTTCCGGTAATATCTCCGTAATGGATTTCTATCCGATGGCCGTTTTGCCATTCTTTTACTTCCTGGTCATAACGTTCGTAGGCTGTGCCGACGCGTTTGGCAAACAGATTCCCTTTTTCGTCTTCCCAGCGGTATTGCAGCAATAGGCTGGCTTCGGCATTATTCTGTTCCGGGATATCGACGATACGGCTGAAACCTGTCGCTTTGATCTGTTTCCCGCCCGGCTCTACTTTATAATCGAATTCCAGGGCTTTCGGTCGTTTCGTGAAAGGAATATTGTTATTGAGTTTGCTTTGCGGATTTTTAGTGTCCCGCACGGGTTCCATCACTTCACCGACAAATATCGTTCCGGTGGCTAATACCGATATATTGATCAATCCAAGCACTTTGACGCGTTCCATACGGGTTTCGAGCCGGGCACAATAACCGGAATCCCTTTTCTCCGGGAATACGGTTACACTGGCTTTCACCACTCCGCTGACTTTAGCCATGACGGTCGACGTAGCCCACGGAGATATACTATTCTTATAAGGGGTGTTGTTTTTCAGCGTATCGCCCGGTGTGATCTCATACAGATATTTTGTATTTCCTCCGATAACAAGGGATTCGTCGACTACCCGTACCATCCACTGATTCATATCTCCGTAAGGAAATAATTCGGTGGTATCGTTTTGTGCACGCAACTGTCCGGCAAAGGATAGCATAATAAACAGGCTGTATATCGGTTTCATAGTAACAGATTTTAATTGAAATAGATGTATTGCCCCTTTGCTAACAAAAAAGATGCCAATATTAATGTGAAAATATGTAAATGCTAAAATAATTATCGGGTGAATCGGGGGATTCGTCGTGAAAAAGGGGGAATGTATATATTTAAATTGTAGGGGTGGAGAACAGAAAATACATTTGTAACGTGAAAATGAACTTAAAAGATACATTATGAATGCATATTGGAAAGGGATAGTCCTGGGACTGGTCGTGTTGTCCGCCCCGGTGATGGCTCAGGAAAAACCGGCTGTGTGGGATTTGAAATCCTGCATTAATTATGCCCGGGCACATAATATTCAGATTCGGCAAAGTCGGATCGCATGGGAAGAAAGTTTAGAAAATACGAAGCAGGCTAAAGCGGACCGGCTGCCTTCTCTTTCTTTTACAACGGCTCACAATTATGTGAACCGTCCCCGTCCCGAAGCCGGTGATAAAAATTCGTATTCCGGAAGTTATAACCTGAATTCTTCCGTATCTCTGTTCGAAGGAGGAAAAATCCGGAAGAACGTACAACAGATGGACCTGCAAAATGAGGTGCAGGGGTTGACGATCAAGGAATCTGAAAATAACATCGAACTGGCGATTACCCAAGCATTTGTCCAGGTATTGTATGCTGACGAAGCGGTGAAAATTAACGAAGGGACGGTAGAAGTTTCCAAAGCCCAGCGGGATCGTGGCAAAGCTTTATTGGAGGCTGGAGCATTATCGAAAGCCGATCTCGCTCAGCTGGAAGCTCAGTATGCCACCGATAAATATCAGTTGGTTGTAGCCCGGACAACGCTCGCAAATGCTCAGCTGGAATTGAAACAATTGCTCGAATTAGGGGTGAACGACCAGATGGAACTGGCTATTCCGCAATTGACAGATGAAAGCGTGTTGGTCGTTTTACCGTCTAAAGAGAGTGTTTACCTGACTTCGCTGGGAATCATGCCGGAAGTGAAATACAACCAATTGAATATCCGGGTAGCGAATCTGGAGAAGGAGAAAGCGTGGGCGGGATATTTACCTGACGTTACCTTGTCTGCCGGTTTAGGAACCAGTCATGCTTCGGGTATCGGCACGGGGTTCGGGACACAGACGAAACACAATTGGAGTGAAAATATCGGTTTGACGCTGAATATACCGATTTTTAATAAACGTTCGACCAAGACGGCGGTCAATCTGGCTAAACTGAATATCGAGAATGCCCAACTCAATTATGAGAACGTACAGAAAGAATTATTGAAATCGGTAGAGACGGTTTATCAGGATGCGGTATCGGCGCAGAACCGTTTCCGTTCGGCCCGGGAGAATCTGACCGCTACAGAATTGTCTTTCGAGCTTACTCAGGAGCAGTTTTTCCTGAAAGCAAAAAATACGGTAGAATTGATGACGGAGAAAAACAACTTGCTGGCTGCCCGGCTCGAGTTGATACAAGCCAAATATATGGCGATCCTGAATCAGCAATTGTTGAATTTCTATCAGGGTATAGAGATCAGTATCCAATGATAGAGGTATGTGAGAACCAAGTGATTGTATGACAATATAAAAAAGAATATATGAAAAAAGGGAAATTAATAACGATCGGGGGAGCTATCGTAGTTCTGGCCTTGTGCGGATATTTCTTTATGGGTACTTCTTCAAAAGGGAAAATCAGTTTTCAGACTGAAAAAGTGACCCGTAATTCGATGACGGATGTCGTAGTGGCGACAGGGACGGTAGAGCCGGTGACCAAGGTGGATGTCGGTACGCAGGTTTCGGGTATCATCGACCGTATCTATGTCGACTACAATAGTGTTGTGAAAAAAGGGCAGCTGATTGCCGAGATGGATAAGGTGACCTTACAGGCAGAACTGGAATCGCAGGAGGCTCAGTTGGCGAATGCCAAAGCAGAATACGAGTATCAGCAAAAAAATTATGCCCGCAGTAAAGTGCTGTTCGAAAAGCAACTGATCAGCGACAGCGATTATGAAGAGGCGACGTATAATTATGAAAAGGCTAAAAGTACCTACGAAAAGTCGAAAGCCGATATTGTAAAGGTGAGAAGAAATTTGGGATATGCCGTGATTACCAGTCCGATAGATGGTGTCGTTATCAGTAGGGAAGTGGAAGAAGGACAGACGGTGGCTGCCGGATTCGAAACTCCGACTTTGTTTACCATTGCTAAAGATTTGACGGAGATGCAGGTGATTGCAGACGTGGATGAGGCCGATATCGGCGAAATACGCGAAGGACAGCGGGTTACCTTTACCGTAGATGCCTACCGGAACGATGCGTTCGAAGGGGTTGTGACTCAGGTACGGCTGGAGGCTACCGTGGAATCGAATGTGGTGACCTACGAAGTGGTGATCAGTGCACCTAATCCGGATCTGAAACTGAAACCGGGATTGACGGCTACCGTGTCGATTTATACACTGGAGAAGAATAACGTATTGACTATTCCTCCCAAAGCATTGAAATTTATGCCCGATCAGGCTTTGGCCGAAGCTAATGGAATCGTACTGAAACCGATCCATGTGGATAATTCTGCCTTACAGAAAACAGTGTGGGTGAAGAATGGACAAACGTTGGAAGAAAAAGAAGTACAGACGGCTACTGCGACGACTTCACTCCTGGAGATCACCGGTGGTCTCGCTGAGGGAGACGAGATTGTCGTGGCGATGGAACAATCCGGTAAAAAAGCGATGGGAACTCCGCAACCCGGAGAAACAGAATCCAGTCCCTTTATGCCGAAACCACCGGGACAAGATAAGAAGAGTAAGAAGTAAAATGTAAAAGGCTATAGGCTGGAAGCTATAGGCTAAAAGATGGGGAGGAGGAGATAAGGGGGAGTTGCGGGAAATTGGTGGAGAAGGTAAATCGATGATTTAGAAAGTAGAGGAACTTAGTAACTCATTAACTCAGCAACTTAGTAACTTAGTAACTCAATAACTCAGCAACTCAGTAACTCAATAACTCAGCAACTCAATAACTCACACACAATGAATGCTATAATTGAATTAAAAGATATCAAGCGTGATTTTCTGGTAGGAAATGAGACGGTACATGCTTTGCGGGGGGTATCCTTTGCTATTCAGCCGGGAGAATTCGTGACGATCATGGGGACCAGCGGATCGGGGAAATCTACTTTACTGAATGTGCTGGGGTGTCTGGATACGCCGACAGCCGGGGAGTATTGGCTGGACGGGTATTCGGTCCGGCAGATGGGAAAGAATGAGCGGGCGGAGCTGAGGAATCATAAGATCGGTTTTGTATTCCAGTCTTATAACCTGCTTCCGAAGACTACTTCGATCGAGAATGTCGAGCTTCCGTTGATGTATAATCCGGCGGTTTCGGCTAAGGAACGGGAAAGACGGGCGATAGAAGCGCTCGATTCGGTAGGGTTACATGACCGGTTGTATCATAAGTCGAATCAGATGTCCGGAGGACAGCAGCAACGGGTGGCTATAGCCCGGGCGTTGGTGAACGATCCGGTATTGATTTTGGCCGATGAGGCTACGGGAAACCTGGATACCCGTACTTCTTTCGAGATTCTGACGTTGTTTCAGGAATTGTATGCCCGGGGAAGGACTATTGTTTTTGTCACCCATAATCCCGAATTATCGGCGTATAGCAGCCGGACTATCGTGTTGAAGGATGGGCGGGTGATTCAGGATACCCGGAATGAAAAGATTGCTTCGGCCAAAGAGACGCTGGCCGCTTTACCGAAGAATGAGGATTAATTAAATCGAAATACAATGAATTTTGCGAATTTATTCAGGATTGCTTTGCGGGCCCTGGGAAATAATAAGATGCGGGGATTTCTGACGATGTTGGGGATCATTATCGGTGTCGCTTCGGTGATTACCATGCTGGCTATCGGTCAGGGATCTAAGCGGAGTATCCGTGCTCAGATCGCGGAGATGGGTTCTAATATGATCATGATTCATCCGGGTGCGGATATGCGGGGAGGGGTACGGCAAGATCCGGCTGCCATGCAAAGTCTGAAACTGGACGATTATCAGGCGATTGTCGATGAAACCCGTTATGTTTCGGCTTGTTCGCCATCGGTGAGTAGCAGTGGACAAGCGATCTACGGATCCAATAATTATCCGACCAGTATCTATGGGATAAATCCGGATTATCTTGAAATTCGTAAATATACCCTGGCGGAAGGGGATATGTTTACGGAGGAGGATATTCTCGGATCGGCGAAAGTCTGTGTCGTCGGGAAAACGATCGTGGATAATCTGTTTACCAATGGGGAAAATCCGGTGGGGCAAATTATCCGCTTCGGAAAAATACCTTTCCGTATTATCGGAGTCCTGACATCGAAAGGTTATAATACAATGGGGATGGACCAGGATGATCTTATCTTAGCACCTTATACAACCGTCCAGAAACGTATCCTGGCCATCACCCATTTACAAAGTATATTCTGTTCGGCGCTTTCTGAAGATCAGACCGAACTGGCAGAAGAGGAGATTGCGAGTATCCTGCGCAGGAATCACAGGCTGAAAGAATCGGATGACGATGATTTTAACATCCGTTCCCAACAAGAACTGAGCTCGATGATGAATTCCACAACGGACATGATGACGATGTTGTTGGCGTGTATTGCGGGGATCTCTTTACTGGTCGGCGGTATCGGGATTATGAACATCATGTATGTGTCGGTAACCGAACGTACCCGGGAAATCGGACTGAGAATGTCTATCGGAGCGAAGGGGCGGGATATTCTGGCCCAGTTCCTGATCGAGGCGATTCTGATCAGTGTGACCGGTGGATTGATCGGTGTGGTGTTCGGTATCGGAGCCTCGTGGGTGGTCAAGTTGGTTGCGGGATGGCCGGTATATGTGCAGCTGTATTCTGTTGTACTGTCGTTTGTGGTCTGTACGGTGACGGGAATCTTCTTCGGTTGGTATCCGGCACAGAAAGCTTCTAATCTCGATCCGATCGAAGCGATCCGGTATGAGTAGTTTATTTACCGGTTGATCCGGTAAATAAACAAATAAATCTTTATCTTTGTAATATGAGTGACAAGAATAAAATTTTAAAGTTTCTGATTCAGGTGATCGGTTGGGGATTGGTGTTCGGTTTTCCCCTTTTCTTTACGTGGAAAGAGGGTAATTCGATGACCTGGGTTAAATTTCTGGGGTATGTCGGTGTTCCCATCGCTTTTATTACTGTATTTTATGCCAATTATTTTATTTTTATCGATCGCTTGTTGTTCCGGAAAAGGTTATTGGTATTTATTATTGTCAATTTATTCCTTTTTGTGTTGCTGAGCTTATGTTTACATGGATGGCAGGAGTATTATTTTATTCATTTTGTCAATGAGGGACCGAGGCATTCGAGACCTTTTCCTCCCCGGAGTGTTTTTATTATCCGGGATGGAGTGATGATGGCTTTGGTGGCGGCTCTGAGTGTCGCTATCCGGATGACCGAAAACTGGTATATCCTCGAGCAAGAAAAAAAAGAATTGGAAAATGCCCGTTCCGAAGCGGAATTGCAGAATCTGAAAAGCCAGTTGAACCCTCATTTCCTGTTCAATACCCTCAATAATATCTATTCCCTGATCGCTATCGATCCTGACCGGGCTCAGTTTGCCGTCCATGATCTGAGCCGGCTGTTGCGGCATGTGTTGTATGAAGACAATCAGAAATTCGTATCACTCGATCATGAATTGAATTTCATGAAGAGTTATATCGAGTTGATGAGTCTGAGGTTGTCGGGAAATGTAGAGTTGAAGGTCGATTTGCCGGACGATGGGAAAGGTGTGCTGGTCGCTCCGTTGTTGTTTATCACTTTGATCGAAAACGCTTTTAAACACGGAGTGAGCCCCACGGAGCCTTCTTTTATTCATATCCGTTTCAGTTGGTTGGAAAATTCGGGAATCTGCTGTTACATTGAAAACAGTTATTTTCCCAAGAAAGAAACCGACCGGAGCGGATCGGGGATCGGCCTGGAAAATTTAAAAAAACGGCTGGATTTATTGTATCCCGGAAAATATGATTTGCGGACGGAACGGGAGGGAAATGAATTTGTCGCCCAATTGAAGATCGGAAGTTGAAACGGATGGAACTGAATTGTTTGATAGTCGATGATGAGCCATTGGCTTTGGATTTGATGGAGAGTTACGTCAAGCGGACACCTTTTTTGAAATTGGTTGCCCGTTGTTCGAATGCTTTGGAGGTGTTGCAGGTGTTACGCGAAGAGGCGGTGGATCTGATCTTCCTCGATATCCAGATGCCTGAACTGAATGGGTTGGAATTGTCCCGGGTGTTGGATAAACAGATCAAAGTGATTTTTACAACCGCCTTCGAACAGTATGCTTTGGAAGGTTTCCGGGTGGATGCGCTGGACTATTTATTGAAGCCGGTCAGCTATCCTGAATTTTTAAAGGCTGCTAACAAGGCTTTGAATTGGTTTGAGAAAAACCGTGAAATGCAGGGAGCCTGTTTGGAAGAGGATTGTATTTTTGTGAAATCGGACTATAAACTGGTCAAGGTCGAACTGGCTAAAATTTGTTATATCGAGGGTTTGAAAGATTATGTAAAAATATACCTCGAAGGGGTGACTTCGCCTATCGTTTCTCTTATCAGTATGAAATCCCTCGAAGAGATGTTGCCGGCTTCTTTTTGCCGGGTACACCGTTCTTTTATCGTCAATCTGAATCGGATCACTGTCATCGAGCGAAACCGGATCGTTTTCGGAAAGACTTATATTCCGATAGCAGAGTCCTCGAAAGATAAATTTATGGAATTCCTCAATAAGCGGACGATCAAGTGAACGGAATTAGGGTTTAAATGCTAATTTTGTGGCCAAATTACGTGGTTTATGTCACACTTACCTACATTAATTACGGATCTGGCTCTTATACTGGCTTCTGCCGGATTGATGACCCTGATATTCAAGCGTCTGAAACAACCGTCGGTATTGGGGTATATCGTGGCCGGTATTCTTGCCGGACCGCATATCACGTTAACCCCGACGGTTATCGACAGCGGAAATATTCAGACCTGGGCAGATATCGGGGTGGTATTCCTGTTGTTTGCTTTGGGATTGGAATTCAGTTTTAAAAAGTTAATGAAGGTAGGAGGTCCTGCTATCATCGCTGCCCTGACTATCATTGTGGGTATGGTGGTTTTGGGTTTTATCGTCGGGGTAGCGATGGGGTGGAAACAGATGGACAGTATCTTTCTGGGAGGTATGCTGGCCATGTCGTCGACTTCGATTATCTATAAGGCTTTCGAGGATTTGGGGTTGCGGACACAACGTTTTACGGGGCTGGTGTTCGGAATTTTAGTCATCGAGGACCTGGTCGCTATCGTCTTGATGGTGATGCTTTCTACGATGGCTGTCAGTAAGAATTTCGAAGGGATGGAAATGGTGTATAGTATCGGGAAACTCTTGTTCTTTTTGCTGTTGTGGTTCCTGACCGGGATTTATATTATTCCTACTTTTTTCAGGCGTACCCGTTTGCTGATGGGCGACGAGACCTTGCTGATCGTCTCTCTCGGTTTGTGTTTCCTGATGGTAGTGTTCGCTACAGCCGTCGGTTTCTCTTCTGCTTTGGGGGCTTTCGTGATGGGGTCTATTCTGGCCGAGACGATCGAAGCGGAAAAGATTGAACGTCTGGTGAAACCGGTGAAAGATTTGTTTGCCGCGATATTCTTTGTTTCAGTGGGGATGATGGTCGATCCGGGGATGATCGCCCAATATATCTGGCCGATTGTGATTATTACGCTTACCGTTTTGATCGGACAGTCGGTATTCGGTACCCTGGGAGTGGTATTGGCCGGGCAACCGCTGAAGACGGCTTTGCAGTCGGGATTTTGTCTGACCCAGATCGGGGAGTTCGCTTTTATTATTGCCGGTCTGGGTATGACGATGCAGGTGACCAGTAACTTTTTATATCCGATTGTGATCGCTGTAGCCGTCATAACGACATTTCTGACTCCTTATATGATCCGGGCTGCCGAGCCGGCTTATCCTTATGTCGAAAAACATTTGCCACGGAAATGGAAGCGTTTTATCGAGCATTATACTTCCGGTACCCGGGTGGTCAATCATGAAAGTAACTTTCTGTTTTCGCTATCGTTCGGCCGAAGCGGAAAAGCACCAATGTTC
>OGIE01005317.1_pt1 | contig 10978 bp, 7 predicted proteins | sample 1571581 | NCBI WGS metagenome assembly OGIE01 (sample SAMEA2582021, study PRJEB24529) | metagenome | biome: Human gut stool | place: China | collected 2011
TTCCGGGGATAAACAGGGTATCTGTCCGGATACCTTCGATCCAGAATCTGCCAAGGCCATAGCCTCCGAAGTACAACAGACAGATCTCTCCCTCGAACTTTTTGTGCTTGCGGTATACCAGCATAATGAGCAGAATCATCAGATTCCACAGACTCTCATAGAGGAATGTGGGATGTACCTGAATGTAATTGGTACCTTCCACAATATGTGCTGCCACATTCTCGGAAATATCCCGGCTGCGCACCGCTTCGATGGGAAGCCGCATTGCCAGGAAATTATCCGTATATTCTCCGAACACTTCACGGTTCATGAAATTGCCCCAACGCCCGATGGCCTGTCCTAAGATCAATCCCGGTACACACAGATCTCCCAGACGGAAAGGATTGATCTTTTTGATCTTACAATATAAAAACAATGTCAGAAAAGCTCCGATCACACCGCCGTAGATCGCCATACCACCGTTACGGGTATTGAAGATGCTGAGCAGATTATCCTTGTAATAGTCCCAGGCAAAGATCACATAATAGATTCTGGCACCGATCACGGAAAAGATCACGGCATAAATAGCGAAGTCCCAAATAGTATCCGGATTCTCTCCGCTCACCTTTGCCTGGTGCACTGCCATCAGAATTCCCGCCAGTACACCGATACCGATGATCAGACCGTAAAAAGCGATCTCGAAACCGAATACGGTAAAGCTTCTGGGAACATTTTCCAGGTAAATGCCTAAATGGGGAAATGCTATATCTCCTGCATTCATCATAATATTTATATCCTTTCTTAGTATTAACCGGCTTCTCCGCGCTTTGCGCTCTCGAATCCGGCATATCAGACGTTAAATCTGAACAGGATCACATCACCGTCCTGTACGACATAGTCCTTGCCTTCCATGCCGACCAGACCTTTCTCACGGGCAGCTGCCAGAGAGCCCTGCTCTAAGAGATCCTTGTAATTTACAACTTCCGCCTTGATGAAGCCTCTCTCGAAATCGGAGTGGATCTTGCCGGCTGCCTGAGGCGCCTTGGTACCGATCTTGATGGTCCATGCTCTGGTCTCATCCTCTCCTGCGGTTAAGAAGCTCATCAGACCTAAGATATGATAGCTTGCCTTGATCAGCTTCTCCAGACCGGATTCCTTCAGTCCCAGATCATCCAGGAACATTGCCTTCTCATCATCATCCAGTTCAGAGATCTCTTCCTCGATCTGTGCGCAGATGACGAATACTTCGCTGTTCTCACTTGCTACAAACTCTCTGACCTTTGCTACCATCTCATTGGAGGCACCGTCATCTGCCAGATCATCCTCGGATACATTGGCTGCATAGATCACCGGTTTGTAGGTCAGCAGATTGTATTCCTTCAACAGAGACAGCTCGTCCTCATCGGTAACTTCCAGGCTCTTCGCCATCTTGCCGCTCTCCAGATGCTCCTTGATACGCTCTAAGAGTGCCAGCTCCTTGGCATAAGTCTTGTCCATTCTGGCAGCCTTGACTACCTTGGACAGTCTTCTCTCCAGTACTTCCAGATCTGCGAAGATCAGCTCTAAATTAATGGTCTCGATATCCCGTAAAGGATTTACACTGCCATCTACATGAATGACATTCGTATCCTCGAAGCATCTTACCACATGGACGATGGCATCCACCTCACGGATGTTGCTTAAGAACTGGTTGCCCAGTCCCTCACCCTTGGAAGCACCCTTTACCAGACCTGCGATATCTACGAATTCAATCACAGCAGGGGTCACTTTCTTGGAATGATACATCTCTCCCAGTGCCTTTAATCTGTCATCCGGAACTGTTACCACACCCACGTTGGGGTCGATGGTACAGAAAGGATAGTTAGCGGATTCCGCTCCCGCCTTGGTCAGGGAATTGAAAAGTGTACTCTTTCCTACGTTGGGAAGGCCAACAATGCCCAGCTTCATGATTTATTTACCGTTCAGACCCACCAAAAGGATCTGCCTTTCTTGTATTTTCTATTCTTTATTTCGCTCATAAGTCCATCCGCCTCCATGCAGAGGCAGACGAATCCGAAATAATATTATAGCATACCTCACGCTCTTTGCAAAGTCCTACTGTTCAAAGTAAGTATTGATTCCGGTGAGAAGCCCTGTGGCTAATTGTTCCAATACCTCATCGCTGTGATCTGAATACGCATTTCCCAGTTCCATATCCACAGAAGGGATCGTGCTGTAGGATGTCTGGGTCAGATCAATACCCATATGTCCTTTCCCATAGATTGTGGTGCCCTGCTCCCGCAGTCCTTCCACCAGATCCGTTCCCAGGGTATCGTGCTGCTGCCAGTGCGATGCCACCGGTTCCATGTTTTTCAGTGCTTCCGGCACCGAGATGTAGAAACATCCCTTGTCGTAATTTTTGCCGTCACCGCTGTCCCAGTGCAGCGCAATATGGCAGTCCGCGACATTGTTGCAGATCACAGTCCGCGCCACATTGTCTAACTGCACATCCTCACTGTCCCGTAGCATCAGCACATCATAACCGGAGGATAACAGCTTATCCCGCAGGATCTGTGCCATACGTAATGTCACCTCCCGCTCCGGTGTGCCGTCCTGAAACGTCATGCCTCCGGAAACTGCTGCAGCTTCCATTGCTCCCGCCGCCGTACTGCCTCCGGTGACTTTCGCCGAGCCGTCCGGATGACACAGCGTCTTTACATTTGCACCGCCCGCCGTCCCGTGTCCGGCATTGACACCGATGACGATGCCTTTGCGTCCGGATTCCTCCGACGCCAGGTACAGCACTGCTGCTCCGGTATTGATCTTAGAATGATCCGCATATTCCCATGTGGAATCCAGGGTGATCTGCTGCAAGTTGGTGTATTCCTCCGGTTGCATCTGTGGTGTGACATTTGCCATTCCCTGTGGTGCCGCACTCTCTGAAACCATAGCTTCTATAATTTCTACATTCTCTATGGTCTCTGTGCTCTCCACGGTTTCTGTGCCCTTCACGGTCTCTGTGTTCTCCACGGTTTCTGTGCTCTTCACGCTTTCCGTACTCCCGGTATTTTCCTGTGTTCCACAGGCAGTCAGGGTAAGCGCCAGCACCATAATGGTTACTCTCACCGCCACCCTGTATTGTTTTCTGTGAAGCATTTGTCTTTTTCTCCTCCGATATGAAAAGAACCACAGCTGTGAACTTACAGCTATGGTTCTTCTGTTCTCTCTTCCTTATTCCGCTCATTTCGGAACACATCCTCTGATTAGCCGCGCAGTTTGAAATGCTCTAACAGTTCGTTCAGAGTAGTAGCAGATGCGGAAAGCTCCTCGCTGGTAGCGGAAGTCTCTTCAGCTGCTGCAGAGTTAGACTGGATAACATCATTGATGTCTCCCACACCCTTTTTGATATTTTTAACGGAAACCGCCTGTTTGTCAGACGCAGTACGGATATTGGCAACCTCCTGGATGATCTGATCCAGCTCAGCCATAACCTCCTGCATAGCATCATTGGTCTCCTTGGTGACCTTATTACCCACCTCTACCTCGTTCATGGACTCTTCGATCAGCTTCTTGGACTCTACTGCGGAATTAGCACTCTCTTCTGCCAGCTGTCTGATCTGATCTGCCACGACTGCAAAGCCTCTTCCTGCCTCTCCGGCACGGGCTGCCTCGATGGAGGCATTTAAGGACAGCAGATTGGTCTGGGATGCGATATTCTCAATATCTGCGATGATCTTTTCAATGTTCTGGGTCGTTGCGTTGATCTTCTTCATGGCATCTACCAGCTCATCCATCTTCTTCTGGCTGTTGGCTGCCTCGATACCTACCTTTTTCGCCTTGTCATGTACAATGTCGGTAGACTTGGTATTCTCCAGTACCTGACTGGTTACTTCGTCTACGGTAGCCACCAGTTCTTCTACGGATGCTGCCTGATGGGTAGCGCCCTCCGCTATATCCTGTGCACTGACTGCCAGCTGATTGCTGCCCGCAGATACCTGCTCGGAGGAATCCTGAATACCGTGCATGGTCTCGCTGACCTTATTTACCATTTCATCCAGCTCATCTAAAACATCTCGGAGCTGTCCGACATATGCTTCCGGGCAGCTGCTGTGAACATCAAAATTACCATCGGAAAATTGCTCTACGATAGTCTGCAGATCTGATACAACCTTTTTCAAAATAGCTGCGGCGGTCTCAAAGCTGTCGGAAAGTCTGCCCAGCTCATCCTCAGATTCATAAGGTACGCCGATCTCAAAATCACCGGATGCGATCTTCTCAGACGCAGTTACCAGGTTCGTGATCGGATCTATCAGCATTTTGGCAAGCATTTTCGACATGGATGCATTAAATATGATAGCTAAAACAAGTAAAACCACAACAACTATACTTCCTATATAGCCTTTTGACCGTATCAATTCCACCACTGCCACCAGTGCAAGCACCACATATAAAATATCCATGATGCGGAACGCAAAAGACAGCTTATTTTTAATTGGTTTGTCTCTTAGTATTTCTTCCAGTTTTTTCATTTGTTTCTGCTCCTTCCGTGAATGAACCTTCCTGTATTTTATTTTAATTTTCCTTATCTGTTTCGTCAAGATGAAGCTTCTTAAAATTATGTAAAAATTAAGTATGGGAAGCCCTGCTCATCTCCAGTAATTTATCTCTCATTTCATTCTCAATGCGCTGTAAATCTTCCTCAGCGCTCTGTCTTCTCGCACGTCCCTCTTCCTGGATCTTCATGACCTCATCCAATGTCGTCATCAGTGTCTGATTGGTACTCTTAAGTGTCTCTATATCCACAATTCCCCGCTCGGATTCCTTCGCTGTCTCCACAGAAGCCACCTTCAGTGCTTCCGCGTTCTTCTTCAACAGTTCATTGGTCATATCCGATACGGCACGCTGTGCCTTGGCGGCATCGGTAGCATGATCCAGACCGATGGCAATGACCATCTGACTCTTCCACAGAGGGATCGTATTCACTAACGTCGACTGGATCTTCTCGGACATGGCGATGTCATTGGACTGGATCAGACGAATCTGGGGTGCCATCTGCAGGGATATGGCTCTGGTCAGCTCCAGATCATAGATCTTCTTCTCAAACCGCTCACACATTGCCGCGAAATCTTTCGCTGCCTGGGTGTCCTCCGGAAGTCCACTCTTCTGTGCCTTCTCTAAAAGCTCCGGAAGCTCTACACTTTTTGCCTGCGCCAGCTTCTTTTTACCTGCCAGGATGTACATGGACAGTTCCTTGAAGTAATTCAGGTTCAGCTGGTACAGCTTGTCCAACACAGCCACATCCTTTAACAGCACTACCTGATGACTCTCCATGGCATCACAGATCTTTGTGATATTGACTTCCGCCTTATCGTACTTTGCTTTCAGATTGCTCAGCTTGTCTCCGCTTTTTTTGAACAGTCCGAAAAATCCCTTATCTTCCTCGGTGTCGAAATCCTTTAACTGTGCCACCACGCCGGTTAACAGATTTCCAACTTCTCCCATATCCTTGGTCCGGACATTACTAAGCGCCGTCTCTGAGAAATCAGCGATCTTCTTCTGGCTTCCGGCTCCGTACTGTAACACCGCCTGGGTATTGGTCAGGTCGATCTGTGCTGCAAAATCATCCACCTGTTTCTGCTCTTCCGGTGTCAGTTCCATCTCGGGAACCGCCTGCTCTTCCACTAACTCTTCCGGCTTCTTCTCCACGATCTCTGCCTTTGCCTCCGCAAAAGGATCCAGTGTAAGAGTCGGTGCTTCTTTTGTTGCTGCGTCTAAATCCATATTCATATTGATACCCCCATTTTTTACTATTACATCATTTAAATTTTACTGTTTTCCCATTACAAAATCGGATTCCGTCAGACCTTCCTTTGCCAGCATGGTCTGTAATACCTGCGCATCTGCCGATGCATCAAAGGCTGCATCCTGAAACAGATTGTTTAACAATGTCACAAATGCCTGATTGATCATGTCCAGTGTCTTCCCGATCTCTTTCTTGGCCTCGAGAATTTCCTCTCCCGGACTGCTGACCTCGTCAAATTCCGCATACTGCTCCACCAGTTTTAAAGTAGTGGGCAGATAATAATCCATTAATTTATGCATTCTGTGCATCTGCTCCGGGTGCTCCTGCACTCTGTCGAAGATCTCCTTCAACAGATTCTCCAGACGGTACAGCTTCTCAGAGATTGCCTCTTCTTCGATCCGGTCGTTCAGATCCCGCAGATGTCTGATGCATTCCATCCCCTCTGCCACCATACTGTGGAGTTCCTGCTCTCTCTCCGTCTGTGCAGCGTCCTGTGTTGTTCCTTTGTCCGGCATCTGTTTTGCCTGCTCCTCTGATTTTTTCTGTTCCAGATAAGCCTTTTCTGTCTCCAGATATTGATGATAGATCACATCATTTAACATAAAACAGGTCTCTTTGTCATCCAGATGCCCCTCAGGGAACATTCCGGCTTTTAACATTTTGCGCAGATCCTTTTTTACATAGCGGACGCTTTCGCCGGTATAACGCGCCATCTCCGTGATCACACCGTACATCTTGGTACCGCACAGTTCCAGATATTTCTCCGCACGCTGTAATCTTCTGCGCTGTCCGTTGCCATAGAAGATCATCTCCAAAAACACCAAAGAAAGTACTCCCGGAAGGATCGCCGCACTTAAACTTGCTGCACTAAAAGCAGCCAGAAGAAGCTGTACCAAAAGTCCAAGCCCGGAAAAGCCTAGTCCGATGCCACCGAACACGGTACACAGAGTTCCGGACACGCTTCCTTTTTTCTCCATTTTTACCAAAGAAGTCATCTCCAAAGCCGTAGTCTTTCTGGGTGTCCAGACACCGGCCTGATTTCCAGAACGGTTCTGCGCCGCCCGTGCCTTACGCTGTTCTTCCCATTGTTCTTCCCATTGTTTTTCCCGTTCTTCTCGCTGTCTGTGCCACTCTTCGTTCTGTCTGCGGTGTTCCTCCCGCTGTCTTTCCCGTTCTTCGCGCTCCGCCTGGATCTGCTCTTCGGACTTCTCTTCTTCCCGCTTTTTATCCTGCCAGCTGCGTTGGGAATTCCAGATCTTTTTCTCCGCGGCTTCCCTGGACAGATTCGCCTGAAAATCCGCTTCCCGCAGAGCATCGTTGACTGTATCGCTCACTAACGTATTCAGTGCCCGGAAATCTCCGGTCTTCATGGCTTCGGCGATGGTTTCTTTAAATTTTTCCCCAAGATGATTCTGCACTTCACTCATAATTAATATTTTCTCTGACTTTTCAGTTCCTCATAGAGCAGACAATAATTCTCGTAACGTGTCCGCGAGATCTCCCCTTCCGCCACGGCATCTTTCACGCCGCAGACCGGTTCTGAGATATGAGAACATCCTCCGAATCTGCAATATTTTTCAAACGGAACAAATTCGGGATAATATCCCGCCAGCTGCTCTTTTTCCAGTCCGAACAGTCCCAGGGAGCTGAACCCCGGAGTATCCAGAATGTAAGTATCCGGTGCAATGGAGATCAGTTCGGAATGCCTGGTGGTATGTTTTCCACGCTCGATCTTCTCACTGATGGAACCGGTCTCCATCACGATACCCGACTGTAAACAGTTGACCAGCGAAGACTTGCCGACGCCGCTGGGCCCCGCCACCGTGGTGGTCTTGCCCCGAAGTAGGTCTTTTAATCTGTCGATGCCTTCCTTTTCCCTGGCACTGACAGTAATGGTCTGAAATCCCGCCTGTTCATAGATGGAACGATAATCCTCTTTTTTCCCCTCTGCATCAATGTCCTGCTTGTTAAAACAGATGATGCAGGGAATGTCCTGTTGCTGCATCATGATCAGAAAACGATCCAGCAGGTTAAAATTGGGCTGTGGCTTACAGATGGCAAAAATCACCAGTGCCTGATCCACATTGGCAACCGCCGGACGGATCAGTTCGCTGTGCCTGGGAAGCAGTTCTGTGATATTTCCCTTTTTCTGTGCTTCATCTATGACTTCCATCTCCACATCGTCCCCGACCAATGGTTTCCTGTGGTCCTTACGGAAGACACCTTTTGCCTTGCATTCATAGATTCCGTCCGCACTATGCAGAGCATCCCCTGCATGGACATAATAGAAGCCGGCAATTCCTTTTATAATCTTGCCCTTCATAGTTCCTGCCTTTGTCTTATTCCTTCACGAATTCCACTCTTCGGGTAAAGGTCTTGTTCTCTGTGGTGCCGGGAACGACAACATCCCCCTCTGTTGTGGTGCTTGCCGATGTCACCTGGTAGGTCATGGTGAGGGTACCGCCGGAGGAGGCGATGCCGTTGATATTGGTCGCTACCGGGAAGGTGGTAACCTTCGTATCCATCAGTACCGTACCGTCATCCGCCACCAGGGTGATGCCGACTTCCATTCCCGATACATACTGGGGTGCCTCGGAAGTCGTCGGTGCCACAATGCTGACATTGCACTTATAGGTTACTTTCTGTGCGCCCTGGCTCACCTTAATATCAATGGAGGTTCCCTGATCCACATAGGAACCATGGGAATAGCTCTGATAGCAGATCATGCCCTCTCCCACTTCATCGCTGTAAATATGGGTCACACTGCCTACTGTCAGTCCGGCCTCGATTGCTTCCACCGTACCATCCTGCTCTGACAGTCCGATCAGGTTCGGCACGCGGATCTTCGTATCTTCCTTTCCCAGGCTTACGGTAACGGTGATCACACTGCCTTTCGGCGCCTTATTTCCATCTGCGGGAGTCTGGGCGATCACGCGTCCTGCTTCTATGGTGTCGGAATAATCCTCTGTCTTATTGACCAAAAAGCCCTTGCTTACCAGCTGTGTATTCGCCTCGTCAAAAGTAAGTCCCACCACATTCGGAACTTCTACGCCCTGGGTTCCGGCGCTTGCCGTAAGTGTTACCTTGCTGCCCTTGTCAATCTGGGCACCCTCGCTGACGTCGGTACTGATCACCACACCTTCTGCCACGGAATCAGATTCCTCATATACAACTTCCGTCAGAATTCCCAGTCCGGTCAGTGTATTTCTCGCATCATCCACATTCATGCCCTTCACATCCGGCATGGCGACTTTCTCTGCCTCTTCTTTGGTTTCCTCCGTAGTGATGATCGGGCCGGAAGGATTATTGCCTTCGTTCTTTTTCCCGCCGAAGATCTTCACCGCCAGTACGATCAGTATAATACAGATCACCACTCCCGCAACGATTGCCAGAACCGTTGTCACGCGTTCCATCTTGGGATCGTAATCATAATCATCCTCTCCCTCTGCCTCTTCATCATTCTCATACATGGCTTCTGTATCGGAACGTAGGCGCATCGTCTCATCATGATCCTGTTCTTCATACTCCCGGCCACTCTGATACGGAACTTTTCTCTTGATCTGTGCCATATCTTCATCCGAGATCATTCGGGTGCCGCCTTCCATATCCGGATCCTTGTTCACGACAAAGTCCTCCTCCGGATTGATCAGGGACTGCTTCAGGTCTGCAATCAGTTCTGCCATGTTCTGATATCTGCGGTCCGGTGATTTCTGACAACACTTTAATACAATACTTGCAACGCTGGAAGGGATCTCCGGCACGAATTCCTTGGGAGAAGGCATTTCTTCCTGAATATGCTTGATGGCGATCGCTACCGTCGTCTCCCCATTGAAGGGGACTCTTCCCGTAAGCATTTCGAACATGGTGATACCCAGTGAATAGATATCACTCTTCTCATCACTGTAACCGCCTCTGGCCTGTTCCGGAGACGTATAGTGTACACTTCCCATTACATTGGAAGTGATCGTATTGCTGGTCGCTGCCTTGGCAATACCGAAATCCGTGACTTTTACTTTGCCGTCTTTGGAAATAATGATATTCTGCGGTTTGATATCCCGGTGAATAATATGATTATTATGTGCTGCCTCAATGCCCATACTCACCTGGATGGCAATGCTTACTGCTTCCTTGTAAGACAGACGGGCCTTTTTCTCAATGTACTTTTTGAGGGTAATGCCCTCCACCAGTTCCATTACAATATAGTAGATTCCGTTTTCTTCCCCTACATCATAGACATTTACGATATTGGGATGCATCAGTCCTGCTGCCGCCTGGGCCTCAATACGGAATTTGGATACAAAATTAGCATTCTCGCTGAATTCCTGCTTCAATACCTTGATCGCCACATATCGGTTCAACTTATGACATTTTGCTTTATAGACATCTGACATACCGCCGGTTCCGATTTTCTCCAGAATCTCATAGCGATCGCCGATCATCATTCCTATTTTGATCATTATTGCTCTCCATTCTTATATAACCTAAGTAACTAAGAGTATTATCTGTCTTATGCGCACGGCTCAATAAGGATAACACTGATATTGTCTCTGCCGCCGTTTGCATTGGCTGCCTCTACCAGACGCTCTGCTTTCTCCACAAGATCTCTTGCACCACTGATGATCATGCGGATCTCTTCATCTTCCAGCATATTCGTCAGTCCGTCCGAACACATAAGGACAGTATCGCCTTCCCTGAGTTCTACGGTAAAAAAGTCCGGCTCTACATGATCCTCCGCACCTACCGCTCTGGTAATAATATTCTTGTCAGGATGATTTCTTGCATCCGCACGGTCTAATCCGCCCATGCGTATCATTTCCTCTACAAGAGAATGATCCCTCGTAATCTGCCGTATCTCACGATTCACCACATAAAGTCTGCTATCACCCACATTGGCCACCTGTAAAAATCTGCCCATGCAGGATGCCACCACAACCGTCGTTCCCATTCCTTCCAGCTTCTTGTCTTCGCCGGCTCTCCTGCGGATCACCTCATTGGCTTCCTCGATCGCTCTGCGGAAAATCAGCGTGGGATTTTTTTCAAAAGAACTCTGCATCTCAGCCAGCATGGTCTCTACTGTCACTTTGGATGCATAATCTCCCGCATTATGTCCGCCCATACCGTCCGCTACAATAAACACGTTGGGCAGATTTCCCACCGGTTCCTCAGAGGTATAGATATAGTCCTGATTTACTTTTCTTTTCCTTCCGATATCGGTTA